>JAAUYH010123368.1_pt1 | contig 37611 bp, 36 predicted proteins | sample 7278061 | NCBI WGS metagenome assembly JAAUYH01 (sample SAMN14350203, study PRJNA611818) | marine sediment metagenome | isolation source: surface marine sediment (0.6m) | place: French Polynesia: Moorea | collected 2018-08
ATCCTCGTGGTCATGCTCGGGCACGCCGTCATGGTGCGAGGGGCGCGCGGCGAGATCATCTTCCGCCGCGGCGCCGAGGCCCAGAATGACCCGCGCATCGACCGCGCCCTCCGCAACTTCGATCATCGGCAGCGGGCGCGGTGCTTCGGTGGCAACGATTTCCTTCGCCCGGGCCACGCCGTCAGGACCGGCCAGATCGGGTTTCGTCAAAAGCACCACGTCGGCGCAGGAAATCTGATCCTCGAAGACCTCCGACAAGGGCGTCTCGTGGTCGATGCTATCATCCGCCAACCGCTCGGCATCGACGGCAGCCACGTTGGGCGCGAAGCGACCTGCGGCGACGGCTTCGGCATCGGCCAAGGCGATCACGCCATCCACGGTCACGCGGGACCGGATCGCGGGCCAGTCGAACGCCTTCAGTAGCGGCTTTGGCAAGGCCAGCCCGCTGGTCTCGATCAGGATGTGATCGGGCAACGGATCAAGCGCCATCAGCGCCTCGATCGTCGGGATGAAATCGTCCGCCACGGTGCAGCAAATGCAGCCGTTGGCGAGCTCCACGATGTTCTCCGCCGGGCAATCGGGGATGGCACAACTTTTCAGGATCTCGCCGTCGACACCGACATCGCCGAATTCGTTGACTATGACCGCCAGACGCCGACCTTCTGTGGTTTCGATCAGATGCCGGATAAGTGTGGTCTTGCCCGAGCCCAGAAAACCGGTGACGACAGTGACGGGGACTTTCTTCAGATCGGTCATGGGGCCTCCTGTGGCGGGATGCGGGCAATGCAGTTCTTGCGGAAGTGTTCGGGGCGCTCGCGCCAGGGCACCAGACCGTCTTGCGTCGCGGCATAGCGCGTGGCCCCGTCGATCACGAGGTCAGCCGCCCCCTCGCCGAGGTTGCCATAGACATAGGTCCACCGCCGCGCGCCGCCCCTCAGTACGATGGAACAGCCGTAATCGCAGTTGGACAGGCACTCGACCGGCTTCAGCGCGACATTCGCGGGCAGTGCCGCCCCCTCCAGCGCCTTGTGGAGCATCGCACCCGGTCGCTCGGCCTCGGGGTCGAAGCCGGGACGCTTGCACGTCGTGCAGATCAGAAGCTCGACCGGCTCGGCCATCTTTCACTTCCCTTTCGTGGAACGGGGACGCGAGAGGACGGCTTGGGCAAGGCCAAGGCCCGCTCCCGGAACACCCCGTCCGGTGACGTTATCGTTGGCTGGCAGGTCTCCCGGCTTCGCGGATCGAACGGGTTCATCGGCCTTCCCGGGGCGCGGCCCAGTGGCATGTCGATGACCCTTTCCGCTTACGGTCGCGGGGGCGGCTGCGATTGCATTCCCTTTTCACCCCGTTACACAGGGGCACCAGCAGTTGAGGGAAAGTCTGCGATCCCTCGGCGCGTGTCAAGCCAACGGGGACGACGTCATGAGCGACGAAAACGACCGCCATCGCGAGAAGATGCAAAAGATCAAGGCGGCGCGCGACAAGATGATGGAGACGAAGACCGAGGAAAAAGGTCTGATCATTGTCCATACCGGCGCGGGCAAGGGCAAGTCGTCCTCGGCCTTCGGCATGCTGACACGCTGCATCGCGCACGGGATGCCGGCGGCGGTGGTGCAGTTCATTAAGGGCACCTGGGCGACGGGCGAACGTGACTTCTTCACCCAGCGCTTCCCGGACGAGGTGAAATGGGTCACCAGCGGCGAAGGCTTCACCTGGGAAACGCAGGACAAGGCCCGCGATATCGCGGCGGCCCAAGCGGGTTGGGAAAAGGCGAAAGACTTCATACGCGATCCCACCATCCGCTTCGTGCTGCTGGACGAGATCAACATCGCGCTTCGCTATGACTACATCGACATCGACGAGGTGGTGGACTTCCTGTTGACCGAGAAACCACTGATGACACATGTCGTCCTGACGGGGCGGAACGCCAAGGACGAGTTGATCGAAGCCGCCGACCTGGTCACCGAAATGACGCTTCTGAAGCACCCCTTCCGGGACGGCATCAAGGCCCAGGCGGGCGTGGAATTCTGATGGCAGCGCAGCACTTCCGGGTTTGCGCCGCTCTCCCCCTCCATCGACCCGAAAAAATCCCGGGGAGGGTCCGGGAGCGGCAGCGCCCCTCCCGGCGGGTCGACGCCGAAGGCGGCGCAAAAGGATCATGAGCCGGGCACTGATGATCCAGGGCACCGGGTCCAACGTCGGCAAATCGGTATTGGTCGCGGGGCTCGCCCGCGCTGTCGCGAAACGCGGTCTGTCAGTCGCGCCATTCAAGCCGCAAAACATGTCGAACAATGCCGCCGTCACCGTCGACGGGGGCGAGATCGGGCGCGCGCAGGCCCTTCAGGCCCGGGCGGCACACCTCGATCCGCACACCGACATGAACCCCGTTCTTCTGAAGCCCGAAACCGAGACCGGCGCGCAGGTCGTCCTGCACGGCAAACGCCTGACAACAGCCAAGGCGCGCGACTACGCTAAGCTGAAACCGGACCTGATGGCCCCGGTTCTGGACAGCTTTCAACGCCTGAAGGCGGCCCACGATCTGGTCCTTGTCGAAGGCGCGGGCTCTCCGGCGGAAGTCAACCTCCGTGCAGGCGACATCGCGAACATGGGCTTTGCGGTGGCGGCGGATGTGCCGGTGGTACTCGCAGGCGACATCGACCGTGGCGGGGTCATTGCGCAAATGGTCGGGACCGCCGCCGTTCTAAGCGACAAAGATCGACACCAGATAAAGGGGTTCATGATCAACAAGTTCCGCGGCGATCCTTCGCTTTTCGACGAGGGCTATCGCCTGATCGAGGAACGGACCGGATGGCCTGGCTTCGGTGTTCTGCCATGGTTCGCGGACGCCTGGAAATTGCCAGCCGAAGACGCCCTCGATATCCGCGAGAGCGCCGGCGACGGCACCCACATCGTCTGCCTGCGCCTCGCCCGGATCGCTAATTTCGACGACATGGATCCGCTGGCACAAGAACCGGGCGTGCGGTTGACGATGCTGGAGCCCGGTCGCGCCATTCCGGGCGATGCCACGCTCGTGATCCTCCCCGGCAGTAAATCGACCCGCGGCGATCTGGCGTTCCTCCGCGATCAGGGCTGGGACATCGACCTCGTCGCCCACCATCGGCGCGGCGGGCACATATTGGGGCTTTGCGGCGGGTATCAGATGCTGGGCACCCGGATCGCCGACGCGGGCGGCATCGAAGGCCCCGCAGGCGAGACGCCCGGCTTGGGCCTCCTGGACGTCACCACGGACATGGTGCCTGACAAGCGCCTGACGAAGGTCATGGCGCGCCACTCCGCAACGGACACCTCCTTTCGGGGTTACGAGATCCACATTGGTCAAACCGAAGGCCCCGACCGCAAGCGTCCGTTCGCCTATCTGGGCGATCGGCCCGAGGGCGCCGTCAGCGCAGATGGCCGCGTGATGGGCAGCTATCTGCACGGAATGTTCCGCGACGATGGCTTTCGCCGCGCTTTCCTTCAGAACCTCGGCGTCATCGCAAGCAATCTTTCCTACGAGGCAGAGGTCGAAGCCACACTAGATGATCTCGCCGCGCATATGGAGGCGCATCTGGACCTCGACGGCCTCTTCGATCTGGCGTCCTGAGACCCAAAATGCCGGGGGACGCTGTCCCCAGACCCCCTGGCACATTTTCACCAGAAGGATGCATCAGAGTTGAAGGGCTGGCCTGACTTGTGCCCAGCCGCCTTCGGGCGGCAATCCCAGACGCACCCAACGGTCGGAATAAGGGAAAACGCGGCCCAGGACCTTGCCTTCGGCCAGCCGCGTTTGTGCTTCGGCCGCGTCTGGCGTGTCGTAAAGCCGGAAAAGTGTCGTGCCACCTACCACCGACCATCCCGCCGCGTTGGCCAGATCGTCTAATCGTTCGGCATGCCCTGTCAGGCTCTTGCGCATTCCGGTCTGCCAGTTCCCATCGGCCAGCGCCGCGCGGCCGATTTCGATGGCCGCACCCGAGACCGGCCACGGACCGGCGAACGCGGCCAGCCGGTCGATTGTATCCGGAGTGGCAAGGACGAAGCCCAAACGAAGCCCGGCGAGACCGAAGAACTTGCCGAAGGATCGAAGGACGATGATGTTATCGACCGCCAGCGGCGCGACAGACACCTCCGGCGTCGGATCGGCAAAGCTCTCGTCGACGACCAGAAGGCCCACCTTCCGGGCCAGGTCCATCAGCGCGTCGTGGTTCAAAATCCGGCCGTCCGGGTTGTTCGGGTTCACGACCACGGCGGCATCAGACCCTGCCAGTTCCCTTGAATTCGTGACTGTTTGAACCTGCCAACCCGCCGCTTCGAAACTGGCGGCATGTTCGTTGTAGGTGGGTCCAAGAATGCGCGCCTGTCCCGTCTCCGCCAGTTGCGGGATCATCTGAATACCGGCCTGCGCGCCCGCCACCGGCAGGACCGGGCCGCAACCGTAGGCCGCCTCTGCCGCCTCGGCCAACGCCGCCATCTCGGACCTCGTCGGAAGCGCCGTCCAGGCGCGGGATGGCAGGTCTGGTACCGGATAGGGCGTTGGATTGATCCCCGTCGAAAGGTCAAGCCAGTCCTCTGCCCGTCCGCCCCAACGCGCCATCGCCCAATCAAGATTGCCGCCGTGATCCCGCATCAGATCACTGCCGAAATGGCTAGGACGAGAGCGAAGATCGCCACGGCGCGACGGTAAAGCCGAAGGCCTCGGGTCACGTCCACGGGCCGAGGGTCGCCTGCGACAGGGTTCAGCCACGGATCATCGGTCGGCACCCCATCGTAAACACGTGGCCCCGAAAGACGGATGGCCAGCGCGCCCGCCATCGCGGCCTCCGGCCAGCCTGCGTTGGGCGACCGGTGCCCGCGCGCATCGCGCAACATCGTCCGAAACGCCGTCCGGCGCACGCCGGTGGCCGCCAGCGCGATCAGCGCGCCGGTCAGACGTGCCGGGATCAGGTTGGCCCAGTCGTCAATGCGGGCCGCAGCCCAGCCGAAATCGCTGTAGCGCGCGTTCCGGTATCCGATCATCGAATCGAGCGTATTGATCACCTTGTAAGCGACGATCCCCGGCAGCCCCAAAAGCGCCCCCCAGAAGAGCGGCGCCACGACACCATCCGAGGCGTTTTCGGCCAGGCTTTCAAGCGAGGCGCGCGCGATGGCGGCCTCATCAAGCGTTTCCGGATTGCGCCCGACGATCTTGGAAACGGCCTGGCGCGCGCGGTCGAGGTCCTCTGCCACAAGCGGTTGGGCAACATCCTCGACATGCTCGTGCAGGGATCGCGCCGCGACGAAGGGCCATGCGAGCACCCCCGTAATCACCGCGCCAAGCCAACCATCCGGCAAGAGGACAGTCACAAACGAGGCCAAAACCACTGTCAGCACGATGCCGGTGCACGCGAAAACCGTTCCATTGAAACGCCGCGCCTTGGCGTCACTGCGGTTCCACCGCACCTCGCCCCACGCAATCAGCGCGCCGATCCAACCGACTGGATGACCGACGCGGCGATAAAGTGCGTCCGGCCAGCCGATGGCCGCTTCAATCCCCAACGCGAGCAGCATCGCGGCGGCCATCATGACTTGCGCCCCGTATGAAACGTCAGGACGTCGGCGTACCCGGCTTCGCTCAACCGTTCCGCCGTCCCCGGAGCGATCTGGCCCGGCGCAAACAGAAGGCCACGGGCGGACCCGGTGTGAGCCCGCACGATGCCAAGCGCGCCGACTTCGCGCGCGATCTCCTCGGTCGGGTCGTCCTTGGGGCCACGCAACGCTGTTGTCCGCCGAGTTGCCTCGGTGGCCAGCCCGGCCAAGGCGGTCCGGTCCTCGCGCGCCACCGCCGCGCGCCACATGGGCACTATGTCGGAGACATCCGGGAACGCATCATCGCCCGGGTCGGTCCGCTCTGGTGCGCCCCAGAAGCCCCCCACGACCGCGAACTCCGGCAATCCGCCGAAGCGCTCAACGACACGGACTTCGCGCGAGGCCCATAGCACATGATCGAAATCCGCCAGATGCAAAGGATCCACCGCGCCCTCCGCCACCAAGGCCGCTTGTGCGACGTCGCCGACCATCCCCGCCGCCCCGGCGAGCGCCAGAAGCGCCGCCGTCGACATGCCTGCTCCGGCCCCAGGCTCGGCATCCGTATCGACATGCATTCCCACCGATGGGTGCACGCCGAGCGCGGCAAAGAAGCGATCGGCCACCGCACCGTCCACGTTGCCCGTGATCACCGCGGGTCCGGGCACGACACGCGCCGTGGCCCCAAGCGCCGGACACGTAAGGCTCACCAGAACAACCAGGCCATCCGCGCCAAGCCGGCCCTGAAGCCACTCGCCGAAATGGCCCGAAACCCGCGTGTTCGTGACGTTTGCAACAGCAGTTGTCATCCCAGAACCTCGTTGACCGAGCGGATAGCGAACCCGTCCTTCAAACACACCAACCGCGTCGCTCGCAGATGCCCGATCTGGAACGCCAGCGCGGGCGGCAGTGCCCCCATCGCCATCGCCAGCCCTGCCCTTACCGTCCCGGCATGGGCCACCACCGCGACCCGACCCCCAAGGTCGCGCGCCATGTCCGCCGCCTCTTCCAAGGCCGGGCGAACACGGGCGACCATCTCCTCAAAACTCTCGCCGCCTTCCGACGTGAGCTTGGCGAGTACCTCCAATCCCAAATCACCGATGTCGGGCAGGTCCGCAAAGGCCACGCCGTCCCAGATACCGAAGTTCTGTTCCCATAATCGTGCGTCTTCGATCAGTTCAGCGCCCGAAAACAACCCATCCGCCGTCGCAACCGCGCGCTTGGCCGGGCTGACGATCAGCCGGTCGAAAGCCACGCGAACGGGGTCAGGCACCTCGGCCAAGGCGACATCCGTCCGCCCGTTCAAGTGGCCCGGTCGCTTGGTCGGTCCGTGCCGGATCAGGATCAGTTCTGCCGCGTCTGCCATGGGTTCCCATTCAACCGGTTATCTGATTTGTCACGGCCTTATGGGAAAGTCGATACTGATCACAGGCGGCGCGCGTTCCGGTAAAAGCCGGATTGCCGAGGGTTGGGTGGCGAAAGCGCCAGGCAAGCCGATCTATATCGCCACTGGTCAGGCATTCGACGCCGAAATGGCACGCCGCATCAAGGACCACCAAGACCGGCGGGGGCCCGAGTGGACCACAGTTGCCGAGCCCCTCGACCTCCTCGGCGCGCTCGAGCGAACCGACGGAATGGGCGCACGCCTGGTCGATTGCCTGACGCTCTGGCTCTCGAACCTGATGCACGAAAAGGCGGACTGGCAGGACGCCGCCCGGCACCTGGCCATGGCGCTGCCCCGACAGCAAAGCCCGGTCGTCATCGTCACCAACGAAGTGGGCGGGGGCATCGTTCCAGAAAACGCGCTGGCCCGCGCCTTTCGGGACGCGCAGGGTCACCTAAATCAGACCGTTGCAGCCGCCGTGGACGAGGTTTATCTGGCGGTCGCCGGATACCCGATGAAAGTGAAGCCGAATGCCGTTGACCCTAACCTCGTTTGAGGACGTTGCAGCCCTTGCAAGAACCTTGCCGCAGGCGGATGAGGAGAGCCGTGCGGCCGCGCGGGCGCGCCAGGATCAATTGACCAAGCCGCCGGGGTCACTCGGTGGCCTCGAGGACATCGCGGTCTTTCTGGCGGGCTGGCAGCAGACCGATCGCCCAACAGCTGACAACGCGCAGGCCCTTGTTTTCGCGGGCAATCACGGCATTTGTGCCCAAGGTGTGAACCCCTTCCCGCAAGAGGTGACGCATCAGATGGTCGCCAACTTCGAGGCAGGCGGTGCCGCGATCAACCAGCTTTGCCGCGCAAATGGGGCGACGCTCTCCGTCGTGCCGCTTGACCTCGACCGCCCCACGGGGGACTTCACGGAAGCCTCCGCAATGACCGAGGCCGAAGTGATGTCCGCCATGGCCACTGGCGCAAGTGCGGTGGACACAAACGCCGACATCCTGCTTGTGGGCGAAATGGGGATCGGCAACTCCACCATCGCTGCGGCCCTCGCTTGTGCATCCTTTAGCGGTGACCCCTCCGATTGGGTCGGCGCGGGCACCGGGTCGGACGCCGATGGCCAGGCGCTCAAGGCCCGCGTCATTGCGACCGGCATAGCGCGCCATGGCACGAACGACCCGCTCCGCGCACTGGCCCACTTCGGAGGACGCGAGCAGGCGGCCATCTGCGGCGCTGTCCTGGCGGCACGCCAGGCGCGCATCCCGGTGCTTCTCGACGGCTACATCTGTACCGCGGCCGTCGCGCCACTTTTTGCAGCGGACCCGACATTCCTCGATCATTGCCTGATCGGTCACGCCAGCGCCGAACCGGGGCACAAGCGCCTGACGCAGGCCATGGGCAAACTGCCCATCCTCGACTTCAACATGCGCCTCGGCGAAGGCACCGGCGCCGCGGTTGCCCTCGGCATCGTGAAAAGCGCCCTCGCCTGCCACAACGGCATGGCGACCTTCGCCGAAGCAGGCGTCGCGGGCGGGTGAGCGCGCAGCGGAAAGAAGCGCAACTGGCGTGCATGCTTCTCAGCCGCCTGCCCTGCGGCACCATACCCGATCCCGCGCCTTCGATCCCCGCCAGCATCTGGGCCTTCCCGCTGGTGGGGGCTTTGGTCGGAGCACTAATGTGGGCCGGTTTTGCTGCTGCCACCGCGCTTGGCCTGCCGCCCTTTGCCGCCGCGCTCATCGCCCTCGCCATTCAGGCGCTGGCGACGGGAGGACTTCACGAAGATGGCCTCGCCGATACGGCGGACGGCTTCGGCGGCGGCGCAGACAAGGCCCGGAAACTCGAGATCATGAAGGACAGCCGGATCGGCAGCTACGGTGTGCTGGCGCTGATCTTCACCCTAGGCCTCAGTGCCACCGCCATCGCCGAGGCGGGCGGGTTCTGGGCCTTTCTCGCCATCGGCGCGGCAAGTCGAACAGCCATGCTCTGGCCGATGACGCGACTGCCCGCTGCGAGAGACGACGGGCTGGGTCACAGCGCCAGAGCTCCCCTCGCTCCTCGGCACTGGGTCGCGCTTGGTTTGACGCTTGTGCTGGGCCTGACCGCCCTCCCTGCCCTTCCGATTATCGCCCTGACCACGCTCAGCCTGACGGCGCTCTTCAAACGCCAGATCGGCGGGCAGACCGGCGATACCCTCGGCGCCACACAAAAACTCACCGAATGCGCCGGCTGGCTGACGCTCGCAGCCCTGACGATTTGATTCAGATCTTCCCTTCTTCCTGTTGAAAATACTCCGGGGGAATCGACCAAAGGTCGATGGGGGCAGCGCCCCCTCTTGCCCTGCCACCCGAAACACCGTCTGATACCCGAAACGACAGGGACGACCCATGACCGCGAACACGCTCACCGGTGCCGAAGCCATGGTGCGGATGCTGGACGCCTATCAGGTGCGCCACATCTTCGGGCTTTGCGGCGACACCACGCTGCCCTTCTATGACGCGCTCTACCGGCTCGACCATGGCATCGAGCACATCCTGACCCGCGACGAACGCTCCGCCGCCTATATGGCCGACGGCTACGCCCGCGTAACCGGCAAACCCGGCATCTGCGAAGGCCCCTCGGGCGGCGGCGCGACCTACATCCTGCCGGGGCTCGTCGAAGCGGGTGAAAGCTCCATCCCCATCCTCGCGATCACCTCGGACGTTGGCACACGCGCTGCAGGGCACTACCCGCTGACCGAACTGGATCAGGCCGGGCTGATGCGCCCGCTCACCAAATCGACGCAGGTTATCCAGCATGCCGATCAGGTGCCAAATGCCGTGCGCGCCGCCTTTCGCACCATGACCACGGGGCGTCCCGGCTCGGCGCATCTGGGCTTTCCCATCGACGTTCAGCGGGGCGAGGCCGACCAGGCGGACATCTGGCACGACCCGGCACATATGCATTACCCCGCCTACCCCACCGGCCCCGATCCCGCAGCGGTCGAAACACTGCTCGACGCGCTTCTCTCGGCGAGCTTCCCGCTTATCATTTGCGGCGGTGGCGTTGTTTTGGCAGGCGGCGAAGAAGCGTTGAAGACCCTCTCGGAAGCCCTTGATATCGCAGTCGCAACGACGATCAGCGGCCAGGGGTCGCTGGCCGAGACGCACCCCAACTGCCTGGGCGTCGTCGGTTCCAACGGTGGCGTGCCGGAAACACGCGAGGTCGTGGACCAAGCCGACCTCGTGCTCTTCATCGGCTGCCGCGCGGGCTCCGTCACGACCGAGCTTTGGCGGCACCCTGCAAAGGGCACTCGAATCTTTCACATCGACAGCGACCCGGACGTCATCGGCGCGTCCTACCCGACCGAGGGCGCGCTGGTCTCGGACGCGCGCCTCGCCGTCGACGCGCTCAACCGGGCGCTCGCAACGCGCGAGACGAAGACTTTCGGGGGCGCCGCCGCAATCGCCGACGCCAAGGCCCGCAAGTGGCAAATCTTCCATGGCATCGCCGCAAGCTCTGACCGCCCCATCCGGCCCGAGCGCACCATCGCCACGCTCCGAAAACTCCTCGACAACGACGCCATCATCGTCGGCGACCCAGGCACTCCCTGTCCATATCTCTCGGCCTACTACGAACTCCGGGTGCCCGGCCGCACGCTCTTCTCAAACCGGGCGCATGGTGCGCTTGGTTACGCGATGTCCGCCGCCATGGGTGCCGCCATCGGCAAACCCGGTCACAAGGTCGTGGCGCTGATGGGCGATGGAAGCTTCGGCTTCACCTGCGGCGAGTTGGAAACGGCGGTCCGCAAGCGCCTGCCTATCACCTTCATCGTCTTCTCGAACGCCGTCTACGGCTGGATCAAGGCGGGTCAGAAGACCAAGTTCGACGAACGCTACTACTCAGTCGACTTCGACCGCACCGACCACGCCGCCGTCGCAGCAGCCTTCGGCGTGAAATCTTGGCGCGTCGAGGACCCCGACGACCTCGAATCGTCCCTAAAGCAGGCGATTTCGCACGCTGGACCAACGCTCGTCGACATTATCAGCCAACCCCTGCAAGAGGCCAACGCCCCTGTCAGCGAGTGGATCGCCTGACATGGCCAAACGCGACTTCGCCAAGAAACCGCTATATCGCAAGGTGAACCGTCGCACGCACAGTCTTTGCTTTTCGGACCGCGGCGGCGCCGAATACCGCTGGACCCGCAACGCCAAGGACCAAACCCGCGAGGCCGCCGAGAAAGGCGCCCTCGGCAAGACCCACTATCACGGGCTGGATTACACGCCACTTTACCGGTTTCTGCTGTCCCAGGTCGGAACCGACTGGGCCGCGACCTATCAGGAAGCCTGCACCCGCCTTCCGGACCGGGTCCGTGACGACGGCCGCGACAGGCCTATCTTCGACATGGTCTATGACCCCGAGCGGGATCCAGACGCAAAGGACTGGATCGAGCTTCGCGGACAGCCCATGCACAGCATCCTTCGCGCCGGTGACTTCACTTTATTCAGCACGCTCTGCGTCGATGACGCGGGACACCTGCAAAAAGTCGATCCCGATCTGGGCATCGAGCATATCTCACCATGGTGCCCTTGCCACACCCACACCTTCAACGGTCAGATTGTTACCAACCCATGCCGCAATCCGGCCTTTGTCACCGATGACACGGCAGACGAGACGTGGGACGGCTTCATCCGCCGCCCATCGAAAGGCTAGTTTACCAGCAACTTCACGCGCACATGCGTGCCCTTGCCCGACTTGGGCTCCAGCACTTCGACCTCGCCGCCATAGGTCCAGGCGATCTTGCGCAGCACCGCCAGCCCCATGCCCGCGCCGGGATCGACGTCGCGTGACACCAGCTTGGTCATCGGCCGCAGGATGAAATCGCGCTTGTTCTCGGGGATCCCGTCGCCGTCATCGATGACATCAATCACCCAAAAGCCGTCCGCTTCAGGCCCGGCCGAAACCTCTATCCGCGGTGCCTGTTTCGGGTGAAAGCGCACTGCATTGCTGATGAGAATATGAAACACCCGCTGCAAATCGGCGTGCCCCATCTGCACCTTGCCATGGTCCACCTTTGTGCTGATTCGCACGTCCTCCGGCAACGCCAGATCATCAATGACGTCCTGCAGAACATCCGCCGGGCTGATCGCCGCGATGGGTTGCATCCGACCGACGCGCGAGTACTCCAACAGCCCCGTCAGCATCAGATCCAGCCGGCTTGCATGGCTGGCGATCAGCTCCAGATGTCGATCCGTCGGCTTCGGCAGGTCGATCGCGGATTTGTCCAAATCCTCTGAAATCCAGACAGGCAGTTCCTGCAGCGCCCGGACCGAGGCGCGCAGATCGTGTGATATGCGATAGATGATGTCATCGGTTTCGGATGTCGCATCCGCCACGGGAATGGAAGGATCGAAGGAAAGATCGCCGGTCATTTGGACTCTGTCGTTAAAATACGGGTTGCCCCAGCAATACGCGGCAGCGGTTTAACAACCCTTAAATCTGTCTGCGATATCCGACGAGATATGACCCATGCGCGCGCAACATTCCTGATTGTAGACGACGACGAGGTGTCGATCATGGCGATCCGGCGCGCGCTGGAGCGCCACCAGTTGGACAATCCGGTGATCGAGGCACGCGATGGTCTGGAAGCGCTCGACCTGTTGCGCGGCGGCACTGTTGGAAGGCCTTTCGTGATTCTTCTGGATATCAACATGCCCCGGATGACGGGGTTGGAGTTCCTTGCTGCGATCCGCGACGACGAAGACCTGAGCAATTCGGTCATTTTCGTGCTAACCACGTCTGACGCACCACAGGATACTGGCGCCGCCTACAGCCATCAGGTGGCAGGTTATATCCTGAAGGAAGACGCCTATCGGTCGATCGGGTCGGCCATCGGGCTTCTTGGCACCTATGTCAGCACGGTGACCTTGCCCGCGCAATAAATTTGCGGGCGTTAATCTTCGCTCAAATCTCCTGCCTTAGAAGACCTTGTATTCGCGTAAAATACCGATGGAGCCTTGTTCATGCTCAACCCCGCAAACGAAACCGACCTGTCCTGTGCCGGGCAAACTTCCCGTCCGATGCAGATTTTGGTGCTGGACGACAGCGAACTGGATCGCCAACGCATTCTGCGGCTTTGCGACGATGCGGGCCTCTCCTTCGTCGCCAGAGAGGTCACCACCTTGGGTGAATTGCGCGACGCTTTGGACGACCAGAGTTTCGATCTGGTCTTCATCGACTACCTTCTGGCGGGCGAAGACGGGTTAGATGCCATCGACCTTGTTGCATCTGAACATCGATCGTCTGCCTCGATCATGATCGCTGGCGAAGGGCGCATCGACATCGCGGTCGAGGCGATGCGGCGGGGCTGTTCGGATTATCTGACCAAGTCGGACATGACAGTCGAAGGGCTGCAAAAGTCCATCGCCTCCGCGCTTGAACGCCAGATGATGGCGCTGACGCTGGAGACGGAACGGGAAGAACGCCGCGCCCTGGAGCGGTCCATCCGCCAATATGCCAATGCCGCGTCGGCGGAGATGCGCACGATCCTGGCCGGAACGCTGCGCCGGGTGCGTAAGCTCCGCAGCCACAAGCTGGGTGAGGATTACGCCAGCGACATCGGCGCATTGGAAGCCTGCATCGACCGGATGTGGGAAGCGCTGCCCGACTTCGATGCCGAAAAGCCCTTGGCGATCAGCCCGACCCACCTGATTGCGCCACCGCAAAAGCACTAGCCCAAGGCAAAAACCGCCATCAGGGCGTCGCGAAAGGGCGTGCATTCACTGCGTGACCATGGCAATGCTCAAGCCAACGATCGGCCCCAGCTTGCATGCGACTACTGGTTTCCTTCACAGCACTCTTGCTGTCCGTCCTACTCCTGCAACTCGGCTCAGGCGGGCTGGCGCCCCTAGATGCACTTTCAGGTGTAGAGCTTGGCTTCACGACAGCCCAGATCGGAATCCTGGGTTCGGCCCATTTCTTCGGCTTCTTCATTGGCTGCTGGTGGGCGCCCCGCCTGATGGGAAGCGTCGGGCACTCGCGCGCCTTCGCCGCCTTCACGGCGCTTGGCACGATCGGCATCCTCAGCCACATGCTGATCATCGATCCTCATGCCTGGATGGTGATGCGCGTAATGTCCGGGCTCTGCATCGCCGGCAGCTATACCGTCGTCGAAAGCTGGCTGCAGGCCAAGGTCACCAACGCAACCCGAGGCCGCGCGATGGGTGTCTACCGCTTCATCGACATCGGCGGCTCGCTTGGCGCGCAGTTGATGATCTCGGTCCTAACACCCGCAAGTTACGTCTCCTACAATATCCTCGCGCTCATTTGCTGCGCAGCACTGGTGCCATTGGTGTTGACCCGCGTTGAACAACCCGCCATCCCCGACGCCCCACGGCTTAGGCCAGCGCTCGCCTGGAGGCGGTCACCGCTCGCCGCCGCTGGCGTGCTTTCGGCCGGCCTGACGTCAGCAGCCTTCCGCATGGTGGGTCCTCTCTATGGCCTCGAAATCGGCCTTTCGATCGACGAGATCGCCCTCTTCCTCGCCGCCTTCGTCCTCGGCGGCGTCCTCAGCCAGTATCCTGCCGGTTGGGTGGCAGACCGATATGACCGCCGATGGGTTCTGATCTGGCTTTCGGGCCTTGCTATCGTCTCCTGCGGCATCACGATCGCTTTTGCCCAAGCGGGCACCGCCGCCGCCTTCCTGACGGCGGGATTTTTCGGGCTGGCCACCTTTCCGATCTACTCGGTTTCGGCGGCCCATGCCCATGACTTCGCAGAAGACAGCGAGCGGGTGGAACTCTCCGCCGCACTCATGTTCATCTTCGCCCTTGGCGCCATCGCCTCGCCCTGGGCGGTGTCGTCTCTGATCGACGCATTCGGCCCTCCGGCTATGTTCGCCTTCGTGTCGGCGGCGCATGTTCTGCTAATCGCGTTCGGCCTGATCCGCATGCGCACCCGCGAGGCCGAGCGCCGAACATCCTATGTTTATGCGCCGCGCACAAGCTTCCTGATCGGACGGCTGCTCAAGAAGGCCCGCCAAAAGCCCATCGACCAGGACGAGGTGTCAAACTAGTTGTCGCGTATTCCCCGACGCCGTCGGGGAATTCAATTGGGACGGCGTCGCGTCAGAGGCGCGTGGTCACCACTTTTTCGCCCAAGCCGTCTTCCAGCGTCATCACCGAGGCTTCGGGTTCCAGCCAAAGCGACGCCGCAACCAAACCCAGTAAACCGACCGCTCCGGAAAGAAAAAGAAGTTGGTAAGACATGGGCCGAAAATTCGCAGTCAAATGTGGCGCAGACATGGCGGATTACCCCCGAATGGCGCGAGAGAATGTTTCGAAAATCGCAGCATTCCCTGACAAGACGCCGCCCGTCGCCAGCGGGTCGCTGCCCGCCTCGATGCCCTCGACGAAACCGCCCGCTTCGCGCACGATCAACACGCCCGCGGCCATGTCCCATTCGTTGAGCGACCGCTCCCAATAGCCGTCGTATCGGCCCGCGGCCACATAGGCCAAATCAAGCGCCGCCGATCCGAACCGCCGCACGCCCGCGCACATCGGCAGCAAGCGGCCCAGGTCCTTCAGGATGTCCGGCAGATCACTGTGCCCGGCAAAGGGCAGGCCGGTGGCAAAGATCGCTTCGATCATGCGGCTCCGGTCGCTGACGCGCAGACGCGAGGCATTCAGCCAGGCGCCCTGGCCCTTCTCGGCGACGAACATCTCGTCCTTGGCCGGATCGAAGATGACCGCTGCGATCAACTCGCCCTTGTGCTCCAGCGCGATAGACACCGCCCAATGCGGCAGACCGTGCAAGAAATTCGTCGTTCCATCCAGCGGATCGACAATCCAACGTCGCGTCGGGTCCTTGCCGTCCACCGCCGCGCTTTCCTCGCCGACCCAGCCATAGCTGGGGCGCGCTTCCATCAGGATGTCACGTATGATCTTCTCCGCCGCGATATCGGCGCGACTGACGAAATCGCCCGCCCCTTTCGACGAGACCTGAAGGTTCTCGACCTCGCGAAAGTCTTTCACAAGCGACCGGCCCGCGATCCGCGCGGCCTTGATCATAACGTTCAGATTGGCACTGCCCTGCATGGCGCGCGCTTTACGCGCATTGCGCGCGCGTCACAACCCGAAACGGATCACCTTGCGGCCCTTGCCTATTTGTTAGGCATCTCCCACGCTTGCGCCCGGGGTCGATCGCCAGAAGTGGCGTCCTCAAAAAAGGAGTGGAGGGAACAATGGAAACAATCATAGCACAGGTTCTGGGCGGCGTGCTCGGCGGCATGGGCGGCGGCAAGGCTGTCTCTGGCAGCAATATGGGGCCCTTGGGCAACGTCGTCGCAGGTGGCCTGGGCGGCCTCGGTGGCGGCGGTCTTCTGGGTGGCCTGATCGGCGGCGGTGCCGCGGATGCGGCGGCGGCGGCCGGCGGTCTGGACATCGCCTCGCTCGCCGGGAACCTCGTGGGTGGCGGCGTCGGCGGTCTGGTTGTTCAGGTCATCGCGGGCTTCGTCATCAACAAACTCCGCGGCTAGGCGGAGATCGTCTCGCCACGTTGCAGCTGAACCGGTATCCGCCGCGCCAGTTGCAGCAAATGGGCGACAAAGGGCTTCGTCGTCTCGTCGCTCCGCGTCGCTGCATACAACCGACGTGTCACCCCGGCCTTGGTCAAAGGCCGGGTTACATAGTCCGAATGATACCGTACTTCGCGCACGACCCAATCGGGCAACACGGCCACGCCCCGGTTTGACGCGACCAGCAAGAGAATGACAGCCGTCAGTTCCACCTGCCGCACCGCGCGCGGTTCCACCTTTGCCGGGATCAGCAGCTGGCTGAAAACATCGAGCCGGGTACGTTCCACCGGATAGGTGATCAGCAGTTCACCCCGAAAATCCTCCGCTTCGATGAACGGTTTGGCCGCAAGCGGATGCTGTGCCGAGGCGACGAAGACGGCGTCGTAATCAAAGAGCCCGGTGAAATCGACACCGTCCAGGTCCTCGGGATCGGACGAGACAACCAGATCGACCTCTTCCCGCATCAGAGCGGGCATCGCATCGAACGCAAGGCCGGGGCGAATGTCCACATCGACATCCGGCCATGCCTTGCGGAACTCCTCCAGCACCGGAAACAGCCATTCGAAACAGGCGTGGCATTCGATGGCGATGTGCAACCGACCACTCTTACCCTTCCTCAGGCCCTCGAATTCGACCTCCAAAGCCTCCAGTTCCGGCAGTACCTTCTCGGCCAGTTTCAACAGCCGGTGCCCCGCCGCCGACAACTTCAACGGCTTTGACCGCCGCACGAATAACTCGACGCCCACCTGGTCCTCCAAACCTTTGACCTGATGGCTCAGCGCCGATTGCGTGATGTTCAGAATATCCGCGGCCCGCGCCAGACCGCCGGCCTCGTGAATGGCGCGGATGGTGCGTAGATGGCGGAACTCAATGTGCATTATGTGCCTGTCCTCATAAACGTATTGAGAATTATGAAATTGTTTCATGAATAGGGGTATGAGACAAGGTCCGGAACCTAGGAGTCCCCATGCCTGCGACCATTTCTTACGAATTCTTCCCGCCCCGCTCGATCGACGCCTCGTTCAAGCTATGGGAAACCCTGCGTGCGCTGCAGCACACCCAGCCCGACTTCGTCTCCGTCACCTACGGGGCGAGCGGAACCACGCGCCAACTGACACATGAAGCCGTCACCGCCATCGGTCGGCACACCGGCCTCGATGTCGCGGCGCATCTGACCTGTGTTGATGCCTCCCGCGTGGAAACGCTCAAGATCGCCCAACGCTATGCCGAGGCGGGCGTGCGCCAGATCGTGGCGCTTCGCGGCGACCCACCGAAGGGCAGCGGCGCTTTCAAGCCCCGGGCAGATGGCTTCAAGACTTCGATCGAATTGATCCGCGCGTTGGCTGACACCGGCCAATTCGAGCTCACCGTCGGCGCCTACCCCGACCGGCACCCGGAAGCTGCAGATATGCAGTCGGACATCGACTGGCTGAAGGCCAAGATCGACGCCGGGGCCACACGCGCGATCACGCAGTTCTTTTTCGATGCCGACAGTTTTTTCCGGTTCCGCGACGCGTGCGCGGCATCCGGGATCACGGCGGCGATTCTGCCGGGCATCCTGCCCATCCAATCATGGTCAGGCGTCCAGCGGCTCGCGCAATCCTGTGGCACGCCGATCCCCGCGCATCTGGCGCAAGCCTTCGAGGTGGCCGAACGGGATGGCCGGACCGAACTGCTTGCCACGGCGGTCTGCACGCAGCTTTGCACAAAGCTGCTGGATGGCGGAGTCGACCACCTGCATTTCTACACACTGAACGACCCGAAAATGACCCGTAACGTCGTGCACGCACTGGGTCTTGCTCCCGAGACGGCTTTCGAAAAGGTCGCATAGCAGCCGCTCGGACAATGTCAGGCACTTACCCCGGCGGTTCGCGAGTTCGCCTTCAAGAGCGTCACAGACAAAGTGCCCCGTCGATGCCAAACGCAGATGGCCCTTGGGGAGCCGCACAAGAAACGTCGACTCCGACGCCGGTTTTTTATGAAATCCCAAAGAGTTTCACCCCACCCTAGGGGTGCGAGAACGGCGGCGCTTTCGCGGTTAAGAATTCGTTTACGCGCCGTACCCTCAGGTCGACGTCGCAGGCTCCCCTATTCCTTCGGCGCGTGGCGACCGACCGATGGCGGTCGGATGGATGCTCTCGGAAGGGTCCGTCCCGACAACGCGTTTCTTGCGTGCCAGAAAGTATTTTCCCCATCCACGCCAGTTCCCGACGCCTTCGGCGTCCGGGTCCATCGGAAAGCGCGCGCGCCAATCGTCAGGCAGTGGCAACTGGCAGGCATCGAGCTTTTCTAGCATCCACACCAGCGGAATATTCGACAGCATTCGGGCCGAGTGCTTGCCGGTCAGTTGGCCTCCGACATCGCCATGACTGCCCCGAAACCAGACCTGTTCGACCTCGCCCGGGTGGCCAGGGGGACATTGCCATAGGACCGGTGCAAAGGCTTCCCGCGTCTCATCAAGCGCCAGCGCATGAAAGCCGCGCTTCACATGGGTCCCCAAAGCGTGGTTGTGGTACGAATGCTTGATCTCGGCCCAGCGCACCACGAACGGCGCCCGAAAGCCCAGGGATTTCACCGTGTCGAACGCCCCGATCATCTCGATCGGCGTTTCATCATAGCAATAGGCCCGCCGAAACGCTTGCGCGGTCATGACGCCGGTGTCTTCCTTGTAATGCTTGTACGCCTCGCCCACCATCCGCTCGGTCGCATGCTCGCGCGTCAGAAGCCCCACCTCGCCGATCACGCCTGCCAGAGACCGCGCCGCATAAGCGCCGCGCGAAAAACCGATCAGGAAGATCCGGTCGCCCGGACGATAGCGCGTCGCCAGCCAGCCATAGACCCGACGGATCTGTCGGTTTATGCCACGCCCCTCGATAATGTCCATGGTTTTCGACCAGTCTTCCCACTGGTTCCCGGCCTCGTAAAAGATCCCGATCCGGCTGTCCTGCGCGGCTTCGTTCAGAAGTTTGTAGATCAGGCCGACGTTGGTTTCTTCGCCCTCGTCGAGCGACGACATCGTGCCATCCAGCACTACAACGTGGTCCACAGGCTCGCGCGAGTGCTGCTGCACCGTGCGCTCGGTCCGGCGGAAGAACCCGAGCAGGTCGCGTATGCGATCCTGTAACATCATGGGATATCACGCCAATTGCTCATACCCTCAAGCTATGGCGGTAGAAGTTACAATTCCACAAATGTGACGAACGCTCGCATGAACGTGGGTTAACGTGTTACTCCGCCGCCATGGCGCCATTGAGCGCCCGCCAGACCTTTGCGGACGTAAACGGCATGTCCACCATCGCGACATCTCGGGTCGACAAGGCATCCGCGACAGCGTTTGCAACGGCAGCCAAGGCCCCGACGGTTCCAGCCTCTCCACAACCTTTCATGCCCATCGGGTTGGTGGTCGACGGCGTGGGCTCCGAAGCGAAGGAAATCATCGGCAGGTCATCGGCGCGCGGCATCCCGTAGTCCATGAACGACCCCGACAGCAATTGCCCGTCATCGTCATAAATCACTTGTTCCGTAAGGGCTTGGCCGATCCCTTGCGCCACACCTCCGTGCACTTGGCCTTCGGCCAGCGTCGGATTGATGAGGTTTCCGAAATCGTCCGTCACGCTGTAGCGCACAACACGTGCCACGCCGGTATCGGGGTCGATCTCGACCTCGGCCACATGGGCTCCGTTCGGGAAGGACATCGCGGGCAGCGTCGACTTTTCGCGCACATCCAAGAGCTCGTTCCGGCCATCTGCCCGCGCCATCGCCGCGACATCCAGCATTGACGGCGTTTCGTTCGATCCGGGTATGCGAAATACCTCGTCGTCGAATTCGACGCCCTCAGTATTGTTTTTCTCTCCAAGATAATCCGCAAATTGCGTCACGATTGTTCCCACAGTCGTCAAGGTGGCCGCCGACTGAGTCGTGACCGACCGCGAGCCGCCGGTGCCGCCGCCTGCCGGGATCATATCGCTGTCGCCCTGGACGATCCGGATGGCCTCGACCGGAATGCCCGTGTGATCCGACAGGAAGGTGGCGAAGACGGTTTCATGCCCCTGCCCGTTCGATTGCGTGCCGACATAAAGGCTGACGGTTCCATCCTCTTCGAATATCACCCGGGCATGTTCGCTCGGGTCGCCCAGGATGGATTCGATGTAATAGCAAAGCCCAAGCCCCCGGAGCTTGCCTGCCGCCTCCGAGGCTGCGCGGCGCGCCGCAAAGCCTGCCAAATCGCTTTCGCTTTCGGCCCGCGTCAGAACCTTGTCGAATTCTCCCACGTCATAGGTGTCGGCCAGGACGGTCTTGTATGGAAACTTGTCCGGCCGGATGAAGCTCTTCCGGCGCAACTCCAATGGATCGACCCCCAGCGTCCGCGCCGCGTTGTCCATCGAGCGTTCCAGCGTAAAGATTGCCTCGGGCCGTCCGGCTCCGCGATAGGCGTCGATCTGGGTCGTGTTCGTGTGAATGCCCCGACACCGCAAAGCCACGTCGCGAACGTCATAGACCCCTTGTGCCACCTTGGCGAAAAGCTCGGACTGAATGAACTGGGCATAGCCCGAGTTATAGGCCCCCAGATTGCAGACCGTATCCACACGGTAACCGATCAGTTTCAGGTCAGCATCAAAGGCCAACTCGCTCTCGCTGATCAGATCGCGCCCGCCATTGTCGGTCAGCATGCCCTCGGTGCGCTCAGACATCCAACGCACCGGACGCTCCAAGGCCTTCGACGCCGCCGCCACCACGAAATACTCCGGGTAGTCGAAGCCCTTCATGCCGAACCCGCCACCGACATCCGGCGTCATCACATGCACCGCCTCTTCGTCCAGCCCCAGGCAGGTCGCCATCGCCGTCTTTGTGCCCCACACACCCTGCCCGCCGTAGTTGAAATGCAGCCGCTCTCCATCCCAGTCGGCATAGCACCCGCGCGGCTCCAGCGAGTTGGCGATGACGCGGCTGTCCACCACCCGCGTCTTGACCACATGCGCGGCACTCTGGAACACCGCTTCAACCGCCGCATGGTCGCCGACGCTCCAATCAAACGAAACATTGTCCGGCGTCTCGTCATGAATGGCTTCGCCACCGGCTTCGGTGAAATCGACCTTGGCCGGCAGGCTTTCGGTGTCCACCCAAAGCGCCTCTGCCGCGTCCTTCGCGGCATCCCTGGTTTCGGCCACGATCATTGTGATCGCCTCGCCGACGAACCGCACCTTGCCGCGCGCCAGCAAGGGGCGCGCTACATCAGCCCCTTTCGACCCATCGGCGTTGTCGACCAGTTCGCCCCGCATCACGTAATCGATGCCCATGGCCTCCAGGTCTTCGGCCGCATAGGCTGCGACGACGCCCGGCATCGCTCGCACCTCGCCCAGGTCAACGGGCTGAAAACGTCCATGCGCTACCTGAGACCGCACGAACACCGCGTGCACTGCCCCGTCGGGCGCGATATCGTCGATATAGCGCCCCTGACCGGTCAGAAACCGGGTGTCTTCCAATCGCTTGACGGGTTGGGATTTGCCGAACTTTTCCATGGGTGAGATGCCTCCGTTCTTGTCGGAAACCCTAGCGGAGACACCCCCCGTGTCCAGCCTTCCGCGCTCAGATTTTTCAAGTCAGGCAAAACAACTCTTCATCTTGCCTCAAATACGCAAATTCCACGGGCAATCAGCCTTTCCCTCGGCTCGGGAGAAGGCTAAATCACCTCCGACTGCAAGGGACCGATCGCATGGACAAGACCTTCGACGCACACGAAGCCGAACACCGCATATACGCCCGCTGGGAGGAAAGCGGCGCGTTCAAGGCTGGCGCCAACGCATCGTCTGACGAAACCTTCTCCATCATGATCCCGCCGCCCAACGTGACCGGCGCGCTCCACATGGGTCATGCCTTCAACAACACGCTGCAGGACATCCTGACGCGCTGGCACCGGATGCGCGGCCACGACACGCTCTGGCAGCCGGGCACGGACCACGCCGGGATCGCCACACAGATGGTGGTCGAGCGTTACCTGATGGAAACCCAGCAGCCGGGCCGCCGCGAGTTGGGCCGCGAAGCCTTCACCCAGAAAGTCTGGGAACAAAAGGTCCGCTCGCGCGGCAACATCAAGGGTCAGCTTGAACGCCTCGGCGCCTCGTGTGACTGGAGCCGCGAGGCCTTCACCATGTCCGGCGCCCCCGGCGCGCCCGAAGGCGAGGACGGCAACTTCCACGACGCCGTCATCAAGGTCTTTGTCAAGATGTACGAGGACGGGCTGATATATCGCGGCAAACGCCTGGTGAACTGGGACCCGCATTTTGAAACCGCCATCTCCGACATCGAGGTCGAGAACATCGAAGTCGACGGCCACATGTGGCACTTCAAATACCCGCTCGCCGACGGCGTCACCTATGAATACGTCGAGAAGGACGAGGACGGAAACGAGGTCCTTCGCGAAACCCGCGACTATATATCAATTGCCACCACGCGCCCCGAGACCATGCTCGGCGACGGCGCTGTCGCGGTCCACCCCTCGGATGAGCGTTATGCGCCCATCGTTGGCAAGCTTTGCGAAATTCCCGTTGGCCCGAAGGATCACCGCCGCCTGATCCCGATCATCACCGATGAGTACCCCGACCCCGACTTCGGCTCGGGCGCGGTCAAGATCACCGGCGCACACGACTTCAACGACTATCAGGTCGCCAAACGCGGCAGCATCCCCATGTACCGCCTGATGGACACCAAGGGCGACATGCGCGACGATGGTTTGCCCTATGAGGATGCCGCAGCCGTTGCGATGGCTGTCGCGCAAGGCGACCGTACGCTGACCGAGGCTGAAGCCGACACGATCAACCTCGTCCCCGAGGACCTCCGCGGCCTTGACCGGTTTGTCGCCCGCGCGCGCGTTGTGGAGCAAATCACGGAAGAGGGTCTGGCGGTCATGACCCGTGCCGATGACCCTCGCCTTGGTCTGGTCGCCGCGAAACCGGACGAAGATCATGCTGCCGATCCCGCCCCCCTCGTCGAAGCCAAGAAAATCATGGCGCCCTACGGCGACCGCTCCAAGGTCGTCATCGAGCCGATGCTCACCGACCAATGGTTCGTCGCGACCGACAAGATCGTCGGCCCCGCGCTGGAGGCCGTCCGAAACGGCACCACCGAAATCCTCCCCGAGCAGCACAAAAAAGTCTATTTCAACTGGCTCGAGAACATCGAACCCTGGTGCATCTCCCGCCAACTCTGGTGGGGGCACCAGATCCCGGTCTGGTATGGCTTCGATCTGACCGGCAAGGGCTTTGTCGATGACGAAGGCAACGGCGCCTTGGATACGCCCGAAATCATGCGCCTTCTCTCCGAACAATCGCTTCTGAAAGGCGACGAACGGCACCACGCAGCGCCCAGTTTCGACATCGTCTCGGGTCTGTTCGGGGACGTGCTCGCCGATTTGCCAACGCCTCTCCATCATGCGCGCGTCGTCGAGGTTGCCAATCGCGCCGAAGCCATCGACGCCATTGCCGCCAGCCTCGCGAAATACACGGTCGATCAGGACCCAACGAACCTTGTCTACCCGGTCTGGCGCGACCCCGACGTCCTCGACACCTGGTTTTCCTCCGGCCTCTGGCCAATCGGCACCCTCGGCTGGCCCGAGGAAACTGACGAGCTGAAGAAATACTTCCCCACCTCGGTCCTCATCACCGGCTTCGACATCATCTTCTTCTGGGTCGCCCGGATGATGATGATGCAATACGCCACCGTCGGCGACCGCCCCTTCGACACCGTCTATGTCCACGCCCTCGTCCGCGATGAGAAGGGCAAGAAGATGTCGAAATCCCTCGGCAACGTCCTCGACCCCCTCGAACTAGTCGACGAATACGGCGCCGATGCCGTCCGCTTCACGCTGACCTCGATGGCCGCCATGGGCCGCGACCTGAAGCTTTCGACCAGCCGCATCCAGGGCTATCGCAACTTCACCACCAAGCTCTGGAACGCCGCCCGCTTTGCGGAGATGAACGGCGTCTTCAACGTCGCCACCCGCACGCCGGAGGCCGCCACGCACTCCGTCAACAAATGGATCATCGGCGAGGTCGCCAAAACCCGGATGGCCCTTGACGAGGCCCTGACCGCCTTCCGCTTCAACGACGCCGCGAATACGCTTTATGCCTTCACCTATACCTACTGCGACTGGTACCTCGAATTCTCGAAACCGCTGATGCAATCGGACGCAGCCGACGAAACCCGCCAGACCATGGCCTGGGCGCTGGATCAAATGCTCATCATGCTCCACCCGATCATGCCCTTCATCACTGAAGAGCTCTGGTCGCTTTCCGCGCCCAGCCGCGCCAAGATGTGCGTCCATGCCGATTGGCCGACCTATGGGGCTGAAATGATTGACGAAAGCGCGGTCACCGAACTCAACTGGGTCCGCGACTTGATCGAGAAGACCCGCTCGGTCCGGGGCGAAATGAACGTTCCGAAGAAAGAGAAAGTCACGCTGCTGCAACTTGCGCTCGACACCGACAGAGAGGCGTTCTGGACCCGCAACGAAGCCCTCATCACTGCCGACCGCGAAGCGGGCATCGCAGGACGCGAACAGGCAGACGCCGCCCCCAAGGGCAGCGCCACCATCGCCGTCGCGGGCGGCACCTTCGCGCTCCCGCTCGAAGGCCTGATCGACGCCTCGGCCGAAAAAGCCCGACTCGAAAAGTCCGTCGGCAAGCTGCAAAAGGACCTTGGCGGTCTCGAAGGCCGTCTCAAGAACCCGAAGTTCCGCGAAAACGCGGGCGAGGATGTCGTGGCAGAGACCGAAGAACTCGCCAGCTCGAAACGCAGCGAACTTACCCGGTTGGAAACGGCGCTGGCTCGCCTGTCAGAACTGGCGTGAACCTTTCCGCCACCGATCCGGTCGAAAACCTGCCCGAAATCGGCACGGTCGAAAACCCGGCGTTTTTCTACGACGGCAATGATCTTTTCTTCGCCTATCAGGTCGCCCCGGTCGCGGGTTCCGGCACGGTCGTGCTCAAGTTCGATTTCGTTCTGGATGTCAGGACGCTGCCGATCAGCGTCGAAGCTCTGGGCGATGCCGAATATCCAGTCCGGATGTATGCCATCACCGAAATCATCGGCGCCGAAAGAACTGCAAGATGGACTGCGCTCAGTCCGCGTTTCTGGACCATCTCCTTCAACGATGAACTGGTCGAAATCGTCTTCAGGTCCGTGACACTCGTGGCCCGCTCCACAGCGACCGAACGGCCCGATCAAGCGCTCCGGCGCATGCTCGCCACCACGTGATCCTTTCCCTTCGCCTGTTCTCAAATATCCCGGGGGACGCGCGCAGCGCGGGGGGCAGAGCCCCCTAGTCAAAAATCGCGTGCGCGCCAGCGCGCAATTACCTTAGCGCACAACACGGTCGATCGCGCGCATCGCGCCGAAGGACTTGTCATAGACGAGGGTCAGAACCCGCTTTCCGACCGGGGCTTGTGCCAGCTTCGGCAGTCCCCTTGCCACCGCGCCAGAAGCGGCGACGGCCAGAAACGCGCGTCGGTTCAGTTTGGGCATGGCTCTCCCCCTTCCGTTCGGACTTCACATGAGACCCGAACAAAGCGCCATCAAGATGCCCGCCTTCCAACGCCTTGAATATGCTGGGAACTTTTGCCATTTCTCACCCCGGCCCCAAGGGAATGCAGTTCACGTTCTGGGCGTGCAACCGGCGGCAGGCCAGTTCCGCATGTTCCGCCGAAAGACCGACGAAATTCGCCTCCCAACCCTTAGGCGAGCGAACGACTTTCCGAAGCGCCTCGTCCAATGTCGAGATATCGACCAGGGCCGTCTGCAACAGCACACGCTCCGCCTCGTCCCGCGTGGTATAGCGCCCGACGTTGATCGCCCATTGCCGCCCTCCGCTTGTCGACAAGCGGGTTACCACAACCTGTTGCTCTTCTTCCGTTTTCTGGCTCTCTGCCTTCGCGACCGGGCGCGGCGACGGACGCAGGAAGGCTCCGGCCAGACTTGCGGCCTGAACTGCTTCCGGCGCAGGCGCAGGGGCCGACAGGCGCGTATCTGCTACCGCCGCCTCCGCAAGCGCGTCACTGATCCCGTCTGCCATGGCGACAAGGGTTGCCGTGCTCGGTGCAGCACCGGGACGCGTCAGCGGGCGGGGGGATTTCTGAACCAGTCCCGACAGGCGCGTCGTCTTGCCCGCCCCGCCGTCGCTGCCCAGGACCGGGCGGCGCGGTTTTGCGACAGCCACCCGGCTGGGTGCGCGATCAAATCCCATATCCAAGAGTTCAGCTACACGCGCATTCCGCCAGGAAACCGACCGGCCGCCAAAGACCGTCGCGATGATCCGTTCCCCGCGCCGCTCGGCCGAGGCCACAAGGTTGTACCCGGCTGCCCGGGTGTACCCTGTCTTGATACCATCCGCGCCGCGATAGCTGCCAAGCAGGCGCCGGTTCGTGTTGCTGACCATCTTCGACCCCGCACTCGTCTGCGTGCGCGAGAAAAGATTGTAATAATCCGGGAAGTCATAGAACACATGCCGTCCCAGCGTCGTCATGTCACGCGCGGTCGACAAGTGTCCCTTTTCCGTCAGCCCGTGGGCGTTCTTGAAGGTCGTCCGGTTCATCCCCATCGCCTTGGCCATCCGGTTCATCCGCCGTGCGAACGCCGCTTCCGAGCCCGAGACCGCCTCGCCAATCGCCGTTGCGGCATCGTTGGCGGATTTCACCGCCGCGGCCCGGATCAGATACCTGAGTTTCACTTTCTGCCCGGCCTTCAGGCCCAGCCGCGAGGGCGGCTCGGCAGCGGCCTTGCGCGAGACCGTCACGACCGTATCGAGGCTGATTTCCCCCTTCTCGACCGCGTCGAAGGCGACATAAAGCGTCATCATCTTGGTGAGCGACGCCGGGTGCAGCCGGGTATCGGCGTTCCGCGAATGCAGCACTTTGCCGGATCGCGCGTCGATCACCATGGCCGCATAGGGCGCAGCGATGACCGCGAGCGGCGCAAAAAGGAATACGAAAGCCACAAATGTCCGAAGGACGACTGCCTTGATCGTCACGGGTTTACCTGCCTTTGCCTGCCTCTTGCCCCGATCTTTGCGCCGGAGCTTCGAAGTTATCCACAACCTTAGCACGGGTAAGTGAATCAGAAAACGATGAATTTTCAGTAATTCTCCCCGCGCCACATGACGGGCAAACCGCCGCCTCTGCCCCTAGATGTTGCGGCAGATCTCTTCCACGAGCGCGGGCAAGGCCGACAACTCGCCGATTTCCCGGAATCTCGGGTGCGCGCGTGGCGCCTCTGCGTGCTCCAACGCCCATGCCAGTTCGAAGGGCACATGCACGCCCCATCCACCGGCTTCAATGGCGGGATTGACGTCGGATTTCAGAGAATTGCCGACCATCACCGCGGCTTCCGGCGCGATGCTCCTGCCCGAGAAGATGTCCCGGTAAACGGCGGCATGCTTTTCCGAAACGATCTCCACCCCATCGAACCGCTCGCCCAACCCCGATTGCGCCAGCTTGCGCTCTTGGTGGATAAGGTCGCCTTTGGTGATCAGCAGGATCTGAAAATCCTCCGAAAGCGCGGTCACCGCTTGCTCGGCCCCCGGCAAAAGCTCGATCGGATGGGCCAGCATCTCCTGCCCTGCAGACAGGATCTCGGCGATGACCGCGCCCGGCACGCGGTTCTCGGTCACCTGCAACGCGGTCTCGATCATCGAGAGCGTAAAGCCTTTCACACCATAGCCATAGTGCTCGATATTGCGGCGCTCGGCATCCAGCAGGCGCTCGGCCAAATGATCGGGATCAGCATGGTCGCACAGAAGCTCCACGAACCGCGCTTCGGTCAGGCGAAAGAAGCGTTCGTTGTGCCAAAGCGTGTCGTCGGCATCGAAGCAGATCGTCGTCAGCACGATTGGCCCCTTTTCTAACGCGTTCGAACGCTTATATTGTGCGTCCGATCCAGATTGCGATGCGTAAAGGCTCAGGTGACACCCTTCAAGCTTCATATGATGGCTGCAGACGATGACGACGACACCGGTGGGGGCGACGGCGACACCAGTCTTCTGACGAAGACCAAGCCAAAGACCGACAAACCGCCGCTTTATAAGGTCATGCTTCTGAACGACGATTACACGCCGATGGAGTTCGTGGTGCACGTGCTGGAGCGTTTCTTCGGCATGAACCATGCGCAAGCCTTCGAACTGATGCTGACCGTGCACAAAAAGGGCCTGGCCGTCGTCGGTGTCTTCTCGTTCGAAGTCGCCGAAACCAAGGTCGCACAGGTCATGGACTTCGCCCGCCGCCACCAGCATCCGCTGCAATGCACCATGGAAAAGGAATAGGGCGCCCGGTTTGAGCGGACGTCTGAGCCTTGCGGTCGAACACGGCCATGTCGCCCTCCCCGATGGGGAGCTCCTTGTACTGGGCGCCGGTCCTGCCAGCGACTTGGGCCCACTCAATCCATCACGCACTCAACTTCTCTGGCGCTACCAAAGCGATCATCAGGCCCTGTCGAAGCGCGGATGGACATCGTCCCGCGAGGTCAAAGGACCCTTCGATGGCGCCGTCATCTTTGCCCCCCGCGCCCGCGATGCGCAAAAGGCGTACATGCGTCTGGCGCGAAAAATGACCTCGGGCCCGATCATTGTCGATGGCACGAAAACGGACGGCATCGACACGCTGTACAAACACCTGCGCCAGAAGGCCGACGTCTCCGAGGCCTACGCCAAGGCGCACGGCAAGGTCTTCACCGTCACCGGCGGAGACTTCTCGGACTGGCCCGATGTTAACCCCGCGCCTTCGGGCGACGGCTGGTGGCGCGCGCCGGGTGTCTTTTCGGCTGACGGCATCGACAAAGCCTCGGCATTACTGGCGGAAACGTTGCCGGGCACGTTGAAGGGCCACATTATCGATCTGGGAGCGGGATGGGGCTATCTGGCCCATGCGATCCTCGCGCGGGATGGCGTGACCCGTCTTGATCTGGTGGAAAACGACGAAACGGCGCTCAGGGCGGCGCAGCACAACATCCGGGACGCGCGTGCGGCCTTTCACTGCGCGGATGCCCTGACATGGAAACCGGACAGCGGAGCGGACCATGTCGTCACAAACCCACCCTTTCACACCGGGCGCACCGGCACGCCGGAACTGGGGCAGGCCTTCATCCGTGCTGCCGCCCGCATGCTGAAAGCCAAGGGCCGTCTTTGGCTTGTCGCCAACCGCCATTTGCCTTACGAACAAGCGTTGGAAGAGGCTTTTGCCTCGCAGCAAACTGTGGAACAGACTGCGGGTTTCAAGGTGATCCGCGCAGAACGCCCCCGCTCCCCCTTCAAAGGATAGGCCGCTCATGTCATTCTCCATAGCCGGAAAGACTGCCGTTGTGACGGGCGCTGCGAACGGCGTGGGCCTTTCCATAGCACGCCACTTTCTGGACGTGGGCGCAAACGTCATGCTTGCCGATATGGACGAGGACCGTCTGCACGCCGAAGTCGGCGACGAAGAAGAGCGCGCCGAGAACATTGCCTATTATCAGGGCGATTTGCGCGAGAAACTGACGATTGCCAATTTGTTGTCCGCCACGCTCGACCGGTTCGACCGGGTCGATATTCTTGTCAACGGGTCTCGGCAGATGGTCGCCGCAGATCCATTGAACGCCGACGACGATGCAGTGCAGATGCTGATCGAGCAGAACCTCATGACCTCGCTTCGGGTCACCCAGGTCTTTGCCAAGCGCATGATCAAGCAGGCCACGGACAGCGACAGCGAGGCGACTGCCGGATCGATTATCAACCTCTCATCCATTGCCGCGCGCCGCACACAGCCCGATCTTCTGGCCTATTCGGTCAGTTCTGCCGCGCTCGATCAATTGACGCGCTCGATGGCCGTCACGCTGGCGCCACATCGGATCCGCGTGAACGCCATCGCCCTAGGCTCGGTCATGAGCGCCTCGCTCAAAGGCGCGCTGCGCGAGGACGAAGACATGCGCGATGAAATCATCGAGCGCACGCCGCTCGCACGGATCGCAAGCCCCTCGGAATTGGCCGAAGCCGCGCAATTCCTGGCCTCTGACGGCGCAGGTTTCATTACTGGCCAGATACTTACCGTCGATGGCGGGCGCACCCTGATCGACGCCGCCGAAGCGCCAGCCCACTAAAAATTTCGCCGGTCTTTCCGGGATCGGCATGTGACGGCGCGAATGCGACGCGCCGGGGTTAAGGGATTTTCAAGAACGGATCGGTATCCGGTTTGCATTTGCCCCAGTAAGGAAAATGCAAATGAAACCCTTCCTCTCAGCCCTGGCGGTGGTTTGTGCGACCACCCCTGCCTTCGCCGACGAGTTTGCACCGGCACTCGAAAGCTTCCTCGAAACGGAAATCAACGGCTGGTCACAATCCGATGCCATCGTCGCGGCGATCGTCGCGCAAAACGCTTTGACATCGGGATACGATCAAAGCCGGATCGACGAACTTGATGCAACCTGGCGGGCCGAAGTCGGCATGGCCGACACGCCGCTCATCGCCGACGTGCTGAACAATGCCACATCGGAATACCTGCGCGAGCGGGTGGAAGCCGCGGGCGGTCAGATCACTGAAGTGTTCGTCATGGACGCGCAAGGGCTCAATGTCGCCGCCAGCAGCGTCACGTCAGATTACTGGCAGGGTGACGAGGCCAAGTTCCAGAAGACCTATGGCATGGGCGCCGGCGCCAGCCATATCGGCGACGTTGAATTCGACGAGTCGACGCAGACCTATCAAGGCCAGATCTCTGTGACCATCACCGATCCAGCCACAGGACAGCCGATTGGCGCCATGACTGTGGGCGTCGATGCCGAAGCCTTGATGTAAGTACGAAAGGACAGACAGCGTGCGCAGCCTGTTTCACAAGATTTCATTCAAAATCATCGCAATCCTTGTGGCTTCATGCTGTCTGCTCGCGGTCTTCGTCAGCGTTCTTGGTGACCGCGCCGGAAAAGACATCGCCTTGCGCGGAGTCGTCGCGGTTGCCGAAAACCAGACGGCAGGTGTTGCCGGGCAGTTGTTCGGCCCCTTGCGGTTCAAGAAATTCGAAGACGCAACCGCCATCCTTGAAAAAGCTGGCAATCGAACCGACCTGCTGGTCGGGTTCGTGGTCCGTCTGTCGGACGGCACGACCATTTCATGGCCGGAAGCCGCGTTTTCAACCGCCGAAACCGAACGACTGAGCCAAATGGCTGAGGAGGCCTATGAGACGGGCACCGTGGTCCGTTCCGACGCGAACCTGATCCAGGTCCATCCGGTGCAGAAATCTGCGGACACACCCCCGGTGGCGGCGGTGGCGGCGGTTTGGACAAAAGCCCCCTTCATGGCGACGATTGCCGAAGCGCAGCGTAATCAGTTGGTCGGTTCCGCAGCGGGACTGGCCGTTCTCATCGTTCTGGCGACGCTTGCGATCCGAAGAATGGTCGCGTGCCCGCTTCAAGCCATCAACATCCGTGCAACCGATATGGTGGATGGTGATCTCGACAGCGTCGTTCCAGGGACGGAGCTGAAAAGCGAGGTTGGCGAATTGGCCAACGCATTGGAAGACTTCCGCGGGAACCTTGCCGCTGCAAAGGCCTCGACGGAAGCGGCCTTTTATGACGCCGCAGGATTCCAGGCATCCTCTGCTTCGCAAGTCATGTGCGACACCGACCTGACAATAACGCAGTCCAATGCGGCATTCACCCATTTTCTGAAAAAGATCGATCCTGCACTTTCAGAACAGACCGGCGCGGGCCGAGCGCTTGATTTTTTCGATGTTGCCGAATTGCAGCCGGACGCTCTGGCCGATGCAAAGTTCCCGCTTAGTCTTGAGTTTCGGCACCGTTCGTATGTGATCAGTCTTTCCATCGAAGCGCTCGAGGCCGAGGATGGGCAGCGTCAGGGCTATGTTCTTGAATTTCGGGACATAACAGAGCTTCAGAAAACAGCCGGAATCCTGTCCGCCCTCGAGGAAACAGCGTTGCGAGCGGACTTTGACGAGCACGGCAAGCTTGTCAGCATGAACCCGAACCTGACCCGGCTCTTCGGCGGCGAAGACGCGATCGGTCAACCTGCGGAACGGATCGTCAGCGGCCCTGCAGGGGAACCGCTTTGGCAAGGCATTTCCGCCGGAAAGGCGCATCGCGGCAAATTCTCGGTCACCCACGGCGGCAATTCCGCTCTGGTCGAAGGCAGTGTGAACCCGATCAAGGATGCGTCCGGAAAACTCTATGCCTTCGTGATCCTCGGCACCGATGTCACGCAAGCCGAACTTGAGCTGTCACGCGCCAAGGAAGAAACGGACAAGATGGTTGCGTTGCAGGAAGCTGTTGTCGCCGAACTTCGGCAGGCCTTGTCAAAATTGGCGGATGGCGTTCTGTCGGTGCGGATCGAGCAGGCGTTTCAGGGCGACTACGACGTACTTCGCCGCGATTTCAACTCGGCTATCGCCGAGCTGGAATCTGCGTTTGGGCAGATCACGGACAGCGCCGGTCTCATCCATGATGAAGCCTCCAATGTTTCATTCGCAACAGAAAGCTTTAGCACGCGTGCCGAACAACAGGCGACGACCTTGGCCGAAACCTCGGCGACCATCTCCGAGCTGTCCACTTCCGTGGCCGCGGCGGCCGAGAATGCGCGCAAAGCTAACGAAGTCGTAAACTCAGCAAGGTCGCGCGCCTCGCAATCCGGCACGATCGTGGAGCAAAGCGTGGCAGCGATGCGCGAAATCTCGGATTCGGCCGATCAGATCTCGCGCATCATAGACGTGATCGACCAGATCGCATTTCAGACCAACCTTCTCGCCTTGAACGCCGGTGTTGAAGCCGCCCGTGCGGGCGACGCCGGGCGTGGCTTCGCAGTTGTCGCGTCGGAAGTGCGCGACCTTGCCCAGCGCGCGTCGACCGCTGCGTCCGAAATCTCCGAATTGATTTCGAACTCGGGCGAACAGGTCAATCGCGGTGTCGATCTTGTCGACAAGGCAGGCAAGGCCCTGACGGAGATATCCGCCAGCATTGGAGAGGTCGCGCAGGACGTGGCCAACCTTGCCGCGTCATCAGAAGAGCAAGCCAGCAGCTTGCGCGCGCTGGATGAAGCCATGACAAGCATCGACAAATCCACGCAGGAAAGCGCGACAAGCTTCAAATCGACCACTGATGCGGCGCGGTCCCTCACGTCGCAGACCGAAGTTCTGAAGGTCGCGACAAGCCGATTCGACCTGGGCAAACAGGTCGATTTGCCGGAAGAATTCCCGGTCGAGGACGCAATCCACAGCGACGTCTTATGACGCCGCGTCAGGCGGACCTTACCTTTGGTTCAATGCCGCTGACACGGGTGCGATCATGACCGTTGTGGCACGGTTGCCGCTGGACCATTCGGAAATGGCCGCAAGCGTCGGTTCGGACGTCGAGCCAACAAGTATGACGGCTTCATCCTGCCGGGCACGGAAGGCCGCGCGATCCATGCTGCGGCGGATCTGTTCCTGTGTCGCCCCGCTTGCATCGATGTTTCGGAAAATCAGCCCCGTCGGCACGCCCGCCTTTTGCGCCACTTGATGCGCAGTGTTCAAACCGCGTGGGAAGGTGATCATTCCATGCCCCGTCGCGGCCACCACTTCCACCACCTGCTCAACGGCATCGCGGTTCGACTGGAAGCTTGACCCGGTGACATCCATGATCGCCACGGCCTCGGGTATCCGCTGCAAGTTGATCTGAAGCGCCTGCTCGATATCCTGCGCCGTCGCGCCTTCAGGCAACGACGGGATCATGACGACCTCGCGCCCCTCGGAGCGATAGGCCGCAGCCAGTTCACTGGCATCGTCGCGTGACGCATCTATGGCTAGCGCCAGATGGGGCGGCAGTTTCACCAGCATTTCCGGCGACAGCACGTCACCTGCGTCATGCATCAGCACGATCGACAAAAGCGGCAGCGCCTCCGGGTTTTCATACGCCGAGGCAAACGCCTCCAGCGCAGGCCCCGTCACCTTTTCGCCCTCCGCGCCTTCGGCCAATTCGGCTTCCTCGTCCTGCACAGCCTCGCCTTCTGCTACATCTTCGTCCTCTGCAGGCTCCGTGACGCCTAGACGCCGGACAACCGGCAAGGCACTTCCCTGGTTTGTGGCAGCCTCTCCTTCGGAAATTTCACCGTCTTCAGGTTCCGGCACAGCGGGCGCCTGAGTTTCGGTTTCCACCGCGGCCTGAGCCGTGTCGGCATCAGGCGCCTCCGGCACCGTCTCCGGTTCCGCAGCGGGCGCGGCTGCAACGTCCGACTGACCAACTGCGGGCTTTGACGGAGCATCCCCGACGCCGGGCACCGGCAAGGACGGCTCATTTCCCAATTGCGGCAATTGAGGCGCATCGGGTGCCTGCCCGACCTGTCCGTCAGTCTCGCCAGACACGTCCGTTTCAAGCGCGGCGGTCTCTCCTGCGTCCGGCGCTGCCGGGCTGATGGGCGCATCCACCTGTCCGGACACCTGAGGCGCCGTCGTCGTCTGGGGACGTGTATCGTCGGCGTCCGCCGGCGCCAGTGCCGCCACATCGCTTTCAGCGACAGAGGGCGTTTCCTCCGTTACTTCGACATCAACGGTATCCGTTTCCGGCGCGGTGTCCGGCGCATCCGGTTCGATCGTCGCAGTCACCGGTGCGTCGCCCGGGCTCTCGGGTGTTTCCAGCGCCACGCCACCCGCCGCTGAAACTGCGGCGTCCGTGGCAGCCTTCAAGTCTTCCAGGGCAGCGGTTGCCTCTGGCGCCGTCCCCAGCGTCTCCGGAGCATCCTGCGGCGTCGTCGGCACAGGCACTTCCAGCGCAGAACCATCCAGCACCGGAGGCGTGTCACCTGCGCCTTCCGGTACTGCAACGCTCGCGATCTCTTCGGTCGCCGGTTGCGTCTCCGTCGCCGGCAAGACCGGGTCGGTTTCGGCCTTGGCCTGGTCAAACTCCGACCCGCCCGGCACCTCAACGGCGCGCGCCTCCGGCTGAGGCAGACTCAGGTCCTGCCGCTCTAACACCTGGGTCGAAACGGCCAACATGACCACGCCCAAGATACCACCCCAGAAAATTCCTGACAGAAAGCCGCGTCCCACGGGTTTCCTCCGCTCTGCTCAATTGCCTGCTCGGGCGTCTTGACGTTGGCTGACGCCTCTCGCACAAGTATATCCGCGCTTTTCGGCGCTGACACCCACAATCTGCGCGACCGGGCCGGAGTGACGCAAAATGCTGCTTTTGATCGACAATTACGACAGCTTCACCTTCAATCTGGTCCACTACATCGGCGAATTGGGCAACGACTGCGTGGTCAAGCGGAACAATGCGCTGGATGTGCAGGCCGCGATGGCGCTAAACCCTTCAGGCATTCTTCTGTCGCCCGGGCCTTGCGATCCCGACCGCGCCGGCATCTGCCTCGCGCTGACAGAGGCCGCGGCCGAGACGAACATTCCGCTGTTCGGCGTGTGCCTCGGCCATCAGACCATCGGGCAGGCCTTTGGCGGGAAGGTCGTGCGCGCGGGCGAAATAGTGCATGGAAAAATGGGCCGCATCCACCACGAAGAAGCAGGCGTGTTCAAAGGCCTGCCCTCGCCGCTCGATGGCACCCGGTATCACTCTTTGGTCGTCGATCGCGACACGCTACCCGCGTGCCTCGAGGTCACGGCCTGGCTCGAAGACGGCACGATCATGGGCCTTCGCCACCGCGACAAGCCCATCGAAGGCGTGCAATTCCACCCCGAAAGCATCCGGTCGGAACACGGCCATGCAATGCTGAAGACTTTCCTCGACCAACTGCCGGTGCCCGCATGAGTGACGCGATGAAACCCCTGATCTACGCCGCCTCCGAAGGCCCGCTCTCGCGCGCGCAGGCGCAGGAAGCTTTCGAGATCCTCTTCAACGGCGAAGCAACGCCCGCACAGATGGGCGGCTTCCTGATGGCGATGCGCGCACGCGGCGAAGCGGTCTCGGAATACACCGCCGCGGCAGCCGTGATGCGCGCCAAATGCGCTGCCGTCAAAGCGCCGGACGGCGCGATGGATATCGTCGGCACCGGCGGCGACGGGATGGGAACGCTCAATATCTCGACCGCGACCGCCTTTGTCGTGGCAGGCGCGGGTGTTCCGGTCGCCAAGCATGGGAACCGGAACCTGTCGTCGAAATCCGGCGCGGCGGACGTGCAGGGCGCCATGGGGATCGACGTCATGGTCGGCCCGGAAGTGGTTGAAAAAGCTCTGAAAGAGGTCGGCATCGGCTTCATGATGGCGCCCATGCATCACCCGGCCATGAAGCACGTCATGCCGGTGCGGATGGAACTGGGCTCGAAGACGATCTTCAATATCCTCGGCCCGCTCACGAACCCGGCGGGCGTCAAGCGTCAACTGACCGGCGCCTTCGCCATCGACCTGATATTCCCCATGGCCGAGACGCTGAAAGAACTTGGGTCCGAAGCCGCATGGCTTGTCCATGGCGCGGATGGCACGGACGAGGTTTCGATTTCGGGGCCGACATCCGCGGCCATCCTGAAAAATGGTGAGATCACATCCGCGCAAGTCCATCCCGAAGACGCCGGATTGCCGGTGCATCCCCTAAAAGACATTCTGGGTGGCACGCCGGAAGAGAATGCGAACGCGTTTTCCGCCCTTCTGGACGGCGCGCCCGGCGCTTACCGGGACGCGGTCCTGCTGAACGCGGCCGCCGCCCTCGTGATCGCCGAAGTAGCCGCCGACCTGCGCGAAGGCGTGGCCATTGCCGCCGAAAGCATCGACAACGGCAAGGCCCGCGACAAAGTGCAAGGCCTCGCGCGCATAACCAAGGGATAATCTCCATCGACCCGAAAATATCGTCGGGGGGAGCCGCCAAAGGCGGTGGGGAGCAGAGAGCCCCCCTTCAACGCTTGGGTGCATGGCGCGAGCTGTCCTTTTTCACGTCCGCTTGGCCCAACATCGCCGCCGCGCTGAAACAAGACGATCGCACCATATTGCCACCCGAACCCCAACGTTTCGCCGCGCTCGAACGCACGGAGCCCGCAGATACGCGGGTCGTTATCCTGGGTCAGGACCCCTATCCCACGCCCGGGCATGCCAACGGGCTGGCATTTTCGGTGGCACCTGACGTGGCCCTCCCGCGCTCGCTGCGGAACATCTTCAAGGAACTGGAGGCCGACATCGGCCGC
>JAAUYH010046065.1_pt1 | contig 37561 bp, 30 predicted proteins | sample 7278061 | NCBI WGS metagenome assembly JAAUYH01 (sample SAMN14350203, study PRJNA611818) | marine sediment metagenome | isolation source: surface marine sediment (0.6m) | place: French Polynesia: Moorea | collected 2018-08
ACTGTGGAGCATAGCGGGAGTGGAGCTGCAAACTCCTCTCGGGCACGGAGCTGCGGTCTTGTGTGTGCCGATTTGTCCGGACGGCGAGACCCTCGCCAGCGCCAGTAGAGACAATACGGTGAAGCTGTGGAGCAAAGCAGGAGATGAGCTGCAAACTCTTAAGGGCCACCGCGCTGCTGTCTGGGGTGTGGCCTTTAGTCCGGACGGTGAGACCCTCGCCACCGCCAGTGGTGATAATACGGTGAAGCTGTGGAGCAAAGCGGGAGATGAGCTGCAAACCCTCTATGGCCACCGCGCTGCTGTCTGGGGTGTGGCCTTTAGTCCGGACGGCGAGACCCTCGCCAGCGCCAGTTTAGACGGTAAGGTGAAGCTGCGCTCCTGGTCCTTGGATGATTTTGTCGCCCTAAGCTGTGACTGGCTCAAAGAGTATCTCAGCACCAATCCAAATGTTACGAAAACTGAGCGGGCGATGTGTGGGATTTATAGTGAGGGGGAGAGGCGGGGGCGATAGAGCTTTTTGTTATTGGTTATTGGGCAGAAGATTTTAGATTTTTGGATTTTGGAATGAATGCTTTCCCTACCTACCTCCAATCTTCCCGACTCTAGCGATCGCGCCTGCCGATGCATTGATGATTTAGCGCGATCGCACCTGAAAAACCCCCAGATATTCTTCTCCTTTGCGACGGGGAATCGAATCTTCCGCCTGTTGAAACAGCGTGATATCAAAGGAGGGCGAAAAACAGTCCAACACCTCTTGGGGTTTGACCCCAAACGGAGGACCCCCCAGTCGATTATGGGTAAAAAACAGCGCAATCAGTTGGCCCTCTGGACGCAGTAAACTGCTCACCACTTGCACATATTGCGCCCTCAGCTCTACATCAATCGCGCAAAAGCAAGTATGCTCCAGCACATAATCAAAACTGCCTTGAAACTCCGCTTCTAAGTCAAAAATATCCCGTTGCAAAAACTGAGCGCTCAGTTCCCTTGCCTGAGCCGTTGTGCGGGCGCGTGCGATCGCACTGGGCGCAAAATCAAACCCCGTCACATCAAACCCCGCTTCCGCAAATAACAGAGCGTCTTCTCCGCCTCCACAGCCTAAAACCGCCATCCGCCCAGGCTTAGGCGCTTGGGCCGAGGCTAGCAGATTGACGAATGGCGGCGCCGGAAAGCCCAAATCCCAGGGGGCTTGGTTCTCTTGATATCGCTGCTCCCAGGCTGCGGAGGTAAGGTCAGTCATCATCGCAGTCTACCTAGCCACATTTCCCTAACTTTTTCACAAGCTTAGCTGATTGATTACTCCCTCATTTTGATTACTCCCTCATTTCCCCATCCCTCGCCCATGAGGCTCCATAAAATCAACCTCTGGACCCATGGGAACAATGCCCGTTAGGTTAATTGTGCGGTGACTTTGATAATAGTGTTGTTTGATGTGTGAAAAATGGACGGTATTGGCCACACCAGGCATTTGATACAAATCACGCACGTATCCCCATAGATTGGGGTAATCCACAATACGCCGCATATTGCACTTGAAATGGCCTACATAGACTGGGTCAAACCGCACCAATGTGGTGAACAACCGCCAATCCGCTTCGGTGACCTGCTCTCCCATGAGATATCTGTGGTTTGACAGGCGCTCTTCCAAGAAATCAAGGGTGTCGAACAAGGGTTTCACCGCTTCCTCATAGGCTAACTGGGTAGTAGCGAATCCGCATTTGTAGACTCCATTGTTGACCGTATCGTAGATCCGAGCATTGAGGGTCTCAATTTCATCCCGCAATCTCTCCGGATAGTAGTCGCCAGGTTTAGCCCCCACTCCATTGAAGGCGCTGTTGAACATGCGAATAATCTCGGATGATTCGTTGTTGACAATGGTCTGAGTCTGCTTGTCCCATAACACTGGCACCGTAACCCGTCCGGTGTACTGTGAGTCTGCTTGGGTATAGACCTGATGCAGGTATTTCGCGTTGAAGATTGGATCTGGAATGACGCCGTCTCCAGGTTCAAAGGTCCAGCCATGCTCACCCATGAACCAATGGACGACAGAAACCGAAATGATGTCTCCTAACCCTTTCAGGGCGCGAAAGATTAATGTGCGGTGCGCCCAAGGGCAGGCGTAGGACACATAGAGATGGTAGCGATCGCGCGCCGCCTCAAAGCCTCCATTACCGCTGGGACCGGCGGCGCCGTCCGGGGTGATCCAGTTGCGAAACTGAGAGGCTTTGCGCACAAAGCGTCCGCCAGTGCTGGCGGTGTCGTACCATTGATCATGCCAAACTCCGTCGATTAAACGGCCCATATTTTCTTCCTTAAGTGGCCCGGTTTTTCTGAACTCTTGTTTAAGATTATTGCATCTTGCACTAGAGCCTAGAGCAAGCGTTTAATTCCAGTAGAGACATGGTGCCGTCACGCCTCTACTGGAATTTGACGCCTCTATGCATTACTGATTACAGCGGGTGGACGGCGGGAGCCTTCGGCGCGGCGGATATCGCGCCAGATTTGAGTAGCGGCTTTAGCGCCATCCGCAGCCGCGATCGCCACCTGGTTCATTCCCACCTTCAGGTCGCCCACCGCAAAAATGCGAGGGTGGGAGGTGCGGCTCATAGTATCCGTCACCAGATTACCGCCCTTGTACTCCAGATCGACGCCCTCCAGATAGTCAGCGTGGTACTTAGAGCCCATGGACACTAACCCTGCATCCAACGCCACCTTAGATCCGTCCGCCAGGGCCACCCCCGACATCTGATGGTTTTCCCCCAGAAATTTATCGATGGGTTGTTCATTGATGGCGTAGCCTTGGGCGGTGAGGCGATCGCGCAAATCCTGTCCCACTTCAAACGCTCCATTGGTGAATACCGTGATGTGATGCGTAAACCAGCCCAGGGGAAACGCCACCTCCAGACTCGACTCACTGGCGCCAAACACCCCCACCCATTGATCTTTCATCTCGTAGCCGTCACAGATCAAACACACATGGAGATTGTGGCCAGCATACTCAAACACATTTTGCATATCATCTAAGACCGGAAGCTGGTCAATGATACCGCTGGCGCTGATTAGATAACGGGTTCGCACAGTTTCGTAGGTGGGATTGTTGCGGCCGATGCGCACCTTCACTGCAAACGTGTCCCCTTCATCCACTACCGATTCCACAAAGGCATTGAGATAATCCCCGTCAAGGGAGAGATAATGATCCTTGCCTTGCTTCAGCACCTCCCGTCCAGAGGTGTCCGGGGGTAATCCCACATAATTGTGAAGTTCACGCATCCAGAAGGAGCGGGCTTTGCCTTTATCGATGATCAGGGTAGACAGTAAATACCGTTGGAGATAGATTCCAGCGGACAATCCAGCCGGTCCGCCTCCCACGACGAGGGCGTCGTAGACATGCTCGGTGCGTTCTTTGATGGTTTGTTTTGTGAGTTTCATGGTGAAAACCTCCGGGGAGTAATTGGGGGAGATGGGTGAATGGATGGATTGGTGGATGGGTGGATGGAGAAGTAAGGGGGAGCAGGGGGAGCAGGGAGAGAAAGGGGAAGGAAGAGAAGATGGGGAAGCAGGGGAGGATGGGGAGATGGGGAGGGAGAGGAGTTCAGAATTCAAAATTCAAGATTATTTGGAGTGGATAGGATGCTTTGATCTGCAGATTCCCAGCAGTTGGATCAACTGCACTTAGAGATCTGCGGTTAAGTAACATCCCATCCACCCATCCACCCATCCACCAATCCCCTGCCTTTTTCTGAGACTTTATTTTGGCGCAACTCCCTTATGAACAAGAATAGGGGGAACTTGCAAATTGGATGGGTTTTCCCGCTACCGAAATTAGGAAGTCGAGGCGAATGACTGTGCCGTCTTGGAGTTTGATGAAGTCGGCGCGATCTGCGGCGTACACGTCGACAATTTTGCTCGTGACTGTCTGGACCTGATTCTCAGCATCACGATAGACGATCTGACATTCTTTTCGAAGGGTGGCTAACGCCTCCAATTCATCGTGAAAACTACAGGCAACCAGTTGATAAGGATGCATCAGAACCTCCTGTTATTGAACTTTAAGCAATGCGCGATACATCGCATCCCATCCACCCATCCACCCATCCACTGCCTTTTCTTGAGAATGCATTGGGTCATGCTCGATCAACCAACTCATCCAGGTGTCCAGTTTTGACGTAGATCAAACAGCCTTCGTCACTAAACGGGGTATGCACGCTACCGGGCGGATTCCGCAGCCAGGTTCCTGAGGGATACATCCCCTGTTCGTCTGCAAAGACCCCCTCCAACACAAATATTTCTTCACCGCCCCAGTGCCGATGTTGTTGAAATTGGGTTCCAGGCGCCCATTTCACCAGGGCCACTTGCTCGGTTCCGTAGCTATGGAGGGGCAGTACTTGCAAACCGGGGACTAATCCGGGAGTCCACTCCGCTTGGTGAATATCAATCGTCACCTGCTGTTGATCCTCAGGCTGCATTTGCCACAGTTTGACCAGAATCGTGGCGCCGTCTTTGCTGTGGGGGGTATGGCTGGAACCCACTGGATTCCGTACGTAGGAGCCGGGGCCAAAGTCTCCATGCTCATCTGAAAACACGCCCTCCAGCACCAAAAATTCCTCGCCTCCCCCGTGGGTATGGGCTGAAAAGTAACTGCCGGGCGCATACCGAACCAGGGAGGTGGCCCGCGCGACTTCTTTGCCGTCTCGCTCGATCATGCGGCGTTGGACGCCTGGCATTGGAGAATCTACCCAAGGCAGTTCATTCGTCTGGACAACAGCACGTTCTGTTAAATCAGCATTGATTTTCATGATGGACTTCTGCAAATTTCTGAAACTGCCAAAGGAAGAATGATTTCCTATCAGAAGGTGGATTTGAGGCGCTTACTCACTCTACAAGCCTATCTCTGTGGATTAGATTGAATCATTTAATTGCATAACTTTAGTATCTACCATCTAGTAGGTAGATGTCAAGGGAAGGAAAATAAGTAGGTAGGCGAAATTAATTACAGAGAAAAGCCGCTGAAACCACTCGAATACGGTCACCTGGTCTGTAAATATTTCTGCACAGGCACTTACTTCCTCTTAAACACGCCATGTCTTACCCGAAAGGCCATAATTGAGTTGTCTTGAGAGAGATTTAGAATGCTTCGATTAGTCATTCGAACTACCGCAATTCTCCTATCCATTGGAGCTGTACTAGTAATTGTTGGCCTGTTTGACACCTTTTTGGGGTGGGATATCTTTAGCCAGAGGGTCGAAGACTTTCTCTATGGCGTCTTTTTCTCATGTCTAGTGCTCGCTAGCGTTGGGATCGCCTTGAGCTTTGTACTTGGTCTCCTGGAAATTGTGGAGATTATGCGGGCCTCCCACGAAGGGCGATCGCTTCCGCCGCCTAGGGTCGGGTACTATGCAAAGCGAAGCCTGTTAGGGGTTTCTGCGCTGATTGGGTTACTGATTGCGCTCAGCATGGTAAATGCAGGAGTACAACAGCATCGCCAAGCGGTCTTTCGTCAACTTGCTGAGCAACAAGCCCAACGATTTGCCCCCAAGATTGCACGCTCCTTGCCGACTAACTTGAACGCGCCCGAAGTTTCCCTTGAGCTTGAGCAAGCTATTAATACGGTGAGGCGGTTAGACCTGATCAGAGCCGTTCTTCTTTATCTGCCAGACGCGTCAGACAAGGACGCTCTGTGGTACTACGACGGGTGGCCTCGGAATGAAGACAATAATCAAGAGTTTGAGCGCATATTTGTATCTAAGCGTCTTGAGGAGGCGGTGAGTGCGGCGCTCTATGGCAAGGAAAACGCCCTGCAAGAATTTATCAATGACAAGAAGTTTGTCTGGCTAGAACCTATTCAACAGGGTGATGTGAGCGCTGTTCTGTACTTGAGAGGAAACGAGACGGCAGACTTCCGCGACTATTCCTTTAGCGAGTGAACCCTGCTGCTGATTGTTCCTGTGTGGAAGTATCGTTTTATCGGCTAAATATTTCCGATAAGGGGCGCAAGATCCACTCCGAAATGCTTGTCTACTAATCAGCACATTTCTTAGGCGTACTGATTTCTGCCAGCCATGACGCCGCCATCCACATTCCAGATCGCCCCGGTTACCCAAGACGCCTTATCGGAGAGTAAAAACGCGATCGCTTCCGCCACATCATTGGGTGTCCCCACTCGACCAATGGGGTGGAAGCCATTGAAGCCCTGCAGAGCGCCGTGGACATTCTCTTTGGGGATAAAGCCTTCGTAGATGGGGGTTTCCACGACGGCGGGCGATACCGCATTCACCCGAATATGCTTATCCGCTAGTTCCATCGCCAGATGTTTTGTCAGCGCATGCAGTCCTGCCTTCGCCATGGAATAGGCCGATGAGGGAGTCGCCTGAACCGCTTGTTGAGCCCACATGGAGCCCACATTGACAATAGACCCTTGAGCGGTTTGGTTGATTATGTTTTGCGAGATCGCTTGGGTGATGAAGAAAGTCGCCTTATTAAGGTCGTGATAGAGGTCATAGTCTGCTTCTTCATAGTCCAAGAAAGACTTGGGGAGAAATACCCCGGCTGAGTTGACCAGTAAGGTTGCATCCGCATGGCTTTGATTGAGTCGCTCAATCAGGGCGTGGTGCTCGTCAGTATTAGCGATATTGGCGCGTTCTCCCACTACGGGGCCATAACCCTTCAGTTCATCGACCGCTGCCCGGACTTTTTCCTCTCGACTCCCGATTAGTACGGCTGAACCGCCTCGTTCGAGAACGATCTGTGCGACTGCTTTACCAATACCGCTTGTGCCGCCAATGACAATCAGTTTCTGACCCGAGAATTCTTGGGACATGATGATCTCCTAACTTAAATGAGTAAATGGATAAAATATTTACCTACCTACTGACAGGTAGGTAGTGAGCCAAAAAAAATTATGCGTTGGAAAACTTGGCTTCTAGGATTGGATAGACAAGCTGCTCAAAAGCAGCCGCACCATCCTCAGAGGAACGGGCCAATAGCTGGGCGCCTTGCAACATCGCCATTAGTCCTTTCGCTTCCTGCTCAACCGAAGGTTGACAGTCCCAAAGTTTGTCGTCGCATCCTTGCTGGAGCAGTGTTGTGAGCCAGACTTCGATATCTCGAAAGAAGCGTTGGATCTCCTCCTGGACCGCTGGGGGCAACACTGCAAAATCCGCCGCTAACATGGCGCACAAGCAGATTTGATTATGCTCTAACCCATCTCGGTAAAGATTGGCGAATTGGAGCATCTGTTGGTCAGGACTGGCGGCGGATTTTGCAATTTGAGCGCAGGTCCGCGCCATGCCTTCCCGATATCGCTTGACTAAGGCCCTAACCAACTCATCCTTAGAAGGAAAGTGGTAGTGAATACTGGCCTTCCGAATCCCCACCTGCTTTGAGATATCGGCGTAACTAAAGGCGCTATAGCCTCGATTCCGCACGATATCCTGAGCGACGTCCAATATATGTTTGGCGGTGTTGTTTTCCATGACTTAAGTATCTACCATCCAGTAGGTAGATGTCAAGGGGAGTTGAATGATGGATTGAGGGGATGGGTAGACAGTAGGCGGTAGGCAGGGATCTTCTCCCCATCTACCGCCTACTGTCTACTGCCTACTCCCCCAACGTAAAAACCAGAGGCCTCTCCTGATAAGTGCTTGGGCATTGAACACAGAGATCAAGTGTCATTCCGAGAGGAGCGAGGAATCTCAATCTCCGCTAAAGCCTGGGATGTCTCGATTCCGCTTTGCTTCACTCGACATGACATTTTGGCTTTACTGAGTGCTGATTGTGAAATTAATTTTACGCAATTACTTAACTAAGACTGATTACGCTAGCGGTAGAAATTGGATGCGATCCCTCAAAATACTTTCAGGCAGGCAAACGATGTCAGGAATTTGGGGGGGCTGTGGATATTCAAGTCTGGCTTAGGGAGTTGGGATTGAGCCAGTATGCTGACGCCTTTTATCAAAATGATATTGATGAGACGGTGTTGGCGAGTCTCAACGAAGCTGACTTAAGGGAATTGGGTTTGGTCTCGTTGGGTCATCGTAAAAAGTTGTTAACTGCCCTGAAGAAATACAGGTTGACCCATCTCTCTGATGAAATGCCTGCGGGGTTTGACGGAGAAAATCGTCAGGTGACGGTTTTATTTGCAGATATTGCCGGATTTGTCGCCCTTTCTGGAAAACTCGGCGCAGAGTCCACCCACGATTTGCTCAATCAATATTTCAAAGTGGTGGATGACATCATTGAGCGCTATGGCGGTCGGGTGGATAAGCACATTGGCGACAATGTGATGGGGGAGTTTGGGGTGTTGCTGGCCCACAAGGACGATCCGGAACGGGCGGTGCGGGCGGCGATTGAAATTCGGGATGCGGTGACCCAGCTAGGAGAGGCGGTCGACTGTCCGTTGCATATCCACATTGGCGTGGCCCATGGCCAAGTCGTCGCCAGTCATATGGGCAGCCATGTCCACGATGAATATACGGTGATTGGTCCGGCGGCGAATCTGGCTGCTCGGTTAGAGGGACTCTCTGGGCTGGATGAAATTTTGGTGTCAGACAGCGTTAAACAGGCGGTGGGGGATCTGGTGCTGGCGGATAGACTGGATCAGGTCAAGATTAAAGGCATTGATCACCCCTTGACGGTTTGGCGCATACAACGCCTTGCCCCTGTCCAACCGGAGCCGCTGCGATCGCAATTCGTAGGACGTCGCCAGGAGTTAACAGCGCTCACCGACGTCCTGAATCACTGTATGCAAACTGGGGCGGGGCGAATAGTCTATATCCGAGGCGAAGCCGGAATTGGCAAAACTCGTTTGTTAACTGAATTTAGGCGCATCGCCAGCCAGCAAGGGGCAGTTTGCCATGGCGTCGCTATTCTCGATTTTGGCTTGGGCAGTCATGGCGGCTTATTTCGGCAACTGGCTGAGCAGTGGTTAGGACTAACGATGCAGGCTGATCCATCAGAAAGGGAGCGGCGACTGCAGCACTCGTTATGTCAACATGCCTTGCCTGAGTCTACTCGGATGCACCTTAACGCATTGCTGGAAATGCCTCAGTCAAAGGCTGAGCAGGCCCTATACCAAGCGATGGATAATCAAACCCGGGTTGCTGGCAAAGTCGAGGCGGTGAGTCGATTAGTCAGCGCCAATAGCCAGGAGCAACCTGTCGTCATTATTACGATTGATGATTTGCACTGGATCGACGACGCCACGCTGACCCAACTCGCCAGCCTGATTGGGCGACTGGCGGCCTATCCAGTATTAGTGGTATTGACCTCGCGGATAGAGGGGGATCCGATTGATTCACTTTGGTGGAAACGGTTGCCCCAGGAACGGATGCAATGTTGGGATATGGCCCCCTTGAGTCGTCAGGAGGCATTGGAGCTAGTGCAGAGTTATGCTGACCTCGACCCAGCATTCGCTGTAAACTGTGTCCAACGTGCAGAGGGGAATCCGCTGTTTCTCGAACAGCTTATTCGGACGGGACAGGTCGCCTTATCTCCCCCACTGCCCAGTTCACTGCAAAGTGTTGTTTTGGGCAGGGTCGATCAATTAGATTTCGTGGATAAAATCGCGCTCCAGACGGCCTCTGTGTTGGGACAACACTTTACCCTAGAGACTTTACGCTACTTGCTGGTTGAACCGGCCTATACGGGGGAGAAGTTAGTTGAGCATTCTCTAATCTATCCAGACGGGGACGGTTATCGCTTTAGTCACGCCTTGATCCGGGATGGGGTATATCAGGCCTTGTTGACCTCCGATCGGAAACAACTCCACCGACGAGCCGCCGCTTGGTTTTCAGATCAAGACCTAGATCTGTGGGCGACCCATTTAGATCGGGCGGAAGCGGCTCAGGCCCCCAGCGCCTATTGCCAAGCCGCCGCCGCCCATTATCAGAGGTTTCAATTTGAGTTGGCGCTGGGGTTGGCGCGACGTGGCCTGGAATTGGCGCTCGCCCCTGTTGATCGCTATGATTTGACCTGCCTGTTGGCCCAGTTGGTGCAAGCAATCGGGAGCCCTACCGAATCAATCGCCCTCTACCGAGAGGCGGCGCCGTTAGCGACGACTGATCTTCAAGCGTGTCGGGCGTGGATTGGGGTGGCTGCTGGGGTTCGCTTGAGCGGCGGCTATGAAGAAGGCGTGATCGCCATCAATCGCGCCTTGTCTCTGGCGAAGGGAGAAGGCGCGGATCGGGCGTTGTCCCAAATCCACTACTTCAAGGGCAATTTTTGCTTTTCTAAGGGGGATCTGGATGGGTGTCTCCAGTCTCAGCAAAAGGCTTTGGACTATGCCGTTCAAGTTCAAGACCCAGAATTGGAAGCCCGAGCCTTGGGAGGCCTGGCTGACGCCGTTTACGCCAATAAGCGGATTAAATCCGCCATGACCTACTACCAGCGCTGTGTTGAGGTTGCCCAGCAGCATGGGTTTGTGCAAATTGAAATGGCCAATCGTCATCAAATGTCGGCGATGATGCGGTATATGCATGATCTGATGGGCGCGATCGCCAATAATCAGCTCACGCTAAAAATGGCTCGTCAGATTGGAGACCGCCGCACCCTGATGTACACCCTAGATAACCAGGGCGAACTTTTCACTGAGTTAGGGGAGTATGACCTAGGCGGGCAATCGATTGAAGCCGCCCTAGAGTTATCCTTTTCCCTCAATAACAAACGCTATCGAGCCTACATTCTGCAACGGTTAGCTCGAGTTCGGTTTTGCCAAGGGCGACGTTCAGACGCCAAGGCCTTATTAGAAGACGCTCTCAAGATTTGTCATGAGACAGAAGTGCGGTTTGTCGCTCCTCGGGTCCTGGGTTTACTGGCCTTGGTTTCTGAAGAAGCTGAGGCCTGTTGGGACTATTTGCGGCAGGGGGACGCCATTCTTGCTCAGGGCTGCATTTCCCACAATTTCTTCTGGTTTTATCGAGACGCCATCGAAGCCGCATTAACTCATCAAGATTGGTCCAGGGCGAACCATTATGCGGATCTTCTGGAAGAGTATACTCGGGTAGATCCTTTTCCCTGGAGTGAATTTTTGGTGGGTAGAGGCAGATGTCTTGCGGCAATGGGCAACGGCGGCGCCAACGGCGCCGTGATTAAACACCTGGAACAGCTTCAATCAGAAGCAGAACAAGTCAAATTGGGCATGTCTTTACCGGCCTTGACGAAAGCTCTGATAGAACTTAACGCTAATTGACCGCTGCAAGATTACGGTTTCGCCTCCACAGAAGACTCGGATTGTCTTGAGGCAGAGCCGCCGTTATCGGTTCCGTCGGTAGAGCCTGGGAACCAGGAAAAAAATCTACTCTAGCGGATGCTAGCTTACGTAGCTCTTCAACGCTTCAAAAACTTACGGGCTTCTAGAAGTGCAGGTCGACTGGAGTCAGGTTCCACTGACATCGCCATCAGTGACTGATAGTGAGTAGTTGCTTTATCTTCTAACCCTGCTTCTCTAGCCGCTCTAGCAGCGCCGGCGATACTGTTAAATCGCCCCGGCCAGGTAACGAGTGACTTCTCATATGCAGGGTATGCCTCTTTGAAACGCCCCATGTTAAGGAGCAAATCGCCCAGGGCTTCTTGTGCTGGATAAATTGCCCCAGGGGTAATCGGATGTTTTTCTGTGGATGCTTCAAGGTCTATCGCGGCGCCAGCCAACTCTAGAGACCGTTCAATTTCCCCAGCGCCGTAGGCCCGCCAAGCGGACAGAACTAGCCGATCAATTTCGATATAGTTTGCAAACCCGTCTTCACCAGCGGCTTTCGCCTTATCCCGCAGCTCAATTATCTTCAGTTCGGCTTGTTCGGCCTGTTCCATATCATCGGTATGAACAGCGCCAAGGCCCTGCGCAAACCAACTGATCGCCTCAGCCCAATAAAACCGTTCCCAGGCTACCGATGACGGCGTCGCTGGGATGATGGCCTTCGCCTCATCCCACGCGTGTCGCTCGACCGCATATCGGGCAGGGATAGAGGCTAGGTGAAAGGCGCTGATAAATGTTCCTTGGAAAGGCTCTTCTCGGGCCAAGGTTTCCTCAACGATTGAGTTGGCCATTCGGTCATTCCCCTGCTGCAGATAGGCATAAACCAGATAATCAAGCGCATGGGGGTAATGGTGGGAAATTCCATCCGGTGCAGGAAAATTCAAGGCTGCATCCGCAGACCGGCGATTCCACTCAATTACTTCAGGCCATGACCCTAGTCGGACAAAGATATGGGTGGGCATGTGCAACGCATGGGGAACCGCTGGTGCAATTGCGCCATAGCTCCTCACCACGTCTAAAGACTCGTTTGCCCTGCTATGGACGTCATTCGCGTGAATCGTGTAATGAATTGCGCCAGGATGGGCGGGTTCCTGTTCATAAACCTTAAGCAGCACGTCAGCCGCGTGCGCATGATACTCCATGCGGTCTGATTCATATTGTCCGACGGCAAGTTGCGATAAGGCATAGAATACAGCTGTTTCAATATCGTCCGGCCGCGCTGCGTAGGCCTGATTCATGCCGTCGCTCCACCTTTGGATCCGCAGCCGCCAATCCGCTGATTCTGGCTCTTGGAAGAAAGCCGCCGTTGCGTTTACCAAATCGGTTTCGCGATCGCTCCCTAGCCCCAAAGATTGGGCAAGCTGCACCTCCTCCCATCCGCGTTGCAGGATTTCAGGCCCAGGACGAGACGGCCACAAAGGCTGGAATAGGGTCATCGCAACGCCCCAATGGGCCATTCCACAGTCGGGGGCGGATTGCACTATTTGTTCAAAAGCAGTGCGGGACTGCACATACTGCATATGGTGTAGGAGCGCGATCTCCTGATCAAAGTCTTCTGAAACTTCGGTTGAGCAAGAAACATCAAAGGCTACGGCGCCTAACTCTGATGCTTCAAGCTGATTTTCGTCTTGTCTGGTTACAGGCGCCGCGCAGGCCGTCACAATTGCAGTCACAAGGGCCAGCTGCCCCATCTTAATCAGCCTCGCGCGGATATTTTTTATGACAGCAGTGGATTCGGTTTGAGCTATCTGATGCTGGCCAGAAACACCGAATAATTGAGCAACCGGAATTCCCAATAAACTCAGCATTGGATGATCCTCAGAAAGGTTATATGGGTCACCTATGGAGGCAGCTCTTTGGGTTTCAGTGCATCAACCGTGATAGTTGGAACACCCTCAAATTTGATTTGTTGACGCTAATATCGCAGACTAGATTATCTGGACTGCCAAAATTTCTCTCGCCGCACAATAGGGTGAAAAAGAGTAGGGTGAAGGGGAGGAGCGATTCACCTATGTCGAGCCGCCAACGAGGTAGGATATTTCGATCCTGGCAAAAGTCAGTTGCTTCTTTCAAAGAGGACGTCAAAAATTGATAATTTGTGATAACCAATAGACAAAAAATTTGATCTTACCGAATGAACGATCCTAGGGTAGGTCTTTAACAGGCAACTTTTTTCATCGAGTTAAGGGCTGACGGCGTCGATTGCGGTTGCGACCCTGGCGACGCCAATACGTGGCCAGGGATAAGGTCAGCAGATAGCTCACCAGAGCTAGGGGAATGCCAAGGGCGACACATCCCACCGTCAACGTGGCGATGCAATCAAAACCCAGCTTCAAGAATTGAACGAAGGAAGGCGGTGATTGTAGGTTAAGAAAAAGATCTTGGGAGCCTAGAATCTGCTGACCGATGCGAAAGTTGAGGGTATAAAGCGGAATAAAGGTAATGGGGTTGCTGATCCAAGTTGCGGCTGCCGCCGCTAACGGATTGCCCCGGACTAGGGTCGTCAGTGCGATCGCAAATACGGTTTGAATCCCAAATAAGGGCATCACTCCAGTGAAAATGCCCATTGCAATGCCCCGGGCGATTGCATCCGGTCGGCCTCGGATTCGTTTGAATCGCAAATATGCGAACCTAACCGTGCGTCTCAACCGCTTTTGACGAGACAGGAAGCGATTTTTTGACGGGTTAGAGGCCGATATCACAGAATCCATGGCTCAAAATCAATGGGGGTCTAACCAATCTTCCTCATAGACAGAGAAGATAAAGAGAAGACTGAAAAAAGGTTACAAATCTGATCGGGAACCGCTCTTTGAAGTATCAATCCTCCCCTATCCCTGTCTAAAGAGCAGAGGATAGGGGAGCCCTATCAGCCTTACATCAATTGATTCCGACAATTGAAGAATCAGCCGTGTTCACCACCCAAGGAGTGTAATATCGTTGAACGATGGGTTCTGTTCCGTATTTATTTCGAATATTCTCGATCCAGGCTGCATTGATAAAGCCATCCGCCGCCTCTTTTGTCATAAACTGTAACACCCCGCCGACTTGGTCGCCTTCGTCACTGCGAATAAAATACTTGCGAACTAATCCATTCACTTCTGCATAATTAGAGGTCAGAGTTTTAGCGGATTCAATGTGCTTTGCCGCTGTCACCGGACTCGCCAGGGGAATTTGCACCACGACGGTATACATCATCCCATCCTCTTCCCAATTCAGAGGATCGTGTGAGTGTTCATCGAGTGCTTCCCCTTCAAATAATGCTTGCCCCAACAGGTTATCAACCACTAAAGGAGACCAGAGAGGCGTGACGGAAACCTGCGCATCGCCATATTTTTTGGAAACTGTAGCCCAGAGGTCTGGTTCAAGTTGATAGGCGGCGTAATCCCAATTCGCCCAAAGATAAATACCGCCAACCGTCTTCCCGTCTTCTGATCGCAATGAAATCTTGCGAATTAACCCCTCCCGCGTGCGCATATTCTCCAGGGTCGGCATATATTTTGCCTCCATATCTTCTAGGCTCAGAGGGCTATCCATCTTGATCCGCCAGTAGACAGCAACTTGCTTGGCTGCAGCTTCCGCATTAGGGGCCACAGCAGTGAGCGAAGCGGTTGGATTAGAAGCGAGTTGCTCAGTCGAGGCGGAGTTTGCCCCCGATGGTCCGCCCAATGCTTGGCAGGCTGCGATCGCCAATGCAACTGGAAAACCTAGAAGGAGCCACTTTCGACTTAACATGGTAATTTGTTCCTGTGTTGTAAAAACTTCTCCTGCTTTTGAAGAGCCGCCTCAAGACAGGTCTCTCCTATTGATGAAAAGAAGTTTGAGGATAAAATGTATTCAGATTTCTAAGTTCCTGATCAGATAGCAAGTTGAGATAAGCACCATGAGGGCCTTTTTTACCCTATTGTTTGACTAATTGATCGGTCCAGACTTGAGAATTCATCCTGGAATCAAGACTCAATAAAAAATAAGCAAATCTTTCTCAGTTTGAGAGAGTGAAGCTCAAGGAGATCCCGGGCTAAATTCAAAAAGCAGAGTCATCCGAAGTAGCGTTTAATGGGTTGACTCAGTTGAAGAGAGGGGAACACTGATAGTGATCAGGCCTTTCTCGAATACGTAGTTATCATATAAAGAAGTTCAGTTTCATATTGTGATTCTGATTGAGTATGGCCGTGATTATTATCAATTTTTATGGTGATTTAAACTACTCATTTAAGTGATTAAAATCATAAGAAAGTATCGTCTATTTATATCTTAATTGACTGTTGTAAAATGTCGCCTAATTGCATGAAATTCACTTATTTATATTAAGAGGTGATACTAAAAAGAGACTCATCCTAGATGATTTATATCTCAAAAAATCTTGGTAAAGACGTGTAATCCTTATTTTATAAGGGTGTCTATCTATGTTCTGTTTCATGACTAATTTAGGTGCTCTAGGAAGACCTTGACTCTTACGCACATAAACTTTTATTTGGATTTCTACCTTCTTTCATCGGAATGATTGATGAAAACCACAGAGGGGCATCTTTTGAGGGTAGGCCTCGCCGACAATACGGCAAATGCCGCCGGTGAGTCTCGGTGTTGAATTGTGTGCCCGATAAGTGACAGGATAACCGGAATATTTTTTCAGGAGCTTCTCATCTCTTCATAACGCATCCTTCACCTCGCAGTTATCTGGCCCTCATACCCCTCTTGAATACTAGGGAGCATAGACGTTATTCCCACAGGAGCGAAAAAAGCATGGGGCGTAATCAAGTTAAAGTTACCTTATTCCGTTGGGCAGGTGCTTGGGGGCCTTTCAAAGTCAAGATTCCCTGTGGCGAATGCGCTCTGACCAAAGACGTCATCCAAGATACTCTGGCTACAGAATTGGCCGGTATTCCTGTCGAATTCGATATCCGAGAATGGCTCAGCGAATGGTGGAAGCCTTTACTCAAAGGAGGCTGGCACGCTCCCATCGTGATAGTTGAAGACAAAGTGATTAGTCAAGGTCACGCCCTCAATCGAGGTCTGTTGACCCAAGCCGTGATTGAAGCCTATGCCAAGAAAGCTCCCGTCAAAGGCAGTCATCTGTTCGGCAAAGCAACCTGTCCCCACTGCCATCGCGCCAAAGCATACATGGAGCAAGCAGGCATTCAATACACCTACCACGACGTGGTGCGTAACCCCCGAGACCTCTACGAAATGATCTCGCGAGTCCTGCCCATGATGCCCCCTAAAACCCCCATTACCGTCCCTCAGATTTGGCTCGGCGGGCGCTACATCGGCGGCGCAGACCAACTACAGGAATTCATCCAACAACAAACACCCGCTCAAGTGACAGTTCCCCGGCAACAACCTGCCGTGAAATGACCATTATCTCTCCCAGTGAATTTTGGATTTTAGATTTTGGATTCGATGTCCCTCCCTTGCCTTTCTATCTCACCCATCCTTGCTAACTCCTGTCGAAGATTGATCTGGGCACTAGCGAAGCCATGCCCCTTGGGCTATAGCATTTGGAGCAAGATTAACAGAGGTATTTGAAGAGTTCCGCCAAATGCTTTGCCCCTACAGCGGCGCACCACTTCTCCGTACCTCTAGCGCTAATGGCATTCTCATGTAAAAGCCCTCCTTTTCCCATTTCCCCCTTTTCTCCATCTCCCTCCCTCCCCATCCACCCATCCACCCATCCCCCAAAAAAGTCACCCAAACACCCGTCCTAAAAACTCCACAATTTCCCCCCAGGCCCTATCCGTAGCCTCGGGGTCATAGCGATAGCCATCGTCCCTCATAAAGGTGTGGTTGGCTTCGTACAACAAGGTCTTGTGACGCACGCCTGCTTGATCTAATGCTTGCAGAATGGTCTGTCGCCCCTCAGGGGGAACGTGGGGGTCAAGGGTTCCAAACAGGGTGAAGATTTCCCCTTGAATTTCGCTAACCCGTTGAATGGTGTCCGCTACTCCTCGACCTAACTTGCCGCTATGGATCCCCGTGGGGTAACAACAGGCGGCTGCTTTCACATAACTTTGCAATGCTGCTCGAAACGCTAAATGGCCGCCAATGCAAAAGCCAAATGTCCCTAGTTTATCCACCACCACACTCTCTTCCGCCTTAAGCCATTCCAGCACTGCCTGGGCGTCAGCGTCATACTCAGCAATTTCAGTGCGTCGCGCATCATCATTCCCCCGCATCTTCCCCAAATCAGTGGGTTCAATCACAGCGCCAATGGGTTCTAGGCGATGGAAAATTTCTGGTGCAGCGACCACATAGCCATAGCCTGCAAGTCGATCCGCCAGCAGGGTGATCGGTCTACCCAACTGATAAATGTCTGAATAGAACAAAATGCCTGGGTATTGCCCTTTGGGTTCAGGGGCGGCCACGTAAACCCGCATCAGGCTATCGTCTACCGTCAACCCAACATTGCGCTTGGTGATTTGCACAGGCGTACTCCTCAGCTTGAATGAATTCCCTCAACCCTTATGTTAAGAAACGCCTTATGGTGTAGTCGGGATTCTAAAGATTGACCTTAGGCTCCGCCCTGTGATGATGTAGGGTCATGAGTGGTTATGGATCTGGGCAATCTGAGTATTGCTCTATCTGTAATGATTGCTGATGGCACGGTCTTTCCGCTTTGCATCCCTTGCGATCGCACTCTTTTCAAGCCTATCTGCTGGGTGCGGCCAACTCCCAGAGGTCAATATAAGTCTGCCGAAGGTTATGAAAAGCCTTTGTTGACGGCCTCCAAAGACTCTTCTTAGAATGGCAAGGTATCTGGTCAACTGCATTATGCAATCGGTGTATTAGTCATTAGTTATTGCTTGGGTGACAAGTGATGATTAAAGCCTAAATTCAGTCCTGCCAATCCGCCCTTTTTGTGTGATATGACTCAGTCAAATGATGCTGACTCGCCTTTAGCAGGCTCCAAACCGGAGGATGAATTGGCCGATGCGGGAATATCTAGGTCGGGCGATGAGGCTAGAAAAAATCTGATTGCGGATGTGTGGAAAACTGCCACTGGGCGTTTGGGCAAATTCTTACCGTTTGATGCGGCGGCGAAGAAAACGGTTGAATGGTTTAGTGTCAGCGATGCGCAGGTGGCGGAAATTTTGGCGGCTGTGCGGGCGGAGTTGCCGACGACGGAGGCCCTGTTGCTGGGTAAGCCGCAAGCGGGAAAAAGTTCCATTGTACGGGGGCTGACAGGGGTGTCGGCTGAAATTGTGGGTCAGGGATTTCGACCCCATACTCAGCATACGGAACGCTACGCTTACCCCTCCAGCGATCTGCCGTTGCTGATTTTTACCGATACGGTGGGATTAGGGGATGTTGATCAAGACACAGCAGCGTTGATTCAAGAGCTGATCGGGGAGTTGCAGGAAGCAAGCCGTCGGGCCAGAGTGTTGATTCTGACGGTCAAGATCAATGATTTCGCTACAGATACGTTGCGACATATCGCCCAGCAGTTGCGCCGTCAGTATCCTGATATTCCTTGTCTTTTGGCGGTGACCTGTTTGCATGAGGCGTATCCGCCCCATGCCGTCGATCATCCCCGCTATCCTCCTGACTATGAAGCAGTGATTCGGGCGTTTACGGCTCTACAGAATGCGTTTGTTGAGATTGCCGATCGCGCTGTTCTGATTGACTTTACCTTGGAGGAAGACGGTTATACTCCGGTGTTTTATGGGTTGGAGGGATTGAGAGAGGCGCTAGCGGAGCTACTGCCGGAAGCAGAGTCGCGGGCGATTTATCAGCTTTTGGATCAAAATGTGGGCAAGCAACTGGGGGATCTCTATCGGGATGCGGGACGGCATTACATCATGGCTTTCTCGGTGATGGCGGCTGCAATTGCGGCTGTACCGTTGCCGTTCGCGACGATGCCGGTGTTGACGACGCTGCAAGTGTCGATGGTGGGATTGCTGGGGAAACTTTACGGCCAGACGATGACGCCTTCCCAGGCAGGCGGGGTTGTCAGTGCGATCGCAGGGGGTTTCCTAGCCCAGGCGATCGGCCGGGAGTTAATTAAGTTCGTACCGATTTTTGGCAGTGTGATTGCAGCATCCTGGGCCGCCGCCTACACCTGGGCTCTGGGTGAAGCAGCTTGCGTTTACTTTGGCGATTTAATCGGCGGTAAGAAACCCGATCCCCAGAAAATTCAGGCGGTGATGCAAGAAGCCTTTGAGTCAGCGAAAGAACGATTTAAGGGGATTAAACGTTGAATATTCAGCGGAAATTCAATCGGCTGAATCGTCCACCTGGCCAATGGCGAAACTGTAGCCATCATTCACAAAAAAGATAGGACAGGGAAGAAACCCCTGTCCTATCTTTCAGGTAAATAATTTGGATTGGCTCAGCTTGGAGCCATATGAAGCAGGGAAAAGTTTTGATTATTCTCTCTGCCAAAATTTTAGAGTCACCCTTACCGACGAGGTTTCGCCTTATTAACCTTGAGGGTCCGGTCCATCCATTCTGCTCCATCGAGGGCGTCTATTGCTGCAGCTTCTTCAGTTTCCGTCTCCATTTCTACAAAACCGAAGCCACGCATGCGGCCTGTTTCACGGTCAACCGGCAGTTGAACCCGTTTCACAGAACCATATTCTGCAAAAACCTCGTTCAGGGCGGATTCTGTAACCTCGTAGGACAGGTTACCCACATAAATTGACATAATTGATTTCTTGAATTGGATAGCTTGATTGAGGCCGGAATTCGGAGGTTAGCCTACTCACAAATATCCCGAACGAGGGTACCCTCGAAATATTAGCGAAAACTTAGCCGCCTATACTTTTCTAGTCTCGCACTTATCATAGCGCTGCTACTGGAAAGAGGGAAGGCGTCCCCAGAAGGGGGACGATAGACTGCTTATAAGGGTTTCAGTCTAAGGTGTCATGATGCGATTAAAGCAATGGCAATGGGTCGTATTGGCGCTCCCGATCGCAACCGTCGTAAGTTTCTTGATGGTAGCAGCGGCATGGCAAATTCATCAGTGGAAGATTAATTGGATCTGGGGCGTGTTTATCCTGCTCTTTGTGGGCTGGCGTTGGCTGCTGGTCAGGTGGACTCGCTCCCTTGTCGATCCGCTAGAGGCTGTCATCGCCGAGGTTAATGAAGAACTGGGGGCTGCGGAAGAAAGGGGTTTATCAGCGGAGAGTGAAACGGCCCGTCAAGCGGAAGCGTCAATCCAAGGGATTCTGACGGCGGCGCGGGATGATCAGCCGATTTGGGAAGACTGGCCTGCTTTTTGGGGCCGTTGTCAGGCGGTGGTGGCGGAGGTGGCCCATGTCTACCATCCGGAAGTGAAATATCCTCTCCTCAATATTTATGTCCCTCAGGCGTACGGATTGATTCGAGGAACGGTGGATGACATGGATCGGTGGATGCAGAAGGTGTCGCCGGTTCTGAATCAGGTCACTGTGGGGCAGGCGTACCAGGCTTATGAGGTTTACCAAAAATTGGAGCCGTCGGCGCGTAAACTCTGGCGAGTCTTGAATTGGGCTCAGTGGCTCTTGAATCCAGCGGCGGCGGCGGCGAAACTGGCTAGCCAACGCTATAGCGATCAGGCGAGTCAGCAATTATTGGTGAATCTGAGTCAGGTGTTGCGGGAGACGGCTCTACGGAATTTATGTCAGCAGGCGATCGCGCTCTATGGCGGGGGCGAGATCGCCGTGGCGGACGTTCCTTCACCAACGCCGACTCTGCCTAAGGCGAAAACCCAGACCCTCCAGAATATTCTGGCTCAGGTAGAACCCGTTGAAACGATCGAGCAGAAACCGATCAATATCCTATTAGTGGGGCGTACTGGGGCGGGGAAGAGTAGTTTGATCAACACGCTGTTTGAGGCTGAATTGGCGGTTGTCGATGTCTTGCCCAGCACCGATCAAATCCAACAGTACCGATGGCGTTCAGCGGTTGGGGAGACGTTATTGCTTTGGGATACGCCTGGGTATGAACAAGTGAAGCGGGCGGAACTGCGGGAGCAGGTATTGGACTATATCGCGACGGCTGATCTGGTATTGCTGGTGACCCCGGCGCTGGATCCAGCGCTGCAGATGGATGTGGATTTCCTTAAAGATGTCAAGGCGGAGGTGTCAGATTTACCCGCCATTGCGGTGGTGACCCAGGTGGATCGGCTGCGTCCTGTTCGTGAATGGGCTCCGCCCTATGACTGGCAATGGGGCGACCGGCCCAAGGAAATTTCGATTCGTCAAGCCAGCGAGTATCGTGCTGAGCAACTGGGGAATTGGTGCGATCGGGTGCTGCCTGTGGTGACGGGGGATGTGACTACAGGGCGAATCGCTTGGGGGGTAGAGGCGCTCTCGCTGGTGTTGATGGATGCGATCGCCCCCGCCAAGCAATTACGGTTGGCCCGATTTTTGCACGATCGGGAAGCCCGCGCCGCCGCCGCCGCCAAAATCATCGATCACTACACCTTTCAGATGGCGACGACCCAAGGCTTAGCGGCGCTGCTCAAAAGCCCTATTCTTCAGTTTATCGCTACCCTGACCACGGGCGCTCCCACCCTGGCCTACCTGCTAGCGGAGCAGATTCCAGTGGAGCAAGCCCCAGTTGTGATTGGTAAATTGCAGCTAGCCTATGACCTTTTTTCCCTATTAAGTTCGGAGAAGGCGGATATCGGTAATTTTGACTTACTGGCGCTATGGCCCCTCTTGCTGGAGAATCCTGCGTCCCCCGACCGCAATGCTTGGGCGTTCGGCCATGCGCTGATTGAGTACTGGACTCAGAATCTGACGATTGCAGAATTACGAGCGCGATTTCAACATTATCTAGACTCTGCTTGAACTGGCTATCAACTTAAATGTTGAATTTTTGAGTTGAGGGGTGTTGCTTACAAAATAACTTTGGGAATCCTGATTCTGTTAACTTCCAGAGTAGTAATAGGATATACAAACCTTGCAATAAAACTTTGTTAAGAGTAGATTAATAATAATTAATCCATATTATTTGTGAGAAAAATAATAAATTAATCTCATGTCTAATATGGAATGACTGTTGATGACGCCAGTTGCAATGCATGAAGTGTCTCTTAAGGTTTTATAGAGTGTGAGAGTAGCTTCTCTCGATTGCACTATCTGGCGCTGTTGTGTTGTTGATGTGGATCCACGCAAACAGAGCTTATGGATGAATATGAAGTCAGTACATACCCATCTCGATCTTTCATTCGGTTTACTGCCAGAAATCAGCTGATCGCCGATTTGACCGGACGATCGATTCCCATGATGGTCAGGCGTTTTGGCGGGGAGACCTATATTCAGAAAATTACCCCGAGCGATCAACCTGAAACTGATCAGCTTAATTCAAAAAGTGCTGACCTAAACCCCGGTGACCTGGGGCTTCCACTGGATGTTTTCAGCTCTAAGGAGCATTCGGGAGAGTCTAACTTTGAGCCCCCTAGCCCTCAGGAAAGTGAGGCTGCAGGGCAAACTGACGAAGCGGAAATATTGGGGCCAGACTGCGATCCGGCTCAGCAAACTGAAGCAATTGATGAAGCGTTGTTTGGGGAAATTACCAAAACCCTCTTTAACCTTAATCGTAATCCAGAGCTATATCAATCCTGTGGTACGAAGCGGGCGGCGGCGGCCGTAGAAGCGAGAATTGCTGAGGACATTGTTGACACCTATAAGCAGATCAAGCTGAAGCAAGAATGTCCGATTGTTCAAAGCTTGAACGCATTGTTAGTTTAAATGCATTGTTGTCAGCGATCGCATTAAGACACCCTAATCCACTGCATCTGGTGAGCGGTTGTCTTTGTCTAACGCCATCGCTAATTTCTAAGGATCAACAAGTCAACCTGTTGATCCTTTTGCCTTTTGTACTCTCAACAGTTGACTACCGATACTGAGGAAGCTGACGCGGGTAGCTCTCAGTATTCGTTTTTTGCTTCAAGTGAATGTTTTGCATATGTTTTTTAACCGTATTAGGGGCAATGAAGAGTTCAGAGGCAATTTGTTTGTAGGTATAGTTCGCCCGTTGTAATAGCCAGATTTCAGTTTCTCGTTCCGTTAAGCCATATTGCTGGGCCTCCTCCATGGCAATTCCCCTGAGCAATTGGCACTGATCTTTCATTTCTAAAACGATGCAGTGTTTTCTCAACGTATCCAGCTTCATGTAGCGGGCGGTTACGCTGAAGTTGACTGAACTGCTAATGCAGATCTTGGTTTTCATCACCCAGTGTTGCCCAGGGAACTGCCAACGCACCTCGGCTATAGATTTACAGAGGTAATTGATTTCCTTAGGAATCGCCTCTGATGACTGCCGTTCCCGACTGATTTGGCGTAAGATGCGGCAGGCGCAGTCGTTGGCGTACAGAACCTGTCTGCCTTCGGTGATAATCAAAATCCCGTTAGTTAACTTTGTTAGGGCTTCTTCAACCACAGGATCTTGAATATCAATTTGGTCTTGACCGGCAAGTTCTAGCGATTCTCCAGCCTTTGTCTGCTCTTTCAGCAGATTTTCTATCGGCACCCGAATGAAAAGCATAGTAGATCAACCCTGAAAAAAAATTGTTATGATTTCAACTCAAACGAGTATGATTAGTACAAATGAATTTAATTCGTTCATATCATTAGATTTCATCGTCATCTGTACCTCTGGAAAGATTCATTGAGTTGTATACGAACCGAATAGCTACTAGATAGGCCGCTTGTCCACGATCAAGCGATCGGCTTCCATACCGTCTCCGAGGTTGACGTTAGGATGAGCTTGACACCTGAAAGGGTACTAACGAATTTTGAGGAATTTATGAGGCATGTACAATAAAGCCTTGAATTTAGGGGGTTTAGTGGCTGATGGCGTTAATTCCTAAGTATGACAAGACTGTGGAAAATAGCTTTGAGGTCTATTTTGAGGTCTATAGAGAGCGCTTGGCGACCCAATGCGCTTCTAGCTAAATAGAGACTGGCTAACAGGAACCCTCATCGACAAAAGTTTGCGGCTCACGTGAGAATTCAGCCCACCTTAAGTGTAGACAGAACAATCGATCCTCTTTCCCCTTTGGGTAGGATTTAGCAAATGAACCAAAGGCATCTCTGGCCTAAATAGAACTGATGAATGACTGATGTTTATCCTCAGCGGCATCTCTGATTTTTATCCCTCCTATTAGAGAAATAACACTTTCTTTGTCCCGTTTACCGGATTGTGAATTGATATGTACCCCGTTTACTCTCCCGTTGTTAACTTTGCCATGCGCCTCTTTAATCCCCCCTTGCTAAGGCTTCCGTGTATATGCAAGTTGCTCCGGTTATCGTCTAATGAGTCTTGAGCCACGAATCCTGAGATCACCTTTCCCCTCCTGGGAAGGACTCCGGGGTGGGGCTATCCTGGGGGAATGTAAACGCGAAAAGCAGAGGGAGCAAAAGCCTAGGAGCGCTTTTGAGCCAGGAGCCAAAATTTGTAGCTGAGATCCTCATTGGTTATATAAACTCCAGTTTTGCATTCAAGAAACAAAAACGCAGCCCGCAGAACAGCTTTCTGAAAATTCGACATCACACCTCTGTCAGGAATGCCTGATAATTCCGCCTGACATGCTTCTATTGACTGTGTGAATGGGTCTGTTTAGCTCCGTTTAAGCGTCGCTTCAGTGACTTCGTTGTGATCTTTGTTGCCCTCACTATTAGCATACCAATCTTGGTTAGGCGGGGCTTACTACCTGAATGAGTAAGCGGAGGGAAGTCTTTGCTGAGAAATAGGGTCCGGAATTTAGAAAAAAACGAGTCTAAACCCTGCTTCGCAACACTTTGCAACATGGAAATAGGGTGTGCACAAGCAATGCAGGTGTTAGAAATCTTCCTAAATCAAGATTGGGCGATTTTCTGAAAAGGGGGTTAAGTGAAATAGCCCTGGAGTGAGTATTTTAGCCCGAGAAATCCTTGCGATTATTGAATTGTGGAAAGCCAAGAGACAGAGAAACAAAAGCGATCAACCAATTGCTAGATTCTGAATCTTGGTTCACATAAAAAATATAAACCTTAGTGACGAATGTTCTAAAAGGAGGAAATTATGCCTAGTACAGGGCAACTGACTCAATCAGCATTTCAGACACAATTTGGCGACGATAGCGCAGTATTGGAAGCATCAGCCTTGAAAGTGCTTGAAACTGGCGGGATTAACCCTTCAAATATTGTCAATGCGGCGGGGGGTGATACTCTTCAATTCCAGGTAGATCTTGAATACAGAGGAAACAACCTTGGGATCATAGGTGCACGAAACGTTCGAGGCACAGTCTTTATTGAAGGACTGGGTGCTGCTAATGAAATCAATGTTCCGTTTAATGCTGTAGTGGTGAATAACCCTGCTAATGCTCCTAGGGTAACGCTTACCACGAATGCAATTAATCCAGCGGTTAACCCAGGTGCAAACCAAATTGGTCCTGGATTATATCGAGTTTCAGCAGTTGTTCATGAAGGGCCAAATAATAATCCCAACATCGCTATGACTGGTTTTCTTGACTACATAATGGTTACGATCCAGTAAGCCAGCTACAACTCTCGATTTCTTACAAGGTAGTATTTTAGGGGGCGAAGGGCCCTTCGCCCCTTACCTTAGTTCCATATCGAGTTTTTTGGAGTATTTACATCAAGCTAATTTAGTTATTGAAGTAGATTTGATTGACAAAGACTTCTCCCTTGAAAGACTAATCGAATAAGAGAAATTAACTAATCAAGTTTCGTTTAAGTTGTGTCAGCTCAATGGGTACTACGCATAATTTTTGTGTGAAATCATATGGTGATCCTATTTGGTTTTTGAAAATTTCCGAGAGTATAACTGCTATTTGGCAAAGAGTTGGTATTAGATACACATAGAAGAAATCAAATCGGATCGCAATACCTGAATTAAAACACTGGATATCAATGCTTCGCTTAAGTATAGCGAAGACCATATTTCCTCTATCGAAAAGTTTGTGTAGGTATCAAAGATAGTACTTTTACAATATCCTCTTGCCACCTATAGAAAATTTGCAGGAGAAATCGAAATGTCAACATTATTTACAGAAAAAGCACCTGTCGTCGATACTGTGGACAAAAGCAAAGCAATCAATGAATTTGCCAAAATTGAAAACTTAGAACCTGCGATACGGCAGTGGCTCCGAGAAACTTTTCAGGTTGTTACGCTTAAAGATTTAGCCAATCTTTCTGTGAACCAGGTATTTTTCCGACTTGAAGATGAAGGTAAAGGGGTTCCTCGCAGTGAGGTTGAGGGCTGGGTTGCTCAGGCACAAGAGTTCGTGGCTGAAGTGACTCCCTGGCAAACATTCGCCACATTTGTAGTGTCCTTACAATCTCGACGAGTCGGTGGGCAAATCGACCAACGGACTATCGCCTATTATTTAGAAGCTGATCAACGCAAAATCTGGTCGGGTATTGATTACAATGGCGTCTGCAAACTAATGCTCGATCAGCTTGGGCCAGACTTCCAAATGTCTCCGCTGCTTCAGTCTGAGGCCAATGAAACATTAGAATCAACTACCGAGGAGGATTCTGACACTTCAACCGTTGATGTGTCAGAGACAACTGCTGATAGAGAATCAGACCTGGGTGAGACCAATGAGAGGGTAGAGTTAGTTGCCGAGGGTGAATTTGCGCCTGAGAGTGATAGTCTGCCAGACATGGAGGAAGAAGATCCTGTCAGGCTGGAGATTACTCAACTCAAGGTATGCCAACCGCTGAAGGCCGAAGAAACTGTGCCCGAAGGCGCTGAGGACGAAGACGCTGAGAGTGCAAAAAATATAGTGGTTGACGTGACAAAGCGGTTGCTTCCGGGTGAGTTGCCTAAAGAGAAACCGTTTGACTTGGAAGTGACCTTTCAACTGTCCGGCGATCGAGCTATCGAGCTAACGAAGCAAGCCTTTCCGTATCATACAGAGGTCTACGGTCAGAACCGGATGACGATGCAAAAGCTGAAGCTGGGACAGGCCACTGTCGGTACGCTGGTGGATGGGAAGTTGACCTATATCTGTCGGTTACCCGAAGTGACGCTGTCAGAGGCCGGTCCATATCGTCTTCAGGTCATTGCCCAGTTGGAGGGCGCCCCGGTTAGCCCAGACTTTTTGGAGCTTCCGTTTGTGCAGGTTGCTTAGCAGAGCTGCTCAAAGTAAAATCCTTTCGAAGTCAATAAATAACTCTAGGGATTCAGGCGATTTCTTGGGTCAGTCAGAGACTTCTAAAAACGCTGACTTCCACTATAGATTCCTGTTTTCACGGGAATGACATGGTTACAGTCTTCACTAGCAATCATCACTAGCAACATCCAAGTAGCTTGAGGGCAGGGTGCGATGAGTTCTTTCGACTGGGAAAACTTCTTGCGGCAGTGGAGTCAGGACATTCTGGCCTCGATGGATGACAAAGAGAAGCAACAGCTGCCTCAAGCGGTGTTGGATTCCGGTTGGCTGGGCTATCCGGGCGCTACTGAAGACCAGATCGCCAGAGTCGAAGCTCGGTTACAGAGGTTGCTGCCGCCGTCTTATCGGGCATTCCTCAAAGTCACGAATGGTTGGCGACAAACGGCTAAACAAACCGATAATTTTAATCACAGACTGTGGTCTATAGAAGACATTGAGCGGTTTTCAGGGCGTCATACCCTATGGATAAAAGCGTTTACGGAACGCCATGAGATGATCGAGTTCGGTTTGGATGACGCCCAGGAATTCAATGATCATTGGGAACCGGTTGAGATTTCAGATGAAGACTATTTTGTATACGGGGAGAGTCAAGATCCCAGCAAAATCCGACCTGAGTACCTCAAGACTGCCATTGAAATTAGCGATGTGGGCGTTGATTCCATTTATCTGCTGAACCCTCAAGTCGTCACCCCAGACGGCGAGTGGGAAGCCTGGTTTTTTGCGGATTACCTGCCGGGGGCCGATCGCTACCGCTCCTTTCGCGAGATGATGGAAGCGGAGTATCTAAGCTTTTTGGAATTACAAGAATTAAACGCTGCGACCAGTCAAGCCGCAACGGAAAATGACGCCCAAGCGATCTCTGAGCCGGTTGTCGCGGATGAATCCGATTTGAGCCTGGATTGTGAGCCAGTCGGAAAGCTGGATGCTGAGGGTAATGCGCCATCGGAGTTGCCGACGGAGACAGATCCTATCGTCTGGAAGTCTTTAAAACGGTTAACGGTTGAGTTTCAGACCCGGCAGGTAGATGATCAGGCCGAATACAGAACTGTCGTGAATCCCGGCGGTCTTTCCCAACCCCAAGCTTGGCCGGACTTGACGGAACATAAACTACGGTTATGGCTGCGGCAGAACTTGGCAGAAGTCGGTGAGGCCCATCTGGATGAGCTAACTCATACGACTGTTCCCACCGCTGCCTCAGACACGGGGTTAGGACTTCATTCTCAGGTATCCAGTCCTGACAGGTCTCGCGCTGAGAATATAGCGCCCTCTCCAGAGCATAATGTCGAAGAGAGTCAGGGTCAGGAACCCCCGCTTGAAATCAATTTGGCAATAGCGCAGTTAGCCCTACGCCAACCGTCTAATCCTGCTGCTCACATCGTAGTTCGTCCGTCAACGCGACAGTCTAGGCCGGTTGGGATAGGTTCTCTGTCTAGTCAACAGCCTTTTTCTATCGAAGCAGAGTTTCATTTGGCGGGCCAGCGGATGAACGCCATCGCTCCTCAGGACATCCGCTATGAGGCCCGGTTTTTTGCCCAAAACCGCACTACCCATCAGTGGGTAGAGTTGGGCAAAACGCCTCCGAATAAGTTAGAGAGCGATCGCGTGATCTACAAGGCGTCCTTATTTAATCAGACCTTGAAACCAGGGATGTACCGTATGCAGGTACTCACCAGTTTATCTGGAGCGGCGATGGGCCTTTCATCGTTTGAACTGCCTCTATTGAATGTGGTGTAGCGGTAAGCCTTCAGCCTAGAGTTACTTCTTAAAGAGACGTCCGTAAGTTTAAGGGCTCCAGTACGTGGGATCAGGTACGTATATTTGGGAAAGTTGAATACACAACAGGCGCTAATATAGCCTTAATAAACTGGGGGCATCGACTGGCCAGCTTATAGGCTATCTGAACTCGGCCTAAGACTGTTGTGTCGTTCTATTTACCCATACCCATATGGATATTGATCCCAAAACCTATCCGTCTCGAGTGTTCGCTCGCTTTACCGCCCATACCCAGCTGACGGCGGACGCCACGGGTCAGCCGATTACGACGGCTGTTCAGCGGCTTGGCGGCGATACCTACAGTCAACAAGTGATTCCGGATGGGGAGTCCCCGGCTATTTCGACTGACTCCGGCAGTTTTGCAGGCGGTTTCACAAGGGGACTTTCCGCAAACCCGACTTCCGCTGAAGATACAACCCATGGGGGTAATGAAAGTCAGGATTCTAAGTCTCCTATGGATCCACCCAGTCTAGAGTCTGGAAATGAATCCCCAACCTGTGGCATTGATGAAGCGCTGTTCGAAGAAATCGTCCAGACCCTGTTTAATCCCAATCGCTGCCCCGAATTGTATCATTCCTGCGGGACTCAAAAAGCGGCTAAGGAAGTAGAAGCCAGGGTGTCGGCTGACATTGTGGCTGCCTACCGACAAATCAAGCGGAAGCAAGCTTGCCCTATTGTGCAGAGGTTGAATACTCTGCTGTAAGTTGGGACTCTAGTCGTTGCAATCCAGGAAACTCGCCCTATCGGGTTTTTGGGCTTTAAAGGTAAGCTCGCTACATCGCTAGGGCGTCAGCGCAATATTTTGAGAAACCGGATTCCTTGTGAGAACAGTCAACAAAACACAGGCGCCTAGCAGAAGACACTCTGTTTACTTACGGTGTAATGAATCATCAAGTTAACGAATCACATCAAAGAGGTAGTTAAAAGCGAATTTCAACCACTGGTTAACCGTTGGGGCATGTATGATACCTCATGGAGTTCTTTAAGACGGGCGGCAAGGTCTTGCCCTTAGCATCTACCCCACGTCGAATGAATGATTCCCACATCAATATTGGCCCGATTGGTTGCCAATTGTCTAACCTGACCGTGTTTACTACCAATGCAAACCCGGAATTTGCTGAGACGGTATTGCAGGACAATCAACCCTTTTCATTGCAAGCGACAGTCAAATTTTCCGGGCCAGGGGCGATCGCACTGATGCCTCTATCTCCAACAATTCAGGTTGAGTTTTACGCTAAACCCCTAAGTCAAGAACCGGGTAGGGTGCTGGGTAAAAGTGAAATGGTGACTCTGCCGAAAGTGTTAACCTACACGCCGACTCTGACTTTAGGTCCTCCTCGCTCCATTGGATTGCGCCCTCAAACCATCTACCATGTTGGAGCCGTATTGCGAGTAGGAGCCCCTGACTGGCCTTCTTTGATCAATGGATTTACCGAAACACTAACCATTGAAATCTACACAGATTCTGAAATCGCCCAGGAAACGGTTAGCTATCCAGCCAATTGAACCGAACAGCATATGTTTGTCTTGGAATTCCAGGTGAGTTTTAATTTATACCTATATTGCTTGCCGCTACCACCAAACTCCCCGGGTACGTTCGTTTGAATTCTGTTCCGCCTTGCTGATAGGGAAATGTTCTTCAATTCGGTGGGAGTATAGGCCGATTAAGCAGTAAATTATAAAATGCATATAAAAATCACAATGATTTTTCAGCTCTTAAATGAGCCTCCCTAATCCCACCTTTATATGGGGGGAGAGGGATTATATCGGCTTTCCCCTTTAAAAGGGGTCGGGGGGATTAGTGTTTTTCGACACGTTAGTTTTTGAGCGATCGCTTATCCCACTGAGTTTCCCCCTATGCAATTAGTTAATGGGTTACATTTCAAAAACTTGCGAGGCGATCTGTTTGGCGGTTTGACAGCTGCGATCGTTGCGCTGCCACTCGCCTTAGCCTTTGGCGTATCATCAGGCGCTGGCGCGATTACCGGCCTCTATGGGGCTATTTTTGTCGGCTTCTTTGCCGCTTTATTTGGCGGAACGCCGTCCCAAATTTCTGGCCCCACGGGGCCTATGACTGTGGTCATCGCCACAGTTTTTACGTCGCTGATCGCCAAGAATCCAGAAAATGGCGTGGCCATGGCGTTTACTGTAATCATGTTGGGCGGGATCTTCCAGATCCTGTTCGGCGTATTGCGGTTTGGACAATACATTACCCTGATGCCCTATACGGTCATATCCGGCTTTATGTCGGGGATTGGGGTGATTATTATCCTTCTGCAGCTGGGGCCTCTTCTGGGTCACCCCAGTGGAGCGGGGGTAGTCAATGCCCTCCAGAGTTTGCCTGACTTTATTACTGATCCCAACTGGGCGGCGACTGGGTTAGGCATCATCACTTTAGTGATTGTTTTTGGGATGCCGCGGCGCTTGAATCGGATCATTCCTGCGCCATTACTAGCCTTGGTGGCCTGTACTCTATTATCGTTTCTGCTACCGGAAAACAGCGGTCTGATGAGGATTGGCGAGATCCCGACGGGGTTGCCAAAACTGCAGGCGCCTGCTCTTCAACCGGCTCAGATCAAGGACATGTTGGGGTATGGCGTTATGTTGGCGATGTTGGGGTCGATTGATTCGCTCCTGACTTCCCTCGTGGCCGACAACATCACCCGGACCGAACATAATTCCGATCGCGAGTTGATTGGACAGGGTATCGGCAACTTGATTTCGGGTTTATTAGGGGGACTGCCTGGGGCTGGGGCCACAATGCGGACCGTGGTTAACGTGAATGCCGGCGGCAAGACGCCCCTCTCAGGGATCATCCACGCCCTGATTTTGTTGTTTATTCTTTTGGGTGCGGGGAAACTCACCCAAAGTATTCCTCTGGCTGTTCTGGCCGGGATTTTAATCAAGGTCGGAATAGATATCATTGACTGGAGTTTCCTGAGGCGGGCTCATCGGGTCTCTCGTCGGGCTTGGGTGATTATGTACGGGGTGTTGCTCCTGACTGTATTTGTCGACCTGATTACCGCTGTCGCTGTTGGAGCCTTTATCGCTAACTTATTTACCATCAAACGCCTGAGCGATCTGCAGGTGAAAAAGGTGAAGGCCATTACTGGACCGGATGATCATGACACCCCGCTGAGCCAAGCGGAAAAAATGCTTCTGAAAGAAGCGGGGGGACGCATTCTCTTATTTAGCTTGGGTGGGCCGATGAGCTTTGGGGCGGCTAAAGCAATTTCTCAGCAGTTAGCGATTGTGGGCAATTACGATGTCCTGATTTTGGATCTGAGCGATGTGCCTCTGCTGGGGGTAACTGCGTCTCTGGCGGTGGAGAATATTGTGAAAGAGGCGGCTGCGAAGCATCGCACAATTTTCATCGCTGGAGCTAGCGGGTCTGTAAAAACTAGATTGCAGCGGTTAGATATCTTTAATTATCTGCCCCCTGATAACCGAGTTCCAGATCGTCTCCAGGCATTGAAACAGGCGACGGCCATACTTAAAGGCCAGCCGAGCAGTGTTTCTCAAGGGGCGGTCGGCGCTGACCTCAACAGTCATTCTGCTGATTCCCATGCCGCTGATCACGCCAGAGGAACTGTTGAACCTCACGTTGAACCTACTGAACATTAGCCAAGGAATTTCTGCTAACAGCGGGAAAGTATCCTTGGAATAGAATGCAGAATGAAGGAGTCAGAATCCAGTTTTTTCCTGACTTCTGTCTTCTGCATTCTGTATTCCTTCTCTGCTGGATTGTCCCGGCTTCAGTTGCACGCCTCTAAAGTCTATCTGGCGGATACGGGCGATCTCGCGACAGCATTTGCTAGGGTCCGTAGCATGGTGGCGGTGGTGGGAAAATCGACACAAGCATCGGTAATGCTTTGGCCGTAGGTCAACTGACTTAAATCATCTTTAATTGATTGCTTACCCGCCTTCAGATGGCTTTCAATCATGACGCCTAGAATATGTTTGGATCCGCCCGATAGCTGGTTGGCGACATCTTCCAAGACAAGGACCTGACGATCATGGTCTTTATTGGCGTTGGCGTGGCTGCAATCCACCATGACTCGAGGATTTAACTTGGTCTGAGCAAGTTGTCTAGCGGCTTCAGCCACATTTTCAACGTCGTAGTTAGTGCCTTGTTTGCCTCCCCGAAGGACTAAATGACCGTCTGGGTTGCCGGTTGTGGCGATAATACTGGCCAAGCCGTGATGATTAATCCCCAGAAAATGGTGAGGTTGGCTGGCGGACAGCATAGCGTTGGTGGCGGCTTGTAAGCTGCCGTCGGTGCTGTTCTTAAACCCAATGGGCATAGAGAGACCCGACGCCATTTCCCGGTGCGTTTGGCTTTCCGTCGTTCGGGCGCCGATCGCAGTCCAGGAAATCACATCAGCAATATATTGCGGGGTTATGGGGTCGAGCAGTTCAGTGGCGGCGGGCAGATCCATGTGGGCCAGGTCTAGCAGTAATTTCCGAGCTAGCCGCAGCCCCGTATTAATGTCAAAGCTGCCATCTAGATGGGGATCGTTGATCAATCCTTTCCAGCCAATGCTGGTGCGCGGCTTTTCAAAATAAACCCGCATAATGATTTCTAGCTGATCGGACAATTCAGCCCGCAGCATCGCCAGTTTTTGTCCGTACTCATAGGCGGCGTCCACATCATGCACAGAGCAAGGACCAACGATGACCAAAAGCCGCCGATCTTCGTTGTAAAGGATATTACGGATGCGATCGCGCGTCTCCGCCACGACTGCAGAAGCTTTTTCAGTAATTTGTAGCTCATGATGCAGCAGGGCTGGGCTAATTAGCGGACGACTTTCCCTAACGTGTAAGTCTTCGGTCTTCTTCATGGGGAGTTCAATATCCGTCGTAAGACGGTAAAGGCGCCACCTCTATTGAGTCGGTTGTGTGTATTAAATGTCAAGGACATGAGTCGGTCTCAGCCGATAAAGTTGTAAACCATATTACAGAATCGTTGATAAATAATTGGCCTATCCCCTTTGGAGATAGAGAATTGGGGCGATGGGGAGGGAATGTAACTCAGCATTTAAAATTCAGCATTCAAAATTTCAGAGTATCGGGGAGAGGATATTCAAATCCAAAATCTAAAATCCAAAATCTAAAATTCCTCGAGTATGGCTAGGGGAAGTCAATTGGCAATATTGCGGATAAGCTTTAAGGGAAGGTGTATACAGTTGTATTGCCAAAAAAATACAGAGTTCCTATGTCACGATTCCGCTCAATAGTTTTGGCTTTCCTGGCTGTCCTAGCGTTGACTCCAGGGAGTTTGGCGGGGGAAGGGGCGGGGCGAGAGTCCCCTTTGTCTCTGCAAAGAGAGTTGACTCAGCTGATGCAAAGTATGCGTCGGCAGAGACTGCTCTATCCTGAGACCCCGACGGTTTCGCAGACGGATGATTATTTCGGTGCGACCGTTGCTGATCCGTATCGGTGGCTGGAGGAGCACGCCTCACCGGAAACACTGCAGTGGGTAGAGGCTCAGAATCATCTTACGGCTTCTTATTTGACGGATATTCCCTATCGTCAGTCGTTGATGGATCGGCTTGAGGCGCTTTATAGCTATCCCAGATATTCTGCGCCGGTGAGACGGGGGCAAGAGTATTACTTTTTCAAGAATGATGGGTTGCAGAATCAGAATGTCCTCTATCGGCAGCGGGGGCTAGAAGGAGAAGCCGAGGTGCTGCTGGATCCGAATCAGTTGTCGGCGGATGGGACGACGCGGCTGCTCAATTTTGTCCTCTCTAAGGATGGCCGGTATGCCGTCTATGGGATTTCTGAGGGAGGCTCCGACTGGCAAACGTATTATGTGATGGATGTAGCCTCTGGAGAAAGGCTGTCGGATGAGCTGCAGTGGGTCAAGGTTTCGAATATCGCTTGGCAGGGGGACGGGTTTTACTACAGTCGCTATGACGCCCCGGAACCCGGTACGGAGCTGTCTTCTAGAAATGAATTTCACAAGGTTTATTACCATCAGGTGGGAACGCCTCAATCCGCCGATCGGTTAGTGTATGAAGATCCAGAGAATCCGCAGCGGTTTCATGTGGTTGAAACTACGGAAAATGAACGGTTTTTAATTCTGTATGTGAGTGAACGCGGGTCGGGCAAGGATGGGAACGCACTGTATGTTCGTGACTTGGCCCAGCCGGATTCCACTTTTTCCCCCATTGTTGAGACCATTGGTGAAGATCAGTATGCGGTGATTGATAATATTGGCGATCGCTTGCTCATCTGGACCAATCAAGACGCTCCCAATGGCAAGTTAGTGCTGTATTCGCCTCAATACCCAGCCCCATTGGCCTGGCGTCCTTTCCTGCCCGAAGGTCCCAAGCCCATCGAGAGCGCCAACTTAGTCGGGGGCAAGTTATTTGTCACCTATCTTCAGGATGTGGCGAATCGAGCCTATGTCTTTAGTCTAGATGGGGACCTGGAGAATGAAATTGAATTGCCCACCCTGGGGACAGCGGTCGGGTTTGGCGGTAAACAGGATGATCCATTTGTCTTCTATACCTTCACGTCGTTCACCTACCCGTCCACCATCTATCGCTACGATATCGCTACGCGCGAGTCGTCTGTTTTTCGTCTCCCGGATGTTCCCTTCAGTTTGGACGACTATGAAACGCGGCAGGTTTTCTATGAAAGCAAGGACGGGACTCGCATCCCCATGTTCATTGTCCATCGCAAGGGGCTGGTGCTGAATGGCTCCAATCCTACGCTGTTAACTGCTTATGGGGGGTTTGGCAATTCCGTCCAACCCTGGTTCAGTCCATTTAGAATCGCGCTCTTGGAGCAGGGTTTTGTCTTTGCCCTGGCTAATATTCGCGGCGGCGGCGAGTATGGCCGAGCGTGGCATGAGGCGGCTAAGCGGCTGAACCGGCAGACGGCGTTTGATGATTTTATTGCGGCGGCTGAGTATTTGATTGACCAGCGCTATACGAACCCAGGCCGTCTCTCGATTAAGGGGGCGTCGAATGGCGGGCTGTTGATGGGGGTGGTGATGAATCAGCGGCCGGATTTATTTGGGGTGGTGGTGCCCCAGACGGGGGTGATGGATATGCTCCGCTTTCACCAGTTCACGATTGGCTGGAATTGGATTCCGGAGTATGGTTCGAGTGAGAATGAGGCGGATTTTTACAATCTCTACCGCTATTCGCCGCTCCACAATATCCAGGAGGATGTCCACTATCCGGCGACGCTGATCACGACGGCGGATCGAGATGACCGGGTGGTGCCGGCCCATTCGTATAAGTATGCGGCGACGCTACAGGCGAGGCAAGCGGGGCGGAACCCGATTTTGATTCGGATTGATACAAATTCGGGGCATGGGGCGAGTAATACGAGTAAGCGGATTGCGGAGGCGGCGGATATTTATTCGTTTATTTTTCACAATTTGGGGGTGGAACCGGAGTTTTAAGCCTCGCAGTATGGCTCCGTTGAAGTTTTCGTCCGTCAGAAGGAGCACGTTAAATCAATCAATTAGTTTGGGCTTGAAAGCGGGTAAGCAAGCGTTGCCGAAGATCGACTAGGTTATATTCGTGGGCAAGTCGTTTCCTTTGTTGCTGAGCTTTTTGGGCGCGCTGCTCTAAGTAGTTGTCAATCTGCTGGCGATGGGTTAAGTAGTAAGCGATGTCTCAATATATCTCCGCTAAAGTCAAGACTGAGTGCTATACAGCAATCTCTTCAGGAGTAGAACCAGCGTTATATGCAGCTAGGAAACTATCAAGGGTCACTCGACTCTCACCAATACGAATACCCCCTACTTCGTCCCAACGTAGGGGTGGAGCAATCGCTTGAAATTCAGCTTGAACGCTCATCAGCTTGTTGATAGATTCTTGTGATATAAATTTATCCTCTTTCATCTACTGTACCGCTATGTTTCTGTCAGTAACGCACCCGCCACGGAATCACAGGGCGTTACGTCGCCAACAATCCAGTACCGGGAGATATTGCTGCTTGGGTTGAGGAACGAAACCCAACTATACGCTGCTCACTAATTTCATAACTCTCGACGCAAGAGAAGAGACTCTTCAAATAAAAACCAAACCAAAAACCAAAACCCCCATTCACTCAATCCTAACCACATGCAGCAAGGGAGATGCCCCTGAGGTGCGGAGTCGTTAAAAGTGAGGCGATTATAGTAAATCCAGTCCCCCTTGTTTCGCCAACCAACGCGATCGCCAAACTCTTCCCAAGCGTCATCGTAGTCATTGGGGCTACCGCATGCCCGCCAGATTTGCTTTTGGACGCTGAAGCCGAATTTGCTCTGACTGGCCTCTACCCAAAGGCGGTCAATAAGCTTCAGGTCTTTGCAAGGAAATTTCGCTATATCTTCTAGCCGCGGCCACCCTTCTGACTGTCGACCCATCACTTCTAGCCTACATTCAGCAGGTAGCTCAACACAGTAAATAATATTGTTGGCAGGCCGAACCAAG
>JAAUYH010120104.1_pt1 | contig 37522 bp, 51 predicted proteins | sample 7278061 | NCBI WGS metagenome assembly JAAUYH01 (sample SAMN14350203, study PRJNA611818) | marine sediment metagenome | isolation source: surface marine sediment (0.6m) | place: French Polynesia: Moorea | collected 2018-08
ACGAACAGCTCGAGTCCTTCGATGTTCGGCCCATGGTCGATGATGTACTCCTCGAGATTCATGGTCTTTCTCCTGTTAATAAGTTCAATGTACCACATGGCTGTGGCGTCGTACACCCTTCGGTGTTTCTGGAGGTTTCTGGGAAGGAACGCGGTCCGCAAGGACGGTCAGCACGGTGCATCGAGTGTCCATCGTCATGCGCTCCGGAGCACTTCCATACCTACTTCGCGTGTGGGCGTACGGGGATTGCCCATACCCCCTTCCATGTCGGCTCTACAGCGTTCAGACTCTAATAGGTTAATCTCTATCATTTATCTATATGTAATAGGTCTATGGAATACCTATTAAGGTCAGACCACCTAGAGGGGGACAACAAGAAGGAGTGCAGCCGTCTCCTACGCCCGTGTAAGAGTAGTATGGGTTCTCAAACAGGTGCCGTTCCAAACAGATGCCGTCGGTTCATACATCGTCGGTCCATCGTCCGCCGGATCGAACTGGGGTGCGGCGTCTTCGGGTTTTTTGAAACTTTTGACGCACTTTTGACGCGCCGCGATGAGGTTTGAAAACGAACCGCATCTCCGTCAGCTCGGTGGGTGGAAATGGGAGATCCGGGGGAGGCCCTCGAAGTCCATCTCGTACCCCTGGTGGATTCCTGGAGCTCACGACAGGGGTACGCGACCTGGATATTCCATTCATGGGTTGTTCGTGAGCTCCAGGAATCTACTTATCTTACGAATCGTCAATCATCGTCCGTAGTCGTCAATCATCGTCCGTAGTCGTCAGCAGTCGTTCGTTCCGTCGTGGGTGATCGTTGGGACACACGCGTGCGTTGCATACTACCACCTGATAGCGAGCAGATCCGTGCCTGACACACCGTCGACCACAGCATGGCTCGTTCAAACCTCGTACTCGGTACATCGTCGGACCTGGGGAATCCACCGTTCGGTCCGTTCAAAGTCCGTGCCCGGTACACCGTCGGACCTGGGGATTGCTGCAACGTCCGGCCCTCGTTAGCCACTCCGAAGCTCCTGGATCGCATCTGCGTTGATCCATCGTACGTCGCTCCAGGGCCTGTTCGACATCGAGTTCGAAGCCCCGATCGTCCATCGATCCGGCGAACATTCGCGTACGTGCACGGACCTCCCGTGTGTACACGTCCCCAGACGGATCGATCAACGAACGGTCATGTCGGACCATCATCGTGTGTACACGTCTTCAGACGGACCCTTGACACGCAACCGGGAATCCATCGTGTGTACACGCGGACCCTCGCGACGGTCAGGCCGTCAACCGCCGGATGGCTGCGATGACGGCGAGGCCGCGGTTCGGGTAGTGGACCGTCACGTCCTCCACCGTGTCGTACACGCTCGCGTCGCGGACCTCGAGGTGTCCGAAGACCGCCTTGCCCTGCACGGTGACCTTGCACCATGTGCCGTTGGGGTCGCCCGTGGCGCGCCAACTGAGCCAGTCGACGGTGCGCCACTCGAGCCACATGGTCTCGGGAAGGTCCTGCCAGAGGCCAAGGCGCTTGTTCCATTTGACCCGTGTGGCGAGCACCTTCGGGTTGGTCGAACCCTTGCAGGTCTCGGGGTGGATGCGGAGCGCTCGATTGAACCGCTTCATGCGGCCCTCGTTCGGGATCGGTTGTCGGCCCTGCACCCGGAGGATGGGTGACTCGCGGCACGCGGCCATGAGGTCGAGCCATCCGAGTTCGTTGACTTCGGTGTGGCGGCGGTTACTCGACATCGGTCACCGCCCATTCGGTCATGCGGTCGATCGCGTCGAGGATCGACACAACCGCGGCGTCGGAGCGCTCGGTTTCGCCCACGAGGTTGGCGAGGTCGCTGGCTCGGGTATGCAGCTTCTCGAGCTCTCGGATGACGACCTCGATCTCGTCGGACGGGGTCAGGCGGCTGATGGTGCGATTCTCGTTCATGGTCTGTTCTCCTGTTCGTTTGGGTAGGAACCCTGTTCCTATAGTTACCTTAGCACACGCGTGCGCGCGCGTACACGTTTCTTTGTTACGTACTCAGCTCCGACGGTGATGCTCGACGGCCTGTCGGACCTCTTGAGCTTGGCACTCGTAGAGGTTGTGGTCGAGGAACTCGAGGAGCGGCTTCGCGGGGCCTTGGACCGCGTACTCGTGGCAGCCGCCGGCGACTCCGAACTCGCGGATGAGCCAGTACTTGAGTCCGAGCACGTCCGCCTGTCGGAAGAGTTCGCGGTGGTCCGAGGCCCGTGGTGGAACATCGATGTTCGTCACGAATGTGGTCATCACGCACCCCGCTTGTTGGCGACGGACCGCATCAGCTTGGTGAGGAGCCGCTCGAGGCGACCGAGCTCGCGGGAGACCGCATCGAAGTACTCGGGCGGGTCGTCGTGGTCGTTGTGGTAGGTGCGGGCCGCGTGGAGGTCCCGGTGGCAGTAGGTGATCCACTTCGCGGGGCTCTCGTCGGCCGTGCCATCACGGAGCTGCTGAGTGTACTCGCGGGTGGCTTCCGCGATGCCTTGGAAGCCCTCGCTGTCGAGCCAGTCGATGAGGCTGTCGAGCTCGATGTCGAGGATGAGGTCACCGTACACGATGTTCGGGATGAGTTCGATCTCGGTCATGGTCGTTTCTCCTGTGTTGTGGACCTGTCTCATCAGCGCGGGGCGGTCGAGGTTCCCGCGGACGGCCCGGAGGCCGTTTCGACTAGATGTCGACGAATCCGATCCGCACGTCGTTGCCGCGGTACCAGTTGACGTCCGCGATGCGGGTGTCGGACACCTTCAGGTTGACGTTGCACGTCAGACCACCGTCGGGTCCTTCGCCCCACCCGAAGGAGGCGTCGGGCCAATTCCGCTCGATGGCGGTGGTCAATTGGCGCGCCATCGCGGCGTACTCCAGATCGGAGTCGATGATCTGCTGGATTTCGTTGGCCTTCTGTGCGAAATTCGTAGTCATTGGTTTGTTCTCCTTTGTTCTACAGGTATTGTAACCCATCGGTGGACCCGTGGGTACACGTATTTGTGTGTATTTTCACTCGATGATGCGTTCGTTCCTGATGTACACGATGTGGTTGTTCATCGTGGCCCAAGCCTCGGGGTCGGCTTCGGCGCTCCGAAGTCCGTCCTCCAGCAGCAGGACCTGCCCGCCGTACGCCCAGAAGGGGCCTCGGTCGCAGTCGCGCTGCCCGTCGGAGCACCGTACATGGTCGGCCGATCCGCCGCTCGAGGCGTGGATAGCCTCGTGGTAGAGGATGCTCGCGGCCATGTAGGGCTCGCCGAGGTCGAGGCGGATGATGAGGGTGCGTCCGTTGACGCTGGCCGGAGCTCCGGGCCGAGGCGAGTACCGCGTCCGCGAGAAGCTCGAGACGACCCGCTCGTAGAGCAGCGGTCGGTCCCAGTCGTGGGCCATCAGCGACCATGCGCCCTCGATGAGGCTCGTGTACACGTCTTGGTCGTCGAAGCCGAGCTGCACGATGTTGAGGTCGCGTGCGATCAGCTTGCGACACTCGTAGGTGAGCACCGGGATGTCGTTCGTGATGGGGAGCGAGTTGTCGGCCGAGCAGGCCTCGCGGGTGTCGGCCACGTCCGGGACATCGTCGTGTGTACACGCGGTGAAGCCGGCGCAGGCCATGAGTCGGATGATGAGCATCGTTCAGCTCCGGTTCTTGGCGGTGAGGGTGAGCCGGGCACGCGTCCAGCCACGGCGCCAAGCGCGTCGAGCCTTGCGGCTCCATTCGGGGTTGGGCGAGAGCTCGTCGCTCCAGCCGTTGATGAACTGCCGACCGGCGTTGTAGCCGATCATCTCGTAACACGTGTAGTCTTCCATGATTGCCTCCTCAGTACCGGAACTTGTTGCGCTTGATGGCCTTGCCGCGGAGCTCGCGGATGTCGCCCTTGCCGTTGACCTTGACCTCGTCGCCGACGGCCGGAGTGGTCGAACGGTCGAGCGTCTGGTAGAGCGAGGTGCCGCCGATGGCGAATTCGACGCAGTAGCCGTTGGGCGTTTCGTTGACGGACTTGATCGTGGTGGTGTACATGGTACCTCCGTTGGTTCGAGTTGGTGACCTGTCTCATCAGCACGGGTGGGTCGGTTCCCGTGGACGCCCCCGGATGGTACCGGGGACGTTTCGACTACTCGGCCTCGGGCAGCTCGGGGAGCTCGATGCCAGCCTTGGTGAGTGCCTTGCGCTGTGCGTCGGTCAGCTCACGGACATCCAAGGTGACCTTGAACTTCGACCGGCTCTTGCGGGCGGCTTTGCCGGGGGCGAAGCGACACTCGATGTTGCCGCTCAGGTTGCCCTTCCGAGCGAGGCTCAGGTAGTGGCCGACGTGCCGCTCGCCCACGGTGTGGTCGGGGAAGCACTTGACCATCGCATCGAGCAGCGAGGGACGGTCGACGTTGCCTTCCGTCAGGTTGACCACGGTGGCGGTCAGTTCGTCGAGGGTCCGGACGGACGTGGCGAGGATGGTGGCTGCCATCTTCACATCGTCGGTCGCGTCCATCTCGCGGACGGTCAGTTCGGTGTTCAGTGCGTCGAGCGCGAAGGTGTTGAAGTACTCGACGACGGCGGGGGTGTTGACGGACTTGGACATGGTCTTTCTCCTGTTGAGCGTGGGTGAATCCCACATGTGTAGTGTAACACAGTACATGTGTCACGGGTATCAGATTATCAGTTGTTTTTGGTTGTCGTTCAGCCGATGTGCTCGATGTCTTCGAGCTGCGCGCGGATGCTGTCATCATCAGCGAATCGGTTCTTGAGGACGCGGCGGGCGACGAGGTACCCCACCAAAGTCGTTGCGAGCAGGCTCAGTACGGTGAATGCGATGCGAATCATCATCAGCTCCTTGTGTTCGAGTGCGCGACTGTCTCATCAGTGCAAGGGGTCGCATTTCTTGCAGACCGCGCGCTCTGTTCGTCACACAGCACGCGCAGTTTCGACTTGCCCGATTCGTGCAGGGCCGGCACTTGCGATTTCAAAGAGCGGGCGGGGGTCGGGCAGGCGAATTTTTCGCCGGCGTCCCTCGCTCGGGACCCCCCTGGGGGGTATCTGCCTATTCCACCCCAAACAAATTTTCGTAGCCCCGCCACACCCCCTTCCACGCAACCACACTTCGCATAACCACTGTCCACGCAACACCCCATTTTCGATCCATGATCCACCGCTATCGAACAATTGCGATCCAAAATTTTTCCGCGTTTCCGTAGGACCTCGCTGACCATGGTATGACTCCAAAATTTTTCCGCGTTTCCGTAGGACCTCGCTGACCATGGTATGACTCCAAAATCCGTGGTATTGAAACACCGTTTCCGTAGGACCCCTGGAGCGCAACTGCGGTATTGCAATGCCTTCCGTAGCATGTGCTATGATGATCCATCAACCATGGAGAACCGGTGACCATCACGATCCCTGAAAACATCGAGATCTTGCTTGATCGCATCGTTCAACTTCGTAACGTACTATCGTCGAAGGAGACCGAACTGGATGACGCGTTGGGGGCCGCCGGACCCTCCGTACTAGAAGGACTTCCGGTGGATCATGCCCTCGTCGGATACGCTCTGCGGAACATGGTCGATTGGGAGGAGAGGATCGGAGCGGTATCCGCCAACAGTAAGGTGTTGCATCACATCGATGGTTTCGATACGGATACCGCATGCGGACGGCGTACCACGGACATGACGGTCGCTCTGCCCAAGGCTCCTTTGAGACATTGCAAGAGCTGCATGAACAACCCCAAGTGGTAAACGACTCCGAAATCCGTGGTATTGAAACACCGATCTCCTGGAGCGCATCTGCGGTATTGGAATGCATTACATCGCTCCAGGAAGCATGCTATACTCTTACTCATCACTCCTACTGTGGATGGATTGGAGGCCACATGGCGGTCCGCCCCGACAGCACCGAACTGGTCGTGATCACCTGGAGCGAGGAGGACGGGTGAAACGCATGATCTACGACATCGTCTTCGAGGAAGATCTCACGGGTGTGAACAGCGCCCGAAGGGTCATCGGGTCGATCGAGGTGGAGGTGTTCGACCACTACCATTCCAACGAGATGGTCGCCGAGATCATGGCCACGCTGCCCGAACACATCGGGAGCGTGATCAACCAGCACTGGGCGCATTCGAACTTCACCTTCGTTCCGGTACCCGCTCCGACGCCGCAGGTCCACCACGAGGTGGACCAACCGACCGTAGTGCGGAAGCCCATCACCAGTGTCACGAACAGGATGGCGGATCCGGTGGTCATCGTGGACGTGCCACTGGATGCTCCTGAGCCGAGGACGCACCGGAAGTACCCGTACTGGGACGACGAGGATGATCGATGAGCGTCCTCGAACCGATTCCATCGGGTCTTCACCACGTCAAATTCATGGTGTGGCTCGTCAGCGATCCTCGCTCCAGGCACATCGCGTCGAGGCGGCGGTACCCGGTGGCACGGGCGCACGCTTCGAAGGTCCGGTGGCTCCTCAACAACGGTCTCATCGACGTTCGAGGCGTCCCATCCCGGCGGATGATGCTCAACAGGTTCAACCTCACGGAGAAGGGTCGCGAGGATGTGAGGCGCTACCGAAGGTTCAAGGAGCGCCGTCGGAACCGGATAAACCACCTGGTCATGTCACAGCAGGACTACGAGATGGCGATCGTCGGAGGGACGTCATGAGCAACCGTAGGAACCATCGCCGGAAGGGTCCCAAGAACGAGAAGCGCACCGAGAACGGTCCGACGTGGGAGGGTCGCAACCCTGGCAAGGGGTGCAACTCCACCCATGTGGCTCGAGCCAGGAGGTGGTGGCAGAACCACGCCAGGCGGGTGCTTCGGAGGACCGGGGTGTACGGCGGGCGCAAGTTGCCAGACTTCGACAACTTCGACGGGGAGGAAGACCATGGGTGACGGACCGAAGATCGACTATGAACTGACCACTCGAGCGTTCAAACGGTTGTTGCGGGAGTTCCGAAAGGTGGCTGAGGAGCTCCAACGTGACTGCGCCCGGGTGGAGGTGCCCAGGATCCGTGTCGGCAGGATGGACCGGGTGCCCATCGGTCCCACGGTGTCGAACCAGCCGCCGATCGTCACGATCAGCAACATGGAACTCGAGGAGGAGTCATGAGCAGTCGTAACAGAAAAGCCATGAACAAGGGACTGGAGGCGCTGCTGATGGCGTTCGGTACCGCGTTGGCATGCGCCTGCGTGACGAAGTTCCTGTTCAACAGCGATCTCGTCGGGATCTCGGTGTTCTGCGCGTGTCTCCTGTCGTGGAACGGCGGGATGACGTACGGGAAGATCGAGTTCGTCGAGCTCGACTGAGCCGTCCATCCCAGGACTTACCGCCGGGAGCCCCGTTGCGGTCCGCGGCGTTCGCCGTCCATGGTAGCGATCTTCACAGGAGTAGATGATGTCCAACGACAGGAAGGATGAGGCCATCCGCAGGTGGCGACGAGCCATGGACAGGTCCACGTACGCGGTGGAGTCGGCGACGAAAGGGCTGTTGGTGGTCAACTTCCTGATCGCCGTGCTCATCGTCGGCATGGTCGGCGTCATCTTGGGCCGGACCGTGGGAAGGACCCAGGGTTACGCGATGGGGTTCGACGCGGGGTACGTGGAGGGGTACCTGGACGCCGAGGTCGACATGGCGGAGAAGGGTTGCGGCCAGGAGGTGGAACATGAGTGACGACGGATTCAACTTCTTCATCGGCGCGTTCTCAGGCATCTGTCTGGGCGTGGTAATCGGGATGTCCATGGGCGAGTACTTCGGTTGGTACGGAGGCCACGAGGCCGGGTACGATCGGGGCTACCAGGACTGCCGGTCGGACATCCTGCGTGACGCGTACTGCGAGGGTCTGTGATGGACCAAAGTACTGCGCTCAATCCGGATACGGTCAGGATCGTCTGGGACATGCTCCTGAACGACGGCGCGACTGAGGGTCAGGCTACGAGGATCATCTCCATGATGGTCCATGTGTTGGATCCGCCGGAGAATGGCATGGAGATGGTGGCTCTGCCGAGAGGCCGTGGCAAGACGGACACGGTGGTGAAGATCGCGGATCGTCATGGTGATGTGGTCCTCTGCGCGACCGAGGGATGGGCGAACGAGGTGAGAGGTATGAGGAACAGCACCGTGTCCGTCCTCCGTACGGTGGGTATCGGCAGACGACGGATCGGATTCGAGAACGTGCCGATGGTGGTGGATGACTTGGTGTTCACGTGCAGGCACGGCACACTGCCTCCCAACAGGCGCGTCAGGGCGGTGAGTCTGAACCTGGATCTGTCCGTGGACGGAGCCTCTGTGATCAACGAGATCTTGGTAGATCGACGCGGTCGATACTGATCGAGGGTCACCACGGGCCCGCGCCGTACCGAAGAGGGTACGTTGGCTACATGGAGGTGCGGATGGTTCTCGATGAGACTACGAGTGCGGCGCTCGGAAGGACGTTCATGGAACCCAGGCTGATGGAGACATTGCGGACTCTGCACGAGTACGGCCCGGAGCCGGTCGATGGCAAGGCGCTCAATGGTATCGTCGACCTGTACGCTTTGGGCCTGGTGGATCTGATCTCCGGCCCCACTTCGGGTGAGAAGTGGACCATCACGGAGGCTGGCGCCAATGTGGTGAAGGCATCGCAGGAGGGCACCGTGGTCCTGGTGCTGGACAAACGTCAGGTGGAGGAGCTCAGGGATCTGTTGAAGTACGGCGGGTGGGGTCAGCTGCCGCCATCTCTGTCCGAGGTCCTGGAGTCTCTCGAATCTCAGGCATCCGAGGTGGATCATGGATGATTCATCCATCGTCGAGGAGGCCGCCGAGGAGCTCATCATGAAATGGCGCCTGTCGGCCAGGGAGCTCGAGATGCAGGCCCAACTGCTGAGCCGGCGTGGGGACTTCACTGCATCCGGCGCCGCCGGGTCGGAGGCCATCGTGCTGCGCCGGTGCGCCGATCAGCTGCAGAATCGGATCCAGGAGCTGATCGTAGTATCCGTGATGGAGGACGATCCGACCACCGAGAAGGAGATCGAGGCCGCCGATTGGGTCATCATCGGCAAGGATGACCAGGAAGGAGTGGCCGAACTGGCCGAGTCGTACGTCTACATGGGCTCCGGGATCTGGCTCAGGATGGGCTTGAGCGTCGAGGAGCAGACCGTGGCGTACGAGGAGGCCCTGAAACATCGAAGGAGAGGTGGGTGATGGGACTCATGAGATTTCTCGTCGATTCCGCTGGAAGGGCGTTCGGGACCGTGCCCACGATCGGTGAGACGTACGTTCACCTGAGTACTGGGAACGACTACGTCGTGGTCCACGTGGCTCATTCCAAGATCGACTGCGAGGCCAGGAAGGACATCCACGACGGCGCTCTCGTGGTGGTGTACCGGAGCGTGGGGACCGGCAGGCTGTACATCCGCACCACCGACGACTTCTGGCGCAAATTCAGGCGGAAGTTCCGGTGATCGGTGCGGGTCGACGGCTGCGTCCTGGACGCCGGACCGGTCTGCGAGGTAGCATCGGTACGACGAGCCCACGGAGCGGATCCCAGCGCAACAGCGGTCGGACGATGACGTACCACGAAGATCACCAGGTTGATACATTCATCATGTTCCTGATGAGGGGTGCGTGATGGCCATGGGAGACTTCGACGATCAATGGTACATCAGACGCAAGATGGCCCTCGAGAACGCGTACGATGAGAATGATGACGATACCCCTCCGTGGTACGAACGAGCCCGACGGGTTGTGAAGGATTCCATCGACCGTCGTGCGGCCAGGCACGGATCCGACCCTCTCCGGGAGGAGAGGACCTTGGACGGCAGGACGGATCGACGCGTGGAGGCCGAGGATGGTGCGTGAACGGCGCCAATGGCCGAGCCTCAAGGAGGCCATGGACTTCCTCGGGGTGGAACCTCCCAAGGTCCCCAGGGGCGCCGACAGGGATGAACTGGATCGCCTGCTCGACGAGTGGAAAGCGGGTCCGCTCAAGAGTGCGTTCAGGAAGCGCTCCATGGAGACCCATCCGGACAAGGGAGGCTCCGCCGAGGAGTTCAACCGGGTCAAGTCCGCCTACGTCGAGATCAAGAAGTTCGCTCGTTTGGCGTCCCCGGTGCCTCCGCCTCCCAGGTCGTCGAGGTTCCACGGCGCACCCTTCTTCTCGGATGGTTTCACGAGGTCCACTCCACCGAACTGTTGTCGTACCTGCGGGACCAAGATCGCTCGTGACGAGAACGGCCTCGGGAGCTTCTGCTACAGGTGCGGCGAGAGGTACGTTCCTTCGATGAAGGACCTCGAGAAGGAGTTGGAGAACATCAGGGAGTCCTTCAGGAACGCTGACACGGCCGCGGGCTACACGGCTGACGCGTGGAGAAGGGCCTTCAGAGGGAGGGAGTCCGATGATTGACAACGATAGACTGACACTAGGTGAACAGGTCCCTGATGATCTGTCTCAGATGGAGCTGCTGTGCATGATGATCCTGGACATGTACCGCGAGCAGATCGGTGCGGATCCCGACTCCGACATCTCGGACGACCAGTGGGAGGTGGCCCGCCGGGCCGCTTGCGTCACTTCGGCTTCCGTGGTGGCTCTTCACCGCATGGTGGCCGAGGGTCAGGAGGTCGTGCTCACCCGCATCCAGGAGGATTCAGGCGCCATGTCCGACGTGATCATGTTCGTCGATCCGAAGGCCGAGAGTGCCGTCAAATGCCTCGACGCGATGTACGCGGCGTTCACGGTCGCCAGGCGTACGGAACCGTTGTGAAGCGCGTGAAGGTGGTCCACAAGATGGTCGGCACGGGGGTCCGGTGCGACTACCTGGGCAAGCACGTGGATACGTTGTCGGCGACCGACAAGCTGATGGACATCACCTGCATGAACTGCCTCAGCCATTGGTTGAACACGATCGAAAGAAACATCAGGTTCTACGACCGATTCATCGAGGCGAAGAGGATCCCACCCGTCATGTACGAGAAGGGATGGACGATCCAAAGGATGGTTGATCGACGGGAGGAGCTCCTGTTCAACAAGGCTCGTGTCGAGGGTCGCATCGAAGCGGTCAGGAGGATCAGGTCCTGATCATGAGGATGATCCCCGCCAACCTGTTCAAGTCCATCACGATGCTCGAGGAGCGCAGGTACATCCACGTCCACTACCTGGACAACAACCAGGAGTGCGCCGAGCAGGGGTACATGGATATCGAGGTGTGCTGCCACATCTGCGATGAGTCCATCATCATGCGAGTGTCGGCCGATCTGGTCATAGCGGCCGTGATGAACGGCACCCCCAACGATACGGTGGCGAAGATCAAATCCCAGTTCGTGATGAGGCACTCTGAGTGCGAGATCAATTGTGAACACGAGTTCGACGACTCATCGTGTTCGGCCGAGCGGAAATTCGTTCGATTCATCGAGGTGAAGTGATGAACATCTTCGGAGTGCACGAGGACCCTCGGAAGGCGGCCACGGCGTTGTGCAACACCCATGTGAACAAGATGTTCATCGAGACCGCGCAGATCCTGTGCACTACGGCCCGGTACATGGAGTACGATCCTCCGTACCAGTCCACCCATGGCGGGCATCCCGTGCACCGGTGGGTGAGACGGTCCAAGGACAACTGGGACTGGCTCTGTGCCCATGGCAAGCAACTCATGGTCCTGTACGGTTGCATCTACCCCAGGTCCCACAAGGCGGTCCGCGGCCTAATGTGGGCGTGCCATCTGGATCCCGAGACCAGGAGGTTCGACTACGAGCCCTCGGGAAGGATCTCGGCGTTCATCCCGAGCGTCTACCCCAGGTACCACGGCGCTCAGCCGGAGCTCGGAGAGAGCATCGAGATGTACCGGCGCTACTACTCCCTCAAGGAGAGGATGTGGTGGGAACAGGCTCGACTGCGATGCATGCAGCAATATGTCATGGGGAACAAGGCGAGGAAGGGGTGGAAACCCCTCATGGTGTGGTCTGGCCCCAACATCCGTGATGATTTCATGGGGCCCGAGCTCGGTGATCATGCGCCTGGCGACGGACTTTTGGAAGCCGCGATGAAATGGTTTGTCGACAACGGTTCCAGGGAGTTCGATCCGCAGAAACCCCCTCCGTTCGTGGAGGTGGGGTTGGCCGAGGTGGCCGCTCTTCAGTTGACTCTGGAGGATGTGCCGAGGAGGTACCCCGATGGGGTGCCGGAATGGACGTGAGGTGAGATGATGACCGTAGAACTCGTGGTGTTCCTGTCCCTGTACGCGGTGGCGTTCTTGGGGCCCATCGCCGCTTTCCTGGTCCTGAAGAACAGGAAGATCGACAAGGTTCTTCTGATCGGAGGTGCGTTTGCTTCCGTCGTCGTGATGGCCCACATTCTCTATCGGGCGTTCTTCGTGACCGCGTACGTACCGAAGCCTTGGAGTCATGAGTTCGAGGTGATCGAGGTGGTGGTGACCCATCCGCTGAAGCCCGAATTCCTGGCTAGCGTCGCCGAGAGGTGGGTTCCGTCCTGCGAATTCGAGTTCTTCCACGCGGAACCTGGGTTCAGAAGCCCGTGCTCCGTCGGTGAAGGTCCCAGGCTCGGTGAATTCGTGGCCATCACCGGCCCTCGTGACGAGGACTCGCATCTGAGGTACAGGGTCGATGATCCGGTGGGACTCTACTACGATGGTGAGGATGAGGTGCTGGTGGGTGTTCTCACGGGAGGTTGCGTCGTCGCTCCGATGCCGTTGGCTCTGACCGACACCAGCACTCCCTCTGTGGAGTCGGACGTGGCCATGATCTGGGGACACGAACTGGCCCATGCGTGCGGGTACTCCCATGCGATCGGAGATCCCACCAGCGAGGACATCCGGATGCATCTCATGTCGAAGACCGTGCGGGTCATGGGGAGCAACACGGAGGGCATGTCGTTGTCCGCGATGGACAGCTACCTCCCCGAAATCCGACGATAGATCGCGCACGGACGTTTGATCGTGCTGATGGTACGTTACTGCTGAGGAAGCCCGCCAGATGAGTGTCTACAGGCCCGGCCATCGAATCATCGTCCTGCCTGACGCCACTACGGTGCGGCTCGATCTGCCGAACCGGTCCAAGAACCACATCTTCAGGCTGGGTGACGGAACGGTTCCTTGGACGGTGGGGACCGATGAGACCGTCGTCGATGTCAACGGGTACCCGGTGATCACCGGCCAGGTTCACATCATCCGTGGGCCTGTCGCCTCCTCGGCTCTGTACGTCAGGCAGGAGAGCGGTGGACCGCAGACCCTCTTCTGGGCGTACGAGTACTTCTGGAAGCCTCCGGTGGCCATCGGCACGAACCTGGAGCCCCCTCCGCCCCCCACACCGCCGCCTCCGGCTCCGACGATCCTCACGGCTCCATCCATCTCCGGACCCAACGACCCTCCCCAGGTCAATGATATACTCACCAGGGTGAACGGAACCTACTCCGGCACCGTGACCTCCATCTCCGGGAACTGGTACATGGATGCGTCCCCGGTCGTCGGGGAGACGGGTGAAACGTACCAGCCGGTACTGGCTGACATCGGGAAGGTCCCCACCTGGCGAGAGTTCGCCTTCAACGGACCCAGCGCTTCCCTGGAGAACACCAGCAATGCCCTCGCTGCGGTGGTGGACGTTCCGGCGGGGGTCCTCAGGCCCCAACGACAGGGAGCTCCCCTCGGACAATTCCTCCTGGCCAGCGGTGTCCAGATCCCGGACAACGCGGGCAACTACGATGGCACGGGCGGTTCGGTGGCTCTGATCGCTGAGACCCTCGACCGCAACGGCAACCCCACCGTGGTTGGTACTCTCATCGAGGATATGTACCTCTGGGACAAGACGGCCGAGATCGAACGAGGCGTAACCATCGGTCAACCATCGTACTCGCGTGAGTCGGGTTTCCAAAGATTCGGCGCTTCCGATGCGCTGACCGACATTCCCGTGGGTACCGCCAAGAGCATCTGGATCAGGTACACGTACAGCGTTCTAGGTGGTTCAGTGGCTCTGTGGCGTCAGACCTCCGGAGCTGGTTCCGGAGGCGGGTTCTACTTCTACCAACTGTCGAATGGCCAGATCCGCATACGGACGTACAACGCTGGAACTCTGACCGCCAACGTGACGCACAACTTGGGTACAGCGTACAGCAACCTTCAGATCGATGTGATCGCGTCCGTATCGGGCCTCACTTTCAACTCCAGATGCTGGAGAGTCAGCGACAACTTCGAATATGGTAACAACAATCCTCGGGCTTTGTCCATTGCCGCTATCGATGCGGCGGCCCGTCTGAGAGTGGGGTCCGAGGACAACGGAAGTGATCCTCACAACGGTACGATCGAGTGGATACGGATATCTTCCACTGAGTACACCGAAGCCCAGTTGGAAGATATCCGCAATGATGTGATCACGCCCACTTGGGATGTTTTGAACACCGATGGGATGCGCTCCGGCGCCAGACGCGAGGATCTCGGAACCGAGCTCCCGTACGCTGGCGGCTCCAACGATCCGGTCGAACTGGCCTTGGTCTGAACCAGATCCTGAAAGGGGGGATGAAACGATGATGACACTGATCTTCTGGCTGCTGGCGACCGCGTCCGCGCAGACCTGCACCGTCACCCAGGTGGTCACACAGATGATGTGTGACTACGACGGAGACGGGATCCATGAAACCGAGGTGACTCCGAACGCGGGCGCCTTCGACGTGTCCGGTGTCTGTCCGGACCCCGCGATGACGGGTAGCACGGGGGACACCGGCGTCACGGTCAATCCGATCGTGGAGGACACCGCGACCACGGGGGACACGGCTCAGAGTCCAGACCCACGGTGCAAGGCTGACGAGCCGGACTGCTACATCTGGACACCGGAGCCCGGGATCTACACCCCGGGAGACAACACCGTTCTCATCATGGGCCAGAGCTTGTGTCTCGGCAGCGCGAGTCCGCAGGAGCCGTGGTGGGACAGCTCCGACACCGGCCTCGTACTCGACACTGGACTGGACTGGGTCGACAGCGCCCCTCCCATGGTGGGTCAGCTCTACAAGCAGGCTGGTGGTGGAAGCGTCAGCGACTGGTCCCAGCACCTTCCGTGGGGCCCCGAGATCGGGCTGCTCGCCGGTACCGAGGCCTTCAGCCCTCCGCTCCAGGTCCACAAACTGTGCGTCGGTTCGACCTCCATCTACGACTGGATCCACAGCACGGATCATCAGAGTGGCATCCCGTTCCTGTACCGTTGGGTCTTCAATCGAAGCGATCAGATCCAGGAGCGGCCTCAGGATACGTGGCGAGGGTACCCGCGTGAAGCGATCTGGGTCCAAGGAACGCAGGAGGCCAAGTTCGCGGATGAAGCTGCCAGGTACTACATGGACCTCGGCACACTGCAGAACCACCTCGAGATCCGATTCACCGATGGTCAGACCCCTTTCAAACTCTGGGTGGACATCACCGAAGGCGATCCGGCCGTACTCCCGTACCTGGCCGAGGTCGAGGCTGCGACCAGGCAGCGCGCGGCCGAGGATCCCAGTCGGTTCGGTGTGATCGAGACCCGAGTGGCCGATGGAGGACCGCCCATCTATCCGGACGAACTCCTCGCCGATGGGAAGCACATCAGTACTCGTGGATCGTACCTCCTGGGTGTCGAAGGGGCCCGTCTCTTGGCCTCCTCTCCCAACTACCTCACGACTCCCTGATCGAAGGATGAACGGATGAGCTCCATCTACAAGCCCGTGCACAAGACCATCGACGTGGCGGCCGCCACCACGGTGAAGGTGTCCTTGCCCCAGGGGTCCAAGAACCATGTTCTTCGGATGGGCGATGGTTCGGTGGCGTGGACCATCGGATCGGATGAAGCCACCGTCACGGCTGGGAACGGGTTCCCGGTGCTTTCAAGCGAGGTCTACCCCGTGGATGGACCGGTCATCCTGACGGACCAGTACGTCCGCCACGGTGAGGGCACCACCCAAACCCTCCATTGGTCGTACGAGTACGCTACCAAGAGGTGATCAGTGCGCAGGCTTCTGAATTCACTGAGACTCTCAGGACTGATGGGATGCCGCATCGGTACGGTCGATGCGGTCCCTTCGGGAGCTCTGACGATCATCCGGTCGCAGCACAACGCCGAGCAGCTCGAGAGCGCTTCCGGAGGGGTCCTTACAGACTCAGGCAGTCCGTTCTACGCGTACGACGGTACATCCGGAAGTGACCTCGTCACCATCGAAGAGCATGTCCAGGCAGACGATGAAGTTGGTGTGGCAGTCCTGTGGGACGCGGTGAGCGACGGCCCGGCGTCCCTGCAGGGAGCCTTTCCTGGTCAGACCAGACCCGCATGGGAGTACGGGGTGGTCTCCGCCAAGTACGTCTCGGGAAGTGACCCGGAGTCCGTCCCTGGCATCACGCCTCTGGACTCCGGAGGTTCACGTACGTACAACTACTGCACCGGTCTGGTCATACCGTCCGGAGGTACGGCCACGATCGTCGTCTACTCCCAAGGCAACAGAGGCTCCACCGCCACCACGATCTACACACGACCGATTGCCGGATCCTCGGGGGTTCAGTCCTTCCAGCAGGGTGGAGCTCAGGACCGCGTGTACGCGGAGGTACTCAACGCGGCTGGGACGACCATAGCCAGTGTGCAGGTCGCCCAACCCGCAAGTGATCCACCCCTGAGGTCGAAGATCGTTCTGGACGACGCCATCCCTGGAGGTGGAACGGGTACGATCACTCTGGAGGTGTTCAACAGGGACACCGACACGGTCATCGATACGGTCACCGATACGTACGATTCAACCCAAGTGGACTGGAGCACTCTGCACGAATTCGGTCGGAACGATGGTGACAACCTGTTCGCCCATTCCCCCGATTTGGTCATCGAGACGTACTCCGGCGATGACGTCAACGCCACCGGCACCCTCGTGGAAGCCATCTACGGGGTCAGATCGGGCGTCTACCTCGATAGTGCGCCGAGTGAGTACCTCGCTTCCACATTCGGAGGGACCGACATACTTCCGGTGGCATCACGCATCAACAGAGGTACGGCTGCAACCGTCTTCGCCATCCTGGGTCAGTCCTTGGCCGACGGGACTCCGACCGGACAAGACCCGGTGCCGAGCAAAGCCGTCGAAGGGGTCCTGTACGACAAGGGGGTCCAGCTCGCCAACTACGGCGTGAACAACTGCGCCTACGAGACCATGCTGGCCCCGAATCGGATCTGCCACAAGTACGGGGTCGGTGGAACCACCATGCTCAGTTGGGTGAACACCCATGGCCCGGCTGCCATCTCCGCCATCACAGGGGTAGCCACCGTGGAGCACCGAACCGTGAAGGTCCTGGTGTGGGATCACGGGCAGCAGGATGCTCGATCCGATCAAGGCGATCACGCGAACTACAAGACCCGGTTCGATTCGTTCATCACCTCGTTGGAAGCAGCCGTCGGCACGTTCGAGCTCATCATCATCTTCGAACTCGATCCGAACCTCAATCCAGCCACATGGGACGAGCGTGACGAGATGCAAGCCGTACTGGATGCTATCGTGGCGGAGAGGTCCAACGCCATCATGATCCCATGGGACGTAGCTAGGTACACCAAGCACGATGATGTCCATCCGGACCGCATCGGATGTGACAACAGAGCGAAGGACCTGCTGGCCGCCATGGTCGCCAGAGGGTACTGAGGGGAGTCAGTCATGAAGATCCCAGGACTCGGCAACGTATTCATCGGAGGACGTGGAGGCGCCGTCATCGGGATGCCATCCTTGAAGGAGACCATCGGAGACATACCTCCTCCCCCGGATCCAGACGAGGAGGACGAGGACAAGCGTCGGAAGCGCAGGCGAAAGTCCTCTCCCATGGAACGGACCGAGGAGAGGTACAAGAAGCGCAAGCGAAGGAGGATGGATGGTGCGGTCGTCGAATCATCGTAGGATCAGCCCCATCCTCCTACCCAGGATGAAGTCCAGGTCGATCTTCCTCATGGAGCTCACCCGCATCGCGGTCAATCAAGGCGGATTCTGCCGGTTCGATCAGCAGTGGGTGTACGAGGAGCTCGCCCGCAGAGGTGTCCTCAGCAAGATCAAGCATTTCGAGCGCAGTGAGGGAGCTACCAGACCCACAACCACTTCGAGGGTCAGACTGAGCCGGATCCAGCAGTACGGCTTGGACCTCGGCATCTTCAAGGAGTGGAATCCACCAGGCAAGGGGTACGTGCGACACATAGCCGTGACACCACTGGGCCGGATCACCTTGGAGAACTGGGACGATCCCACGGGGGACGGACTGCACGAATGAAGTGAACGAAGGAGTACAGGATGGTCAGGTACATCATTCCGTTGGTTTTCAACGGTTGCATCGAATGGAGTGTCAGAGGGGAGGAACCTCCGACGGTGGTTCCGGTCGGTGTACCAGGGAACGAACCCGATTCATGGATCGACGACTACATCCTTCCGTACAGGGAGACCGCTGACATCCTGTTCATCATCGACGACAGCGGAAGCATGGCCGATGAACAGACCGCTCTGAGGGAGAACTTCACCCCGATGCTGGAGACCATGCAGAACAGCGGTCTGGATTACCGTGTCGCGGTCACCACGACCGACGTGACTCTCGGGGTCTCCTTCGGTCAAGGGCGACTCCACACCGTTGGTCCTCACAGCTTCGCGCACTCTCTTCAGACCAATCCGGTAGGTATCTTCCAAGGACTGGCCGACGTTGGAACCCAAGGATCTTCGGGTGAGCGCGGTGGAGATGCGGCGTGGGCTGCGATCGAACTTCGGACCTTCCCCGGGTACGAGGCGAACCTCGCGTGGTACCGACCGAACGCCGATCAGCTCCATTTCATCTTCATCTCGGATGAGGACGACCAATCCGACATCGGACAGCAGGAGTTTATTCAGTGGCTCTGGCACGGATTCCCAGAGGAGAAGTTCGTCCAAGCACACGCCATCGTGAGTCAACCCGAGGACGACCCCGACTGCACGTTCGGTTTCGCGATCGGATGGCGCTACTCCGACTACGCCAAGGAGACCGATGGCGTCGATTACTCCCTGTGTGACGATTGGAGTCAGACCCTCGAGGACATCGGCCTCCAGACGGCTGGACCCAACCCTGAGTTGGTACTCAGCCACAATCCCGTGGTGGAGAGCATCGAACTAGAGGCCGATGGGATCACCTACGAGGTGTGCGACGACGGATGCCCGGCGATCTACCGTCCCGGTAGGAACAGCGTGGTGATGCTGGAGATCCCGTACGTCGGAGGGACCGAAGTCCACGTATCGTACCAAGTCGCTGGATCGTAACCGTAGCGAACGAGAGCGAACTAGTCCACAGTAGGGATCTATGGACGAGATCGAGGAGCCGGGGTAAACTATCGATACCAGGGGAGAGGACGGTCGAGGTGAGTGAGACCTCAGAGAGCACGGCGATCCAGATCGCCCTCAAGGCCGATGTGATGAGGAGTGACCTCGTCCGTGGATTGGTGTGGTTCGTCAACTACGCCGCCATCGACCCCTCCGCCGTGAAGGTCGGCGATCTCGATCTGCATGGATGTGCCATGCTCCCCGAGGATGTGGAGAAGTTCGCCCATCGGTGGTTGGCGTTCTCACGTTCCATCGACATCAACCACGATGGACTCGGTCGGAATGTCCACGTCGTGGAGTCGTTCATGAACACTCCCGACATCGCTTCCCCGTCGTGGCCGATCAACGCTCATGCCGCCAGACTGGATGTGGCGGGGGACCAGGAGGCCTTCGAGGGTCTCAGGACCGGGAAGCTCAACAGCGTCAGCCTCGACGCCCTCACCTTCAATAGAGTCGTGCGCCTTCCGGTCGCCGAAGCCATGAAGATGGTCGATCCGACCTCCAAAGGGTGGTCGGAACCTCAGGATCGCGATGGATGGGCACGTGAACTCGCTCAGGACGGGTTCGAAGGTGTCGTCTCGGTCACGAAGATGGGCGCCGACATGTGGATCGTCGACAGGGGCGATCTGAGTCCCCTCGCTGTGTCCATCAAGGACGGGTGCATCGAGACCACGGCCGCCGGAGGCGCGTGGGGACACCTCGGAATGTCCATCATGAGGAATCCGACCCTGAAAGCCATCGGTCCCGAAGAGGACGAGGATTACAGCGTCGCCGCGGATGGCAACGGCACCAAGGTGTCCGCGTGGGATCCGGCCTTCGTGCGATCCGCTCTCATCGACGTGGGCGTCAACATCTCCGACTCCGCCTGGCAGCAGTTCCAGAGGATCACCGAGCAGATGTACGATCACAAGGACGCCACCACGGCGGTCAACCTGAGTGCGGTCAACCTGAGTGCGGCCGAGAATTCCGCTCCGCCAGAGGTGCTCGAGACGTTCCTCGTGGGCGAACTTCCGGGGGTGGGTGCATGAGCCGCCGCAAGCTGAGTGTCGGCCCCGACGGCAAGGCCGATGTGATGATCCTCACGGATCCGATTCCCAGGCACCTTTCAATCGTGAACTGGGGCGCCAACGACCGTCCTGCGTCTTCGTGGAAGTCCGCGGAAGCTCCTCAGGAGCTTCTGAGGAGTCCTCCCACGATGATCGACATCGGCGGGATATCCCTGGAGAGGCTCCAGTCGTTCATCGGTGAGACCCTCGACGCCTGGCAGGAGGTCATCGCGGATGTTCTCTCGACACCGCTCTCCGCGGCCGAACGGGGGAGTCGGATCAGGGGACACACGACCCAAGCCGGTGCTCGGATCGCGGCTCTCGCCACCGCACTGGGGAAGAAGGCCCAAGCGGCTACCAAGACCTACAAGAAGGTCGATCTGTCGCTTCCGGAAGTGCCTCAGAACTCCACCCTTCAGGGTGAGTTGGATCGTCGGCATTTCTCCGCGGCGGTCCAGGACGCATCGGCTGCGCTCATGGACGGCTCCATCGCCGCCATGTCGGGGATCGGTGATGGACAATCATCGACCGAGATGATCCTGAACCTGTTCGGCCAAGCGGCCAACATCTTCGAGTCGTGGGCCGCTCAGCTTCCGGATGGTGTCGTGGGGGTCTCCAGAGCCCCTGAGACCACCGAGAAGGCCGGCGCTCGTCACTCCAAGAGCGACAAGAACAAGATGCAGCAGATGCTCGGTCTGCTGCGCGACATCCTCGGCGAGGATGAACCACCAACTTCGACGGAGAACTCCGCCATGAACATCGAAGACCTCAAGAGCCTCGCCGAGAGCGATCCGGTCGGGTTCCTCAACATCCTCCGTACCGCGATCAAGTCGGCCAAGGAGGCCGGCGTCACCGATACCCGCAAGTTCATGTGGGGCGAGACCGGCGTCGATCCTCACACCACGGCCGAGGTCATGGGACCCCTCAGGGACATGATCAACGCCGAGCAGCTCGCCGGTCTGATCTCGAGTGCCGTGTCCGGTGTCGATGTCGGTGGCGCCGCCGGTGGGGACTCCCCCCAGGTCGCCTCCACCATGAGGTCCGCCATTGGCAAGGCCCTCGCGGACGAGCTCAAGGTCAATCCCGAAGGTCCGGTCGCCGAGGCCATCAAGGGCGCCGTGGCCAAGAGCGTCGGCGAGGCCATCAAGCAGGTGATGGAGCAGGTCATGGCGAACAGCTCCGCTCAGCCCACTCGCACCCAGAACTCGAGCAACAGCTTGATGGACGGATTCGGCGAGGACGAGCAGCTCGTCGATGACAACGGCAACGTCGACATCTCCCTGATGATGGGGGAGGTCCCCAAGCTCAACTCGCCCATCGGTCGACGCTGAGCTTCCGCTGATCCGATCCGTACGGGATCGGCGACAGATCACCAACCACTTCGTCAAATCGGCCTCAGCGCCGGATTCAAACACGAACAGGAGATGTTACGATGGCAGACGCGATCGTTGCGCAAGCGCTGAAGGCCGTGCAGGACCTCGGGATGCCCGGAGGTGGTTCGGCCATCCCGGTCCGGACCGAGAACCAGGCTTCCTTCCAGGGCGGCAGGTCCATCGAGGTCGAAGGCCTCACCGGTGGGGTCACCGCCTCGATGAAGGGATCCGGCTACATGGGTGTGGACGACGAGCCCGAAGGCTCGACCCTGAACCCCATCGCCCAGCTCGGCCTCTTCAGCAAGGTCCGCCGCGAATCTTCGTGGCTCCGTTTCACCACCTTCGCTCCGGTGAGCGAGAACTCCGGATACCTCGACATCTGGGACGACCGGAACTTCCGGATGCATCCCACGGCGACCGAGGGTCCCCGCAAGAACATCCCGCTCCACAAGCCGGACGTGACTCAGAACGAGTACAGGACGAAGACCCTTTCGGGTGCCTTCGGCCTCCGGCTCAAGTCGATCCGCTCGGCGGCCCGTGCCGGTCAGCCGGTCAACCAGCTCGTGCAGCGCGGCATCGCTGCTGGCATCGGCAACGTCCTGGCGGACCTCGGCATCAACGGGAACGTCGATCTCCCCGCCGACACCGACCTGAACAAGCAGCGTCGGACCGTCAACGGCTGGTACGAGCGCATCCGGCGCGAATCGGCGCAGTACTTCTCCATGGACGCGGGTCACTCGTACCACAACGGGATCTGGGCTGGCATGCTCCACAAGCTGGACAAGGCCTACCGCTCCGATCCCGGTCTCGCATGGGGTCTCACCGACACCCTCGCCAGCCGCTGGCTCACCGAGCTGACGGCGACCGACGAGAACCCCGGACAGGGTCATCCGTCGATCGTCAACCCGCTCGGCCAGTCGCTGCTCAACGCCATGGGGGCTCAGGCGAATCCCCTCGGCAAGACCGGCGTCGTGATCCCGCAGATGGATGACGAGCTCTACAGCTCCGGTGAGGGCTACTCCGGTGTGGCACCCACGTCCGTCACCAACAACGGCAACGGAACGCTGACGTTCAACATCAACAGTCTGGCCACTTCGGGTGTCGATCGTTCGGCGACCGGTACGGATGGCCAGCGGTACGTCACCATCGGCTCGAGCCTGACCGGAGTCGAGGAGACCATCGCGGTCGACTACTCCGATCCGAACAACACGGTGACGACCAGCAGCCTCCTCGGTTCCGAAGCCCCGAGTACCTCCGCCAGCAACTACTACGTCAAGTGGGCCGACACGCAGTCCTTGGCGATCGCGCTGTGGCGGTTCTTCGTCCTCATCATCCAGAACGGCATGAGGGTCTACACGGTCTTCTACCCGCACGACGAGACGATCGAGGTGATCGTACACGCCGATCTCGACTACCTGGTGACCGACTACTCCGCGGCCGCGCTCGTGGACGACCTCATCAGCCCCCGCTTCGACATCTTCCAGTGAACCTCCAGCTAGGGTAGTACAGATCGTAGTTCTGAAAGCCATCAAGGGCAGGGTCAAGCACCCAGGTACTCAGAGGATGGTCGATCGAGATTACAAGGTCTTCTTGGAACCCGATCGGTACCCCCTGCACGCCGAGCTCTTGAAGAAGTTCAAAAGGACCCATGGGTGGGAGATCGTCTCAGGCGTCGAACCACCCACGATCTCTCCTCCGGAGAAACCGAAAGAGGATCCGAACCACGGTCTGCTACCTCACCAGCTGGATGTGATCAAGAAGATCCGGCAGCAATCACAAACCTCCTGAAATCTCACGGAGAAACAAAATGTTCGACGTTCAGACCGCAGGCGCGGTTGCGGCCGGCGAGGTCGTCACTCCGCTCCCCATCTCCATCGAAGGACTCAGGGTCGCCCCCGGCCAGACCGTTCTGTCGAGCCAGACCACCGGAGATGCGGCCACCATCCTGACCGCTCAGGTCTCGGGTGGTCGTGTGCGCATGCCGAGTGCTCTTCGTGACTTCGGTGCCTCCGACGCCACGGTGGTCGACACCACGGCGGAAGCATCGCAGCGACTGGCGGTCGGGGAGGCCTGCTGGGCCACCCTGTTCGCCGTGCAGCACCGGAACGCGGGCAGCGTGAGCCTCATCTGGCTCGTCGGCGATTCGGCGGTCGAAGCTAACGCGGTCCGTCTCACGGCGGCCGACGCCAAGACCAAGCTCGGCCTCGACGACTACGCCACTCTGGCGATCTGCGGCGACATCCGCTACACGCGTACTTCGGACACGGTTCTGGACTACGCGGTGTCGGATTCGCGTCGCCCGGGCTACATCGACGATTCCAGGAAGGTCGAACTTCTCGTCGACAGCACCGACCTGAGTGGTGCGGGCTTCGAACCCGCTGGCCATCTCGACTTCCCGGTGGACCTGACCGGCTACTCCGGCGTCACCCCGGGCAACCTGGCGGTCGACGGCGCCACTCTGCCGAAGTTCCCTCTCGGCGGTCGGATCGACGAGCTCGAGTACATCCCCGGACTCGACGGGGTCGGTGCGAGTGCCGACATCACGCTGAAGGCTCAGATCGACGGCGTCGAGGTGACCGGTTCCGACCTGCAGATCACCCTCGCCACCGCCGGACTCGGCGATGCTCCTCCCAAATCCCAGCCCACGGCGGCGAACATCTTCGTTCCTGGTGACGGCCTGGACATCGAGGTCGACGCCGTCGCGGCGGCGTTCACCGCTGGCAGCGGGATCCTGAGGGTCCATCTCAGCAAAGTGACCGGCAGCCGCTGACAGCTGCTCCGGTACGGGGCATGTGAGTACGCCCTCTTCCATCGCCTCGTGATCTCCAGCAGGGGTCTCGAGGCGTTACTGTTCCTGATCATGGAGATGAACGATGAGTACTCGACAGGATTGGGGTGGTGAGGCCGAGGATTCGGTGCTCGATGGGGTCATCCAGACCACCGGCACCGTGACGTACGGAACATCCCCTCTGCCTCCCAACAGCCCTTCGACCGTGTCAATGCGGGGCTCTCCGAACCATCTGTTCTACCGCTCGTGGACGGTGGGAGACGGAACCTGGCAACCCAGTGGTACCACGTACTGGATGCACTCAAGGATACGCCACAACACGACCACGGCTACTGATAGCTCGTTCTTCATGGGTACGGCTCGAGGGACCCTGCTTCAGATCGGATGGTCTCTGGAGAACAGCACGGGGATCCCCACCATCCAAGTCACCGATGGGGTCAACCCCACTGTCAGGGCCACAGCGAGTCCTACGGACGCTATCAGCGTGGACACCTACGAAAGGTTCCACCTGTTCGTCGACCACCAGGCGGGAGGTCAAGTCAGGCTGTACAAGGATGGCGACGTGGCCAACCCCATCGCCACGTACACCCTCACCGCCGGCGATATCACCAACCTTGGTGGCCTTCCTGACGGATACGGGAAGAAGGGTCGGTCCAACGGCGGTGCGTTGGACTACTTCGATGACATCTTCATGATGGATCCGGAGGATGGGATCGGTGTGGTCTCCGAGTTCGCCATCGCGGAAGCCGGGGTGTTCGGTTACGAAGCCTCGGCGGATACGGCTCTCGGGGCTGGAAACAACCAGATGACCGGTGGATTCGCCGAAGTGGATGTTCCTCCGAACCTGGCCACGTTCCTGGAGGCCACTGCGGTCAATCAGCTGGAGACCCTCGTATTTCCAGACTCCACGGATGCCCGCGTGTACTCCGTCTCGACCAGGGCCAGGGTCACCCGGACCGGTACCACTGCGGGTTCCAACATGAGGTTCGTTCAGGATGATGGTACCAACCAGGTCCAGACCACCGACATGGTGGCACCCGGCGATGGAACCACAGCTCATGAGTTCCCCACCGCCCCTGATGCCGGTGCATGGACCACGGCCAAATTCAACGCTACGGAATTCGGCGTAGAATCAAGGACCTAGATGGCGACGGAATTCACCAGTATCCTGGTCTCCGGTGTCAGTTCACCCAATGGGGACTCCACCAGGACCACTGGACTCGTCACATCGGGGGTCTCCGGACCTGACGACGCGAGCAGGTTCAGGTCCATCTTGGTGTCCGGGGTCGGTGCTGAGGATGAACCGTCGAACATCGGATTCGTATCCATCCTGACCTCGGGTGTGTCCAACCCGAGTAACGATTCGTTCTCCACCCACGGATTCCTCGTGAGTGGTGTCTCGAGTGTCGATGAACCTTTCGATCCCACCGCCCAACCCAGGTACTGCGATCCGGTAGAGGAGTCGGGATTCATGCGTGACTACTCCTTGAACGGTGTCAATCTGTACGGTCTGGCCTCCCTCGCCTGGTCATGGACCCCTCTGGCCCTCAGAACCACTGAGGAGGAGGTAAGAGCCATGAGAGCGTTCAACGACGCTCTCGCCGATGTCCTCAACCCTCTCATCGAGTTCGAGAGGTACATGCCTCTCATTCTCAATCCGGCCAGAACGCTGGACGAGGATCTGTTCCGCATCTTGGACCTCAATGGCATCGACTTGAGGAACCAGACCATCAGTCCTGTCAAGTTGAGGAGACTCGCGCTGCTGGCGGCCGAGTTGAGAGCTTGGCGCGGATCGTTCAGTTCCCACCAGTCTCTGGCGTCCGCCATGACCGGTGGCCCTGTCATCATGGATACCTGGCTCTCTCAGAGGTGGATCCTCGATGAAGCGGACTGGGGTACTCTCGTTCTTCTTGACAATCCCAACGAGACGTTGATCTACGTTCTCGGTCAAGGTCCTTCGTCCGACTTCATCGAAGGGGAGCTGACCGATCTCATCGACAGATTCGCCAAACCGGCCTTGGATTCCGTGGTGGTCATCCCTTGCTTCGCGCTCACCGCCTGGAGGAACGGCCTGGAGGAATGGAACGTGTCCGGAACGCCGGAGGTCATACCCACCGCTGTGGAAGGTGAGAATCAAGCTGTTGAGTTGGGTCCTGGTGTGGAGGCCACGGCCAACCAATTTCTTCGTTCTACGACCGAGAAGGATGCTGTATCACTGGACGAATCCATTTGGCAGAGGGTGATCTTCAGGACCAATGGGGCGGCTGACGGTGACTTCTGGGAGTTCATGGCCTACGCGACCTTCGACGCCAACGATCCGTCGTCAGGTGACGCGTACCTCATCAGGGTGAACGTGGGCTACGGGAATCTGACCGTTCACAGGAAGGTGGCCGGAGTGGTTGGGGCTGCCATCCTGACGTGGCCTGTCGAGATATTCGACGGAGGTGTCGACGTGGACGCCTACCACCGGATCGACTTCTACGTACGTCAGACCTCCACGAAAGTCAGGTTCAAGGTGGTCGTGGATGGCAATCCGACCGGATGGTACGATGATGTCGTCGTTCCAGGACCGTCACGCCCTTCCGGAACCTACATGTTCGTCGGGTTGAATACGTCCGATTTCACTCAAGGCAGGTTGAGAGTCAGTCTCATAACCGGCCGACTTCAAGATGGAGCGTAGGATGTCCCTGAGACGAGTTCAGAAGGGTACCACCCATTCGCTGTCATTCCAGGACGATCTCACCGAATCTGGAAAGGGCGGGGCTGTGTCCGTGTCCAGCGCTCAGATGACCGTTGGTGCCACCGTCACGGATCTGTCAGAGGTCGATCTCAGCTACGATGTGGCCGAAGCTGTCGGTCTACAGTCGTCGGGGCACTCCACCCAGGTCACTGCGACTCCGGTGTACTCGGCTGGTGGCGGACCGGGCAGCGAGAACGTCTGGACGGTCAGCGTCGTGGACAGCAGCGGTTTCACGGTGGGTGACGTGGTCACCACCAGGGATCAGGTCCATCCGGGGGGATACACGTACGAAGTCGTCGATCTGCCCAATGGAACCGAAGTGACCCTCCATTCGTCATCGAGCTACATGGACATCTCCGATGGGGACACCTTGGTGGAAGTGGACGGTACGGGTGTCTACGTGTCCAACATCAGTTTCCCCGTCGACACCTACATCACCCCCCAAGAGCCGATCGGATCCATGATCATCGTGCTCAGAACCGTGGCTGAGACCGCCGACCCTGGATTCGCGACTCCTTCGCTCATCACCAAGGTATTCAACTTCGAGTTGGATCAGACCGGACAGCTGTTCAGGACAATCTGATGAAGATCGTGACCACCGCTGGAATCGCATTCGATTTCGTCTTCTCGACCTCTCCTGTCAATTCAGGGGCTGACGTCGTACTCACCGCCGTCTACGGGTTGGATGGGGTCGATGTCGCGGGTGGTCCCATCACTCTGCTGGAAGTCGGCACCTCTGGATCCTACGCCACCGAACTGACGTTGAACTCGGGGGTGTATTGGGCGAGGATCACGGTGGATGGGGTGGAGGCCCAAGTCATCGTGGTGGAGTCGATCCCATCGGACAGGATCACAGCTGCTTTCGTCGGTGAAGGCCATGTGGTGGCTTCCGTGGTTCCGTCCAATCCTTCGTCGGTCCAGCTCGCCATGAGCAGTCTGGAAGGCGCCAGCATCGGAGAGGATTCATTGGGAGCAGCGATCTCGTGGCCTCAAGCGATGGTCCAGGTGCCTGGATACGCTGACAGCTGGTACTTCGATTCCGTTTCGTTCGACGAGCCCGCCAGGATCTTGGTTACTATCACTCCGGATTCCGGTTCCTCATTCAACGATGTGATCAAGGTCACCGGTGATACAGCGGATGAACCTTTGGTCAACCACTTCAACGGATGGATACCGGCTGGATCGTGCGAGCCCTCAGCGTGGGTCCATCTGAGCTACATCAGAAGGTGGACCGGTTGGACCATGGATCTGATGTCTGACCAAGATCTTCGTGAGCTTAGAAGGCTCGCTGTCGAGACGTTCCTCGATCAGACCAACAATTGGTTCCCGGCGTGCGAGGGGACGTACCATGGCATGAGGGGCCAAGGTTCTCGGCTGTACCTTCCCATGAGCATCCTGCTTCCTTCCGACGGAGGGATCGAGCCCGTCGTGGAGTACGTCTACCCGGAGGGTGAGAAGCAGTCGGTCGAGATCGTCCCTCAAACCGATCTGGTGTACAGGTTGAAGGGAAGGGATCGGCACCAACCCTTCATCGAGCGCGTGAACAACTGGTGGGATCCCACGCTGGACGTGTCCATCACGGCCACCTTCGGTTCCGTTAACTACGATCGAAAGCTGCCTCTGAAGGCCCAACAGACCATGGTGGGGCTGATCAGATGGCACTCCTTGAGCTTCGGCGTCGATTCGGACGACGCACGAGATCAAGCCACTCTCAATCGAATCACCTCCGAACAGTCCAGAGACATGCGAGTCGTCTACGATCGCAGAGCCATCGGGGATGGATTGACCGGCGATCGGACCATCGATCGAGCGTTGCTCGAGATGAAGATCACACCACCGGTTTGGGTGTACAAGTGCGGTGACGCGCATGGGGGCAGACGATGAGGGCCAGGACACTTCGCAGGCTCGTGGCGATCGTCAGACCGTTGACTCCGCAGCAGGGTGACAACTTCGGCGATGCCCCCATCCTGATCTCTCAGACCAGAACCCAAGGTTCGTTCAGGTTGCCACTGCAGGTGTCTCACACGTTCGGACTTCTGTTCGAGCCGGACAACGTCGGTGGAAGGAATCAAGACGTCAGGATCGTCGGGCTCATCAGGAAGAGGGACGTTCCTCCCGACGCCCCTGACGGGTGGTCACCCAGCACCAACGACCTGTTCGAGCTCACCGATGGGTACTCGTTGTACCTGCAGGACGTTCAGCCCGCCTACCCCAAGAGGGTCTCCATCAGGAATCCTCGAGGAGGTTACGACGGATGGAGGATCACGCTGACCTCCCGTACTCCCGAGATGAGCCCCGCGAGCAAGTACGAATAGATGTTGATGGACCACTCATCGATGTCGAGGTAGATTTACCATATAACGGAGTCGGTCCACTTTGGCGGCATCAGCTCAAATACTCGTCGATCCCGGATTCCAGAAGGGGTTGAACGATTTCAGGCTGGACCTGGCCAGACTCGCTCGTGAGTGGAGGGACCTGGATAGGAGGGTCCAAGACACCGCTGCTCAGGTGATCGCCGATCTGTACAAGGCGTTCCTGCGTGATGGTGTTGGTGCAGATCTGACACCTATGACCCAGATCCTCAAGGGTGGGAGCATGCCTCCCTTGGCTTCGCTGTCCAACCATGTGATCGTGATCAAGTCCAGGAGTGGCTCTCCGGCGTTCGTCACGTTCGAGGATGATTGGGATACCATCGCGCTGATGCACGACCGCGGCTACGCGATCATCCCTACCCCTCGACAGCGTCAGTCACTCATCAACATCGCCAATGATCTGTTTGGAACCCCTGCGTGGCTGACCGAGGACACCGGCGGTGTTTGGCTGGTACCGGCTCGCCCGCATCTGAAGTTCCTGAGCTCCCCGGAGCTGGACCAGATCCTCGGACGCATCGGTCAAGCCATGGCCACTGGCAAGAAGCTCCCCAACCTGAAGACGCGTCGTCCACAGCCTGAGCCCTACACCTTCAAACTCAACCATGTGTCTATCGACACTATCCAGATCTGAAGATGGTCGAGATGGTCACATTGGGCACAGATCGGGCCACCATCACGGGCGATGTGGTCCGCAGGATGGTGGGTCTCGGGCTCCAGGGATCCCCGTACGAATCCGACAAGTTCGGAACCGCGACCTTCATCGAGGTGTCTCCCACCAAGTACGTCAGGTGGCGTTCGGTGGAGGTGCTCGGAAGGTTCGACAGCAGTTCCGATTCGGTCAGGGTCAGGGTGTCGGATGGAACCACCACCTACTGGATGGACGCTTCCGACGAGTTCAAGTTCAAGGAGGTCACGGCCACCGATTGGGAGTCCGAGTACATCGAACCTTCGCTGCTCGGCAACATGGATCTTTGGACCAGTCCCAGGATGCAGATCATCGTCTACACCACCAGAGCCACTGGGGACGATCCCATCGTCGGTGATGTCAGGGTCCTCATGGAGTTCCCAACGTGGACTGGGGCCGTGGCTCAATCCGTGAAGGATGTCGTCGATTTCGTTGCGAACGTGCATCCGGTACTCATCGAGGATCTCGTGGTCTCCACGCCCACGTCGAAGATCGAGTTCAACTCCGCGAACGAGCACAACATCGTCCTCGTGGAACTCGTCCAGGTCACCGTCGACGGGGCGTACAGGTCCGCCAGTCTTCAGAATGGTGACATCTACATCGAAGGTTCTCCCGTTCAAGCCGGTTCCACCATCACGATCGCTGCCAGGTACAAGCCCACCACCACGGTCAGGCGTGTCAGTGAAGTCAGTGTCGTCAACACCACTCCGGCCTGGTGGATCCAGGATCTGGTCGTCGGCGGAGGACTCAACGGGAAGGCCACTTTGGCTCTCGTCGGCGGCGATGAGATCAAGGAGAATCGTGTCGAGCTCCGTATGATCATCAACGGGATCGCCCACAGGCAGAAGGACGCGTTGGCCATGCGTTTGGCCCTCCACGAAGCGTTCGCGCCTGGTGTGGTGATCGAGTTCCCGTCCGGTCGGTGTTCGTTCGCTCAGATCGAAGGTCTCGTCGAGGTCGCCGATCAGGGGAACACCGGTCTTCCCATGGCCACTGCGGTCGTGAACCTGGTGGTGTCCGAGTTCGTGTACTCAGAGAAGGTTCGTCGTTCCCGAAAGTACGATGATCCCAATCAATCCGGCAATGAGCCGATCTACTCCGGCTTCTGCATCGATCTTCCGGGCGGTGTATCCGTCCTTTCTGACTTCCAATCTCTACTGTCCTGAGGAGGGCTAAATGGCTCTTGTCCTGATTCCAGACGGTCCCGGCACCACCATCGAGCTGCGAGATGGGTTCCAGGGGCTTCCCACCGCTCCTCGTGGCACCGCGGCGATCATGGGTCGGTTCGTGTCCGGCCCTGTCACCCATGCGGCTCTGGCCGCGAGTCCGGAAGTGGCTCGTCTGATCGCCGGCGTGCCCGACGACGATTTCATCGGAAATCTCGCCATGGACGATGTGTACTCGGAGGATTCGCCTCCGGTCCTCATCGGTCGGATCACCGACGGGAACGAGATCCAGTCGCAGCTTCCCCTGTGGGATCGCTCCCCGGACCGCTCGCTCAGCCTGACCAACCCGGGTCTGGTCGTCGACCGTCCGCCTCTGGCCACGGTCAAGGCTCAGAACGGCGGACGATGGGGTGGTCGAAGGACCGTGATCGTCGGCACCGTCAACGCGATCGCGACCGATCTCACGACCAACGAGCTGGACATCTCCACCGCGCCGGAGACCCCGGCCGCGGGGTCCTACCTGGCGGACCGCTACACCGGCGGCCTGCTGTACCTCGACGGTGATTCGGCCAGCCCCTACGAGATCTGCTGCTCCGACACCGATGGGAACATCCAGATCAAGGGCGACTTCTCCCAGGCCGCTCAGGACGCCGACGGCACGGGAGCCATCGACGGTGGGTTCCAGATCGTCCTCGAGAACGAGCGCGAGCTCACCGCTGTGGTCTCCCAGGACAGCGTGATCAAGCAGCGGTTCACGATCACCGCACTCCGCAAGTACGAGAAGGAGGGTGGTGACTGGGAGACCGTGTCCCAGTACAACAACCTCGATCTTGATGTCTCCGACCCGAGGCCCTGGACGAGCGTGATCACGGACGGTGAGAAGACCCGATACCAGATCGCTCTCGAGACCACCTACGCCGGTGCCACCGTGGAGTCGAAGCTTCCGGCCAACTTCTGCGAGATCCCCACGGCTCTGTCCAACGACACGTTGACCTTCCAGTGGTGGCGTGCGTCGGTCGGCAGCACCAACACCGGGGTGTCCTACATCGATGGTGTGGCTCCGGTGGACGCCAACTCCATCGAGTCGCACACCTACACCCTGACCCTCGCGGGAAGTGGACCCACCACGGCGACCGTGACCGTGACCTGGCCCGATGGTGTTCAGCAGTCCCTCGGTACGGCTACCGAGGATGTGGAGTTCGATCCTGGTCATCCGCAGCTGTCCAAGTTCACGTTGAGGGTGCTCGGAGCCGGTCCGTGGGCTGGTGACACGATGACCATCCGGGTCAACGTGATGCCGAGGGACCTCGCCAAGAGGGATGCGTTTCTGTACCCCGTCGCCGTGTCGGCGGATGGCAACTCGTCCCAGCGTCTTCGCATCGTCAAGAGCACGTACAACACCGTGTCCATCCGCTCCGATCTGGTGGTCTCGGACTTCGGCTCCTCCGTGTCGGAACCGGCCACGGCTCTCGGGACCGTGGATCTCACGGCGTACAGCTCCGTGATCGGTGAGACCGTCATCCTGACTCCTGACGACGGTACGGCCGTCACGTTGACGTTCGTTGCCGCTGACACCGGTGTGACCGACATCGCGGCTGCTCTTACCGCTCTGGATACCGCCAACCAATTCATCTTCGACGAGGATCCGGACAACGCCAATCGCCTCCGTGTCAGGTTGAACGGATCGTTCGGGTCCAAGTCCAAGATCACGTACGGTGCGGGCACGGCCCACGCCGGACTCGGCCTGGCCACCACCGGTGACGAGACCGGCACCGATGGGGTCCCCTTCCGCATCGAAGCTCGCATGCCAATGTGGGGTGGGTACGATGGGATCCAGCCGGCGGATGCTCGGTACCTCATCGGACTCGATCTGTCGGACCACATCTTCAAACGGTGGCTGTCCGTGAACCTCGGTCTCGTGAGGGTCACCACTCCTGATGTCACCTCCACCGATGTCAAGGCCGCGGTCGAGGGACTCTGCGCAGCTAACGGATGGATCGGCATCGCCGAATTCGCCAGCAGCCTCGAAGACGTGTCCCTTCCCGACTCGGCGGCCATCTCCGACATGGTCTCCAACGAGGGTGAGTCGGACTACATGGAGCATTACTTCCCCAGCCGTGGGAAGTTCCTCAACGTCGCTGGAACCAAGCTCGTGACACGGAGCATCTCCGGTCTTGTGATGGGGATCAGAGCTCGCCTGGCCAACGTCGGTGTGGACAACGAGCGTGGCTTCCAGATCGCGGCTGCCAACAACAACGTGCAGGGTCGTCTGAGCCCGCGTGTCAAGGCTCTGCCTGACGGGATCGACCGCTGGACCCCCCAGAAGAAGCTCCTGAACGATCACGGTATCGTACCTATCCTGTGGGAGGGTCCCGACATCTTCATGTACGGCAACCGCATGTACAGCCAGGGTAGGACCCCCGCTGGCGCTCGCTACACCATCACCGAACGCGCCGTGTACTACCACATCGCTCGTGATCTGTTCGTCACGACCCGTCCGTGGATCTTCAAGACGATCTCCGTGCGTCGACTCGGTGATGTCCAGAGGGCTCTCAGGGACAAGATGAGGACGTACTACGAAGACGGTTGGTTCAGCGACTTCGGTGGCACCGCCCCTGGGTTCGAGCAGCAGGTCCAGGTCGAGGTTCCGCTCGCGCTCAATCCTCCCGAAGCGCTTCAGGAGGGCAAGGTCACGAGCAGTATCGTGTTCCGTCCCAGGCCGTCCCTCGAGGACCTCAAGATCATCATCTCTCCGACCGCTCTCGAGAGCGACGCGGTCTGATCCACTACAGGAGTTGAACAATGAGTGCACGTACTATCCCCGATGGTGCAGGCGTCACCAACCACTTCTCAGCTTCGTTCGCTCCACACGTGGAGGAGGCGAATCTGACCGCTCTGTCCGGACTGGGGGACGAGGTGGAGGTCATCGACGGCCCTGATGGTCGTGGCTACTCCACCGGCAAGGCGAGTCGTCGGGATCTGACGGTGTCCATCCCGTCCCACGATCCGGCGAACAAGGCCTTCCACGCCTGGAAGGAGCTCTGCGAGAACGGTGGTGCCAACCACAACGTTACCGGTACCGTGACGCAGGCTGACGCTGCGGATACCCCCATCGAGATCTGGGAGCTCACCAACTGCATCTGCAAGATGGTCGAGGCCACCGACATGGACATCAACGGTGCCGAGGTCGCGATCAACACGTTCACCATCTCGTACGCAAGAGCGAAGCGAGTCGGGCCCTGAATCGTTATCGTTGTTGAGGCCTGAGGATACATTCTTTAGGTGGACGAGGTTCGCTCGTCCTCAACAACGATGGATGGACGAATGACTACCTCGGAAAGCACGCTCAACGTTCGAACCTTCGATGAACTGTTCAGGGAGAAGACACTCCCGAGTGGTCATTCGTTCGAACTGGCGGCTGATGATGTCGACACGGCTCTGACGGTCGCTGAGCAGGACCACTCTCTGATCTACATGCGCAAGGCTCTTCAGGCTCATTGCGTTGTGAAGTCGATCGGCGGCCGCAACATCCATGGCGAGAACGGCCTGGGGGTCGAGTTCATCAACGGTCTGTTGGACACGGACGTGATCTTCATCGGACTGGCATGGACGGCTCAGATGGAGAACATGAACATCGAGCTGGACTCCGGTGTTCCCTGTCCGTACTGCTCTCACCCCTGGATGAAGATCCCGTTCGGCAACCTCAAGATCTGGTGTCGGAACCAACCGGTATCGGGTATGGAGAACTCGGTGTCCATGGCCGTCGACAAGGGGTTGGTGCCGAAGTCCATGGGGACCGAATTGGTCATCGTGGAGCCCACGTGGGAGAGTTCGCGTCGCCACGTCCCCGAGAAGAGGTGGGAGTCCCAGGAGCACATCATGATCAATCGGGCCATGTCCGCGGTCAGGGTGAGATCGAGTGATGGATCCTCGCTCCGTCAGCCGTCCTACAAGGGCGAACTGAGGAAGATGAGGATGCAGGCCATCAATCAGGTTTCCAAGGTTCTCGACTCCACCGTTCCATTCATCGAGCGTCAGCTCGATCTTCACTGCGAAAACTGCGGGAAGGTGTCGCACATCCCTTTCGACCAGGGAGCCTAGGGAGGTTCTACAATCCTGAGTTCTTCGAGATCGATCTCGTGGAGTTCGCCGACATAGCCTTCGCATTCATGGTCGGGATACCTGGTTGGGGTTCCAGTGGGTTCAGGATGATGGGACCGGATGAACTTCGCAGGCAGAGGTGGACGTACGTGAAGTACTGGCTGAGGAAACGCACGAAGCTGCTCAAAGAGGTCGAGAAGTCGTTGTCGGAATGACGTAACAAGGAAGGAGGTAAGTGGGACTCTTCAGTATCGGCGCAAGGATCCTGTTCAAGGCCAGCGCGGCTCGCGCGCAGGTGCGCAAGTTCAACGCTGAAGTCCTTCAGACCTCCCGTGACATGCACAAGGTCACGAAGGCGGCTGAGAAGTCCGGGCTCACGGTCAATCAGTTCCTTCGGACCATGGAGAACCGTCGGGCTCCCACCCAGTTCCAGAAGAATGTCAAACTCGCCTCCTCGAGTCTTCGAACCCTCACAGGACTGATCAAAGAAGGACGACTTCTGTGGAAGGCGTTCGCCGGCGGTACCGCTCGGCGTCCCGTCAGACTCGGTGGCATACGTCGAGCCAAGGTCCAACTCAGAGGCCTGAAGAACTCCGTGTCGGGGGTCAGTGCCAAACTGACCACCATGCTCGGTATCCTGGGAACGGGCGTCGGAGCCATGGGGGCTGGAGCGCTGTTCTCTGACATCAAGACGGCGCTCAGTGGATCGATAGGTCTCGCCGCTAACCTGGAGGCTAGTCGGGTCACATTCGACACGCTTCTGGGTGATTCCGCCAAGAGCGTGGATCTGATCAATCGGATCACCAGATTTGCGTCTTCCACCCCGTTCCAAAAGGGCGATCTGATCGAGGGCTCGAAGACGCTTCTCGCGTTGTCCGGACGGAATGTGGATGAGAACGAGAAGCTTCTCAAGCTGTCGGCGCAATTGGCGGCTCTCACCCCTGGCAGGACCGTGGCGGACGTGGCACGAGGGCTGCGCCAAGCGAAGTTCGGCGAGTTCGAGATCCTCAAGAGCTTCCAGATCGCTCTGTCAGCCGAGAAGATGAAGGGATTCGGTGAGAAGGGAGGTGAAGCGTACACGAATGCCATGCTGGATGAAGTGCGTCGTCAGCTCCAGCAGAAGACCGGTGGGAGGGACCTGGTGCTGGCGTTGTCTCAGACCCTCACGGGCAAGGCCTCCACCCTCAAGGACAACGTGGAGGAGATCTCACTCACGTTCGGTCGAGCCTTGGTGGATGGGTTCGACATCAAGGGTCTTCTGGACGAAGGGATCACGCTGTTCAAGGACTTCAACAACGCGCTCAAATTCGCCATGGGAGAGGATCTCGATCCAGCCGACCTCGGGTTCTCGACCACTTCATTGATCATCGCCGATACGATCCTGGATGTGATCGAGAGACTCAGGATCGGATTCAACAAGGCGCGTGACTTCGCCAAAAGGATGTTCGAAATCATCGAACGGAATCCAGCCGTCACTAAGTTCATCGCCGGTATGACGGCCTTGAGCGCCTCCGTCGGTGGAACCTTCGCGATCTTGGCCCCTCTTCTGGGAACACTCATCACGGGGGTTGGCCTCCTTGGGATCGCCTTGGCTCCGTTCTCAGGGGCCATCATACCGGCGTTGAAGATCGGTTTGGCCGCTATCGTCCTCATCGGAGCTCCTCTCGCTCTGATGATCGGTGGCCTCGTGGCTGGATTCATGATGCTTCGTCGGCAGGGTGAGTCGGTGGGTCAGACCCTCTGGCGACTCGGTGAGACCATGAGGCCCATGATGGAGCAGGGCTTCAACAGGTTCATGGCGTGGTTCAGGGGATTCAGGAACGAAGTGGTCCCCGTGCTCGCTCCGGCTTGGGCGGAGATCTCGGATGCTGTCTCACAGCTGAGTGGGGTCACCAACGAGCTGTTCGCTGCGGCGTTCTCCAAGGACAACGCGCTGACCCTCAAGGACTTCATGGACGCTGGGATCGCCAT
>JAAUYH010075952.1_pt1 | contig 37513 bp, 22 predicted proteins | sample 7278061 | NCBI WGS metagenome assembly JAAUYH01 (sample SAMN14350203, study PRJNA611818) | marine sediment metagenome | isolation source: surface marine sediment (0.6m) | place: French Polynesia: Moorea | collected 2018-08
CACTGCATACTGAAAATATTGTTATCTCTCATAACCCAAAAATTAGGTTCTGCTTGTTCTTGTTTTAAATTCACCTATTTATCGCTTCTCTTGACAACCTTAGTTGCAGTAGAATGGGACTTCGGCAGCTATCTACCTTGCAACAATTCCTGTCGAAATTAAATTTACAGAAATCTGTAGTTTCGGTATTAGTTAATTTACAATAGCTCAATGTAATTGTTTTCCAATTACATTGACCAATGATACATTCATAATGGTCGTCGACTGAAAGAAAAAGACAAGACGAATAGTAACAAAAGCTCAAGTGCTATACCAGCCGGACGTCGAGAGACGGGGGCGGTAGCTAGAGCTAGTTCTATTTGCACGACGTATAAGACTAACGGTCTATTCTCTATCTCGCATAGGCGATTAAGCATCGCATCTACTCCAAAACTTCAACTCTGGTTACAGCCACGTGAGTACTTGGGTACTCACGGTGAACAGGAGAGTGAAACCACCCGTAATAGCGATAATTCCGTCTTGCTTTCATCTTACTAAATCAACCTATTCTTGTAAATTAGCCAATCTGCTGTCCAAATCCATAACAGTAATAATGCTCCGCATGACTACCACACACAAAATTCTTTATGTCGTACAAACAAATGAAGCAACGATCCGACACAGAGCATTGTTCGGTCCATCTCAATTTATTACTGCTTCGATACTTTGCTGTACAGCACCGGCTTTTTCATGCGATCGTTGTGAATTCATCTGTATTCGAGAACGACCGCTGTCCAGGTATGTATAGTCTATTAGTTGCACTTCCCAATTTATACACCATCAGCATCAACTGGGAGCAAATTCAAAGTAGTATTTCGCCTGTTCAACTGCAGTGCCTCAATTGTTGTGCAGCAGGTAATACTCGAGCTAGTGCAACAGGAAGGCCCATAGACGCTGCGAGGGACAGGAGCGGGGAGGTAGTCTGTCTCGAAGAGTTTCGAACAGGGATAAGAAATGGTTGGGTGATAGATTGAGCAAGGTAAAATGCGAAAGTCATGGGGAACTGTCGGCTAGCAGTCCTAAGCATAGACACGGAATAAGGAGGTTGTTGGTAGTGTTCGTTGGATGTCGAACACAGTGGTTCCGACGACCGTCAAGGGCAAAACATTTCGGGCAGTGGCGACCGAAGGCTGCACCTATAGTACTGGAAATAGGAATCACTATCAATTGCAATGGGACCCGGCGCCGCAGCGAAAAGTGTTTGTGTCGCGAAGAAAGCAGTGGGTGGTGTTCTCGCGGTGGAGAGGAGGAAGAAGTCTAGTTCACAAGTATAGGATAGTGCGGAAAGATGTGACGATTAAGGATGTGAGTCATGGTTTAAATAGCAGAGAAAAAAGTGAAATAGGATGCAAGAGATTCCGAAAAGGCAGGAGGGTTGGGCAAAAGCAAAGTAGTCATTTAAATTATCCGAAAAATAAAGAGTGGAGTGACGAAAGCGTGGAGAAAGGAGGAACAGGTTCAGCTGTTGACGAATTTTTGGATCGATTATGTTGCCGGGGTTCATTCTATACCGTAAGGAACGCTGAGAGCACTCGAAATAGGTTTCGTTCATTCGTGTGGGTCTTGGGAGATATTTCAGAGGTGCGTTTGGAAGGTGTTCCTATGCGAACAGGCTTAGGGTTCTGAAATGTGTTTGATAATTATCCAGTCATGTTGATCGTAGCCCAGGTGAATAGGCAGTTCCCATTTCCTTTTACCAACCTTAAATATTTGCTGCAATTTCGTGTTTGCTAGTCAGTATTTAGTCAGTTTAGACAAACTGCTGAGCAAATGCTGTAGAGACTTTCACTAATTTCGTCGCTCCGATTACATTAGGACACTTGGCAATCTCACTTAGGTCAATACCTCGACAATAGCGCATATACGATTTATATGTTTGAGGAACAAAATAACGTAGATCTAATTGGTCAATTTTGATTTGCCGGTGCGCTATCATTCCTTACGGTAGGATTATTAGAAAGTGGCACGTCAGGCGTCAAGTAGTTTTCGGGACTCGAATTTTGGTTGCAGACTTTTCAAAGTGCCTGTGACATGAAATTTGATGCTGCTACAGTATGTAGGCGCCGCTGTTGTAAATGCGATTCTGGACATTAGAAACTTTTAAAATTCTTGCTTTCTTCAAGTGAACTTTTATGGATGTGCAATCTACAATCTCAAAAGTGTCTCAGATACATAAAATTTTTTAACAAGTTCCAATAAGTTACTTGCGCAGCGAAAACTATGTCAATCGTAAATCATGATCACTTTCTAGTAGTGTTTGTGCCCAAATTAACAAAATTTTATCAAGCTCTTTAGTTCAGTACTTTAGTTCTATTTATTTCAGTATCTTCACACACAAAAATGAGCTTTGTAGGATACTTACTAACGGCCGCACCACAGGAAGGTAGAGAACACGCGGCCATAGGGACAATTTTTCCCACCACCTGGCCAATGCTCACGAACCCTGAAGGCTGAAAGGAAGAAGAGGATACCCTGTTCTCACCACCAGGCCAATGCACTCACGAACCCAAAGGCTGCAAGTTTTCAATGCATCAAACACTTTGAAGCTCCTGCCTTCTCTTGGCGCGACGATGAAGAGCCGTGCGACCTCGAGCAGATTTTTGCTTCTTCTCGACCCATGAATGCTCATGAATAGACCCATCTTTCCTCCTCACTAAATCAGCCTGTCTGAGAATCGCACTGAGAGTCCCCTTTGGTATGTCATCCTTTAGACAATGCGGAGCGAGCACGATAGGCTTGCCACCGTTAGCATCGATCAGCTTGAAATGACTACCTCCTCCACGTCCCTGATCTCTCACTCAGCCGAAGCTAGAAAGAACAATCTCCATCTCCGCAAACTTCATCGCAGACGATCAGGTTGTCACCCGACCATCTATCCTAGCTCCGAAATCTTTTATAATCCAAATAGCTGCTCACGGAAAATTCCTAATTCAGCCTCAGATTCTTACTGTCTTACAATCGTCTTCTAATTCTCGTGTACATAGATTGATAAATGCACATAGATCATTTCACAAATTTGCGTGTAAGGATGTGTATGAGAGCACACTTAAATGCCAGAGCGACAAAAAAATTCAAAATTGTATTATGCGATAACCGTGATTTTGAAGAAACAGTAACATATACGGCTCGTGTGCGTTTCATACTAAAGCAATCTGTAGAATGACTTGCAACCAAAATTAGATTGGTGGCGTCAGATTCGTAGACCAAAAATGATGAGCTTTGTAGAATAGTGTTGCGACATGCAGATCACTGGGTAGTAAGGATCAATTACGATGAAAACAATTTCTTACTGACGGCTATTTATTGAAATTGCTTCTGCTTCTGCTTCCGATTTGATTGAAAGAATATTCCATAGATAGATGAAGTCGGAGATTTTTAGCATTCTGACTAAAATTCGTGAAGAAATATGCTTTGACAAGTCGCTATGCATTGCTCAATTGCGTAGACGTCCTATTGCCGTAGAAATAGTTTAGGAGTTGAAGGGACCATGGGTAGCACAGGCTCACATCTGCTACACAAGCCGGACACGGATCAGCGGGCAGTAGGAATAGCTAGCAATATTCGCAGAACTACCAATCTTATCTACCTATACCACGGATCTAACGCCTCAGCGTGGGCCTCGCTGCAAACTACCCTACGCACATCCAGGTAAGAGCTCGAGATCTTATCGCGCTTAGACGGAGTATTTTCTACCTAAAACTACGGCAGTCTGATTGGATTTCGGACTGCCTACTATGTCGCATAACCTAAAAGAAACGAATTAGTTTTCCCATCTGTTTATTTAAATACATTAAAGGGCTCAAAATTTTGTCCGCGTATAATACAGAAAATAAAATGATGCCCATGTTTCTCGAATTGTACTAGTCGGCAAAGTCCCAGAGAAGTTAAGAAGTTCCAAGGTATTGGTTGATATTGATTGACATATTGTACGAAGACAACGTGAGAATAATCAAACCTTTTCTCTGCTACGATCGACAGAAAGCCGTGTAGACAAATTTTCTTGTACTGGACAAACTAATCAAGCTCAATAAATACGAATTGTTGTATAATTCTTCGAATTTTAGTGTTGAGGAATCAATTCAGGTTGAGCTTACATGAAAATTGCGACGATTTCTATGGTTTTCTTTTTAGCCCCAAATTTCAAAAAAAAAGTGTGAAAGACTATACGAATGCCTTAATTTTCCGGTGTTTCGGCTCAAGAATTCAACGTACATGACTTTTTAGATTCTTCACTACTCTCCTGGCAAGAAAATTTATACACTAGTTGATGAGGTTTGGTTTTGTATGACCTCTCTTTTCAGTCTGTACAACCAAAATCTGTAAAATTCCGGAATTTCTTGTCCAATTTCGTCAACAGGAATGCGACGACAAGCAACGGTATTACTTTACTTCGCAATTGGTCCTGTGCAATCCAAACCGCAGAATAACTAATCCGGAGAAGCTTGTAATCGACGTGCTCAACTTCACATTTCCTTCGCCAAAAATATGATAGTGATATTTCTCCATCGTTCGAAATCGGAAGCAGAGCGGTTCAGATGTCACCGGCTTGCTTCAGCTGATGAGTAGTGGACAGTGGCTAACCCTTGAGCGCGCGCAAGGTATAGCTATGCGGGTAGGACAGGTGACTGTTCTGGGAAAGAAGGATGATGAACAGAAATTAGAACAGACGCACAATCTTTAATTACTTAATAGAGAGTGGAACTAGGCTCGTCCATCCAAGACTTGATATACACGCCCCATCGAGTTATTTTGATGATGGCCATCGAATTCATATGGCTCGGATTGCACGATAGTGGATACTTGAACTCCTTGTCCACCACGCTCTTGTCGAGTGGTCCCGACTTGTCGGAGCATGTCTCATAGCGACGCGCCTGTACAGGCAACAGGGCCAATAGCAACAATACTTGGAATAGAGCCGCCATTCTTACTTGCTTTCCACACAGTCGAGACGCGACACTCAACTAAGAGTCATCAGTAGTGACGTTCCTATCGGGGACTGTGTCTCCAAGCTGCTCAATATACTGTCGGGCAGATCGCATGCGCTGTTTTTCGATGCCAGCAATGCCGGAAAAGGGCTGAGTAACACGAACTCTACTCCATTTCATTTACTAATGAACTCTTCCTGCATTGGAGTCTCGTAAAAAATATGAGAAAATGTGGAAGTAATACAGATGTAGGTCTATTGATCACTGGAATATAGTTTCTAGTCTATCAACCATCGTGATTCGTGTACTTCCGATTCGTCACGAACCCATCCACTTGATTGAAAAGCAGTGCTTCTGGGGATGCTTATGATCCTATCGCAGTCGGGCTAATTGTGTGCCCTATGCCAACTTTGCCGGTTTCCAATCTGGAAGGGTTTAATGGACAATCGAGAGTTGATATTGTACACGAGTGTACAGTGCCCTCTTTCAGCTCTGTCAACGCTCTCCCCCGATCAACTTGAGCCTTTGAATATGCATGTCCAATGTTTAGGCTTTTCTACTTGTCATCCACAGGCCGTAATCCTGTAATTCTGCGGTACTATTCGGCTTTGTGAAACAGAAGAATACTGGTCCTTCGCACTCGGCGGTACGATTAACTACGCCTTGCTTCGCTACCTTGATGTCGGGGATTGTCTATAAAGTTCCCGGACCGCTGCAACAGGGGAAATGAATCCCTTGTCCACGTCAAGACGTCATAAACAATTACGCCAGGGTTTCTCCTTCTCAACTGCCGTGTTCTGCTCAATCCCGTAGCCGCTCACACTGCGAGCGGCGTGAGCCTCACTGGACCATATCGGGATGTGCATGCTGAATTCCCGAAGTTCAAGTCCGGTACGCAGTCCTCGTATGCAAGGTTCTAAACACAGTTACTGCGACATTGATGAGGAAGTTACTGACTTGTATTCCAGTCGTCAATGCAGTTTCGAATGCCTTTCAAAAAAATGAGAGCCGCATGCATCTGAAACGAGAGAAATCTAACGCTGCTATCCTTGGTTAGCAAGTATGGAATAGTTTCTATCCTTGGAGTGAATCTCGATCACCCCAGCCGCCTAGCGTCCATTCTGGTAAATATCGCAATGATGTCGATCTTTGAAACAGAATTGACTTTTCGACGCTCTGCTTTCCCGCTTCAGAAATCGCCTTCCCGTCAATTCATCATGTGCCTACAAGTAAAACACCGAAATCTAGTAGTAATGGATAGTCGCTAGCAGTTGAAGGCAAGAAGTAGCTTTAATGCTGAGGCATTTAAGCACGAAAAAACGAACTTCTGAAAGTTTTTTTACACTAAGCAAGCTCACTTGAATCGAGGACACATTCTTTGTACCGCTGATGCAACATTATTGCTTGAACTCACAGCCTCATCACATTCTCCTGTATTCACTCTACAAGCGTTTAAGCATCAACTGTCCCGCTCTCTACTTCTGCGCCCTCTCCTTCTCCCCTCCCTGCTTCTCCGCTCCCTACTCCCCGGCAGTAGTTCCGGATGGATGTTGGGCGTCACCCCGCCGGATGGGATCGTGGCATTGCCGAACAGCTGGTTCAGTTCTGCGTCGTTTTGCAGCGCCTGCGCAATGTGTCGTGGCTTGATTCGCCGGGCCCTCCCTGCGACCGCCGAGTTGCCCGCCAGCTCGAGCACCTCCGCCGTGAGGTACTGGATCACGGCCGCCAGGAACACTGGCGCGCCCCCGCCGATCCGCTCCGCATACCCTCCTCTACGGAGGTGCCGATGCAGACGGCCCACCGAGAATGTAACGCCCGCCCGTTCCGACCGAGTCCTCGGGGGGGACGCGGGCGTCGGTGTCTCCTCCTCTCTTGAGTTATCTGGCATGTTTGCAACCTTTGTACGCTGTTCACTGTGTGAGCAAGTGCGAGTGTACTAAGCAGTCTAGTTGTGTACGCAGAGTTTGTTACACAGTTGTGCTCTGCTCTTGCACGTAGATGTTTTAAAAGTCAAAATTTCGAGCAACCAATCGGCTCGGCTGTTGTATGATAATTCGGCGGATTTGCATAATATTAGGCACAAGTCTGCGTCGGTGATTTCCCGCGCTCTCACCTTGCAGCCACAGTGCAGCGTGAGAAACTTGTAAGATGACTGGAAACACCAAGGTCAATCAAGCACAAGAAAGTGTTCGACTAGTTCAGGTCGAGCACAAGCCACTTCCAACTAAGATCGAGGACGAAACAACTGCTCATCCGGAAAGCTTTCCGAATAAGAACAGCCCTTGCTGTTGCTTTCCTTCTCCGCCAGTTCATCAGGGTGAAAGTGTTGAGAACAAGCAGTCAACGTTCGACACTGATCTAACCTCAAGTGAGAGCACATATCCGGTTTGTTCTTGCGGCGTTCGAGAGATCGAGGATTTTCCAGGAACAAGCGATAGTATTGGAAAATCGGCGCCCGTTCTGCTGACAAAAACGAGGACGCCTAAAAAACTGCGATTGTCACCAGGCATAGCAAAGAACAAGCCTAGAAATCGCAAAGCCTCGTTTGCGATATACGTATATAAAGTGATGCAACAAGTTCATCCTAATCTCGGGATTACTAAGAAGGCGATGAACATCATGGACTCCCTGGTATTAAACATCTTTGACCGTATAACTGAAAACGCGGTCAAGCTGCCGTCATATTCTAAGGCGAGAACCATTACTTCACGCGAGATCGAGACGGCCGTGAAGCTGATTATGCCTAGGGAACTTGCAGAGCATAGTGGGGCAGATGCAAACAAAGCCGTGTCTACCTACCTGAAATTTAAATCAAACAAGTAACATCCTGAATTAGTAATCGTATCACATAAGCTTAGCTTGTATTCTTCACTAAGGGATCTTAAAGTTGCCGGCTGGGCTCCATTTAGGGCGCATGTACGTTAGTCCCGATCTGCCCACCGCCGTAGAAGGTGGGATGTAAAACGGCTTGTGTACGGAACTTCTCTTCGTGTGTAGTGTTTCTACTTGGATGCTAGCGCCGCCTGGAGATAGTCCAGCCGCGGTACCACGGCGTTCGAGAGGAGCATAGAACGTGATTTCGTCTTCCAGAAGCTCGACGTCTTCATAATCATCATACTCTTGCTCAGTCATCGGACGCTCAGGTGAGGAACGAAACAACGACGAGCACAACGCCTCGGAAGCTGTCGGCCGTAGTAGCGGGTTCAGTTCCAGCATATCTTCAATCAGCTGTAGCACGGGTTCGCTCGCACCCGGAACATAAGGGCGTAGGCATGAGGGCATGACGTACGGAATGTTGCGTATTTGGCGGATCTTTGCTATGCCCGCTTCCCACTCGACCATCTCGGGATGCCCGCGAAGTTGCACAGTTCGCCGCAATTGATCGTGTTCACTCGACCCCGGCATCAACGGATCACCCAAGTTGACCATCTCGGCCAGCACTGCGCCTACCGCCCAAATATCGCTCGGCGGCCCATAATCTTCCAACCGCAGCAAAAGCTCCGGACTGCGATACCACCTCGTCGCCACATATGCGGTTCTGGGACGGTTGGAGTTGGTGCCGATAAATTTCGCAAGCCCAAGGTCCGCCAGTTTCACGATCGGGTGCGGCTCGTTGGTTTTCATCAAGATATTCTCGGGCTAGAATAGGTCAGTATAGATGGTGGTGAACGTGAATCGAAATGAACGTACCTTGATGTCGCGATGAATAAACCCCTGTCGATGCATGAATTCCAACCCACACAGCACCTGGTACACAATCGAGCGCAGTTCCGCGTCGGTGAAGGGTGTCGTTCGCAGACGGCATACCCTCTCCAAACTGCCCATGTCCATGAATTCGAATACAAGGTGTGCGCGTCGGCTTTTCTCTTCGAAGATGTACTCCTTGCAGTGGATAATGCTCGAATGTTTGAGCGCACGCAATGCCTGTTCACAATGACCAACGAACCATACGAAAATCACTGTGAGAGACGCAGAGTTGGATGTAGTTCGGGTGCGAAACATACCTTGACTTCGGGTTGAGTGGTGAGTGACTTCATCTTGTCGAGTCTGTCTTTGAATGTCTTTATTGCGACCTGAAACACAAAAACAGTCAGCGAGAATTGGGTAGGGAAAGACGGAACACACATACTTGTTCCCCGGTCGTTCGGTCCCTCGCAAGATGCACGTCGCCGAATGCACCCTCGCCAAGCGGCTTGTCGAGTGCGTACCGGTGCATCGGTCGTGTCGTTCGACGGCGCAGATATGGCCGATTGCGAAGGATATCGGCAGAAAACGAAGTTCACAGGAGGTAGGCAGGCATTAGCGAGCGAGAGTAGATCGAATCGAAAATTAGTCTACTTCTATTAAGTGCGGTGTCACATTGCGGGATTACTGCGGGATTCGAGGTGCATGCGTTTCTGTCAATTTCAGGTCACTCTATGTGGATTCAAGAGAAACTCGAGAGTGCGAGAATCCAACAATTGTATTTTTCTATGTTTCATGGAAGGCGTCAGAACGGCGACTCTTAAGGAGACAAGCAAAATGGCCATGTCGGTGTTCGGCTGCACTAAATTAGCGATTGCATCATATTGCCGTGTAGCGAAAAATACAGTATACGTGCATGCATTTGAGTGGGTCCGCACGCACCATCTCGAGCCCCTTCGATGAAATCCGGAGCAGCGCGAAACGAACGAGTTTATTCCCAACATCCTGCCAAGTCCGCACACCCCGTTCGAGGCGCCCCGCGTCACGATGAACACGCAATCGGAGGTGGAGAAGCGCGAAGTGCTCGCGCTCGAGGAGCAGCGAAACCTTGAGCGCCTGAAACGGCAGCTCGGCAATGTCGCCGACACCTCGTTGCTGGAAAAGGTGACCGCGGGCAGCAAGGTCGTGTCCAGCGCCGAGAAGAAACCGGTCCTCGATTCGGCCGTGGTTAATCTTCGTTCGGTGGGATTCGACATCGCACCGCCGCGCACCTCGCGGAAGCCCGACTTGAGGCCTTCCTTTGCGGACGTCTGCGGTGACACTGCGTTCGTCGACGAGTTGACGGACTCCGAGATTGCCACTGATAGTGAACTCGCGCCCGAAGAAGCGGACGAGCTGCATTCGAAAGACCTGTTCTCCCGCGTGACGCTAAGCGACGAAGCATGGTCGATAAACCGGCCGGTAAGTGCGATTCGGTTCCACGCGAAGCACGCCGACATATTGCTCAGTGCGCATGAATCCAGCACGGTCAGCACGACCAACCGCACCGGGGTGGTGAATGTATGGGGTCTGGAAGGCGGGGATTCGCGTCTCCAACGCACGCTTCTCGCCAACTCCTCGGTCACCGCACTCGTGCTACCCACGATATCGTCCACGACCGTGATAGGGGCGACGGAAGCCGGCGAACTGCTGGGCTGGGATTTGAGGCAGAAGGCAAGCACGCCATGCCAACGTTCGGGTGCGAGCAGCAGTGACGTGCAGTTCGGACACGCCCGCTCCTCTGTGTACAGTCTTGAACTCGCCTCTGCGAAAGGCGAACTGATCTCAGCCTCATCCAATGGAACGGTGTGTATCTGGTCCGTGTCAAAGTTCGACGTGCCTATAACCAAGTTCCAAGTACGCAACGACATATCTGCCGCACTGCGCGTGACCGCGCTGGGTGTGCCGTCGGGCAGCAAGAAGTTGCTCGTGAAGAGCTCGCAGTACTATTTCGCGGGCGGCGAAGACGGCAACTTGTATCGGTACGAGCAACAAGGCCAGAATTGGGGCGTGGCACGAACCGAAAATGCGCACTACGCACCTGTGACGAGTGTCTCTGTTCATCCCACGTCGCGGAAATGGGCGTTGGTGAACGATATTGTGTTGTCATCGTCGATGGATTGGACGGTGAAGTTGTGTAACATGGGTACGTCAGGCAAGCAGAACGCTCCACAGCTGATGCGAAACTACACGGTTGGCACACCCGGGATAATATACGACGTCCAATGGAGTCCGAAACATCCCTGCGTTTTCGCCGTCGCCGATGAGGCAGGATGCATCTCTCTGCTCGATGTGGAGAGGTCGTATCTGAGCGCCAAGGTGCCGGTATGTCGGCACACTTTCCAACAGTCCAGTGCCGGCTTGGGTACAACGCCGCCTATCAACCGCATTCAGTGGAACAAGGACGGGTCGATGATATCCGGGGGCGACACTGCCGGAAGCGTGTCCGTGTGGAGATGTAGTGAGAAGCTAGCCGATCCTTCTACCAAGGAGTGGGACCGTATCACCGATTTCTTAAAGAGGAAGGACGACAACTAGTTGACGTTTTCCGGAAAGCAATCTATCTATTGGAAAGTTCTTTGGTGGTTGCTAATGGTACAGTTTCAGCATCTCATGGCGAGTGAAATTCTGTTTTCTTTATTATTTCTCTTCGGCCATCTCTTCGTCAGCTTCGGGTTGCTCCTCTTCCATGCCAAAGAGCCGCTTGATAGCCGCGAACGCTTCATCCATTCTCGCCTTCTTGATGAACATCCCCATCTTCCGTCGCACCAGGCCTTCCGACCCCGCCTCCTCGCCAGGAATCTTCCACGACACCGTGTACGTCGCCGCGTTCAGCAGAATCTCGTCTTCGATTCGCGTGAAGGCAATCTGCTCCTCCTTGTCTTTCGTCGCCGCCGTCTCAGTGGCAGGTTGTTTTCTCCTGGACTTCTTTTTCGGCGGTTTCTTTTTCTTCTCCACGGGCCCCGAACCGCCGGCGGGGTAAACATCGGTGATGTACAAGTACCAGTGCAGGTCGAATGCTTTGCGTTGTTCTGCAGTCGGCTCATCTTCCGTGGCCCATTCCACCTCGCTGAGAAGCGCCTCGAACATTTTCGGAGTCAATTGAGGCGGCAAATTCACCACGCGGCCAGTCAGGATGAGGCCTACTCGAGACCCGACGGGCTCGCCCTCTTTCGGTTCCACGAACGAACGCAGCATAGATGCAGGCGCATCTGTCTTTCGTAAGCATTCGGCCAAGGGTGCCAGCAACTCGCGGTGCTCCTGCACAGCCAGCACAGTGATGAAGCCAATCGCTTGTGCGTCGTCTGAGATTTTGATGACGGTGCCGACGCGGGTTTGCGCGCAGATGGTTTTCGCGAGCGCATAGTGGTCGAGCACACCCTTCTCATCACCCGCCTTGGGCCGCACAGACGCGCAGAGGTCACTCAAAAAAATTGCAACGGGCTGCTTGTCGGTTTCGACTGGGTCATAGAAGTCGAACGTCACCTCGACATCCCCCTCGGCCTCTTCGTTGTCCTTTGCCTCGAGCTCCATTTCGTCCGCACTGCTCTCCACGTCCGACTCCGACTGCATGTTCTTGTCGGGCACTGCTTTGCCCTCGTCCGGCGATTCGTACATCACGCAGTCTTCGTCGATGTCGTTGCTTGGCGCCGACTTCGCCATCGACTCCGCAGCACCGGGGGCACCAGTGTTTTTCGCCCCATCCACGGCACTCGAGCCAGGCTTGGAGGCACGCTTAGACTTGGACCGATTACGCTTCCCCATGCTCGAGCAGTATTCGTGTACCGTGCAGGGAGGTGACGCCGGCGACGTGGGACGATTGAGAAGCGGATCAATTCTAGTGACGATAACGCGCCGTTCCCATTGTCGTACGGAAACGGATATTTGATTAAGATCGTGGAGAGAAAATATACGCGTTAGATATTGCGGTAATACCCGATATTTTAAAAGTTTAAAAAAAGCCTAAAATGTCCGTTCAACCTCAGTCACATTGGGCGCTTCGCCGATGGTGGCATTGCACCGGCTCCACGAACTCGACGGCTCAAAGACGTTTACCGCTCGCGCGCGCTCCGAGTACGTGAGTAGAGCAAGATGAGTGCCGAGGACGAACACATAAGCGGCTCCACAACACCGACCCCGCCGACTCATGAGCGCATAGGGGACAACGAGATGAGGGATAAGCACGACGCGGCGACAACACTCGCTTCGCACGACAACGTGCCCGAGGTCGACGTCGTCGTGGAGGAAGAGTGTCCGAATGCGTTGATTGCGGAGGTCGCACGGCTGCGACGGGCACTTGGGGACTCAGAGCGGGCGCGGAAGGAAGTGGCACAGCAGCGCGAGGTGGAGGTGGCGAAACTGCAGCAAACGGTGCGGGCGCTGCGGGCCGAGCGGGCCGAGCTGCACGGGGCGGTGCGCGCGACTCGGCGCAAGAACGAGGAGCTGCACGCGCGGCTGGCGCGTTCGGAGGAGCTGCGGGCGGGGCTGCGGCGGCGTGCGGCGGAACGGCCGCCGGCGGAGCGCGTGCTGCGGCGCGCGTTCGCGGACAAGGTGGAGCAGCTGGCGCTGACGCACGCGCGCACGACGGCGCGCATGCTGAACGTGCAGAAGCGGTGCTTCGAGGAGGAGCTGGAGAGCCTGGAGGGCGAGGCGCACGCCACGGTCGTCGCGTTCGAGCGGCAGTTCGCCAAGCTGCGCGACGACGCGGCGGCCAAGGATGAGGATCATGCGCGCGAGCGCGAGGCGGCGTTCGCCAAGACCGCCGCGGTGATGGCGGCGGTCAAGCGCCGCATCGAGTGCGCCGACAAGGCGCTGGACATGGCGCGGTGCGGGCGCCAGCGCGCCGAGGCCGCGGCCAAGGAGCGCCACGACGCGCTCGTCGGCGCCGTGCGCGAGCGCGCGCAGGTGCGGCACGAGCTGCAGCGCATGTGCGCGGAGGTGGGCCGCAAGAACAGCGTCATCGAGCGCCTCCAGCATCAGCTCGACGCCGCCATCAAGGAGCTGGGCCGCGCGCGCGCCTGCTCCGCCCAGGCCGAGAAGGAGAACTTGGTCGTGCAGCAGCAGGCCATGCCCAGGCGTGGCGCGGCCGCCGCCGTGGACGTCGGCAAGCTGGGCAAGTTGTTCGCGTCCGTCATCGCCGATTTCACCGCCAGCGCGCAGGCCGAGCTGGGTGCGAAGGATGGCGTGGTCGTCGTCGATGAGTCGCCGGTTGTGGGCGCCACTTCCCACGTCGCCAATGCGAGTACCACATAGTCGTTGTGGGGAACGGCACTAGATGAAAGGAAACAATCTAAACTATTATTAATGTATGGCACCATGGAACTCCCGCCGTCTTTGTCATCGTTGCATGTTGGCTCACCTCGAAACTACAAGTCGTACGCGTGGAAATGATCGAATTTGGGATTCGTCACTCCGTGATGCTCGAAATTAAGATCGATTCCAACCCGGCCGTCACCTTTCTCGTGGGACACACCATGGATGGTAGTATTTCGGCAATGTGGTCGTTATGTGAATTGAGTGCAGTCAGTGGAACAGTTTCTAGTTAGTTTGTTTGTTCGAGGTTGTCGATATGAATGATTTAGCTACAGTACTGCGAACAAGCTACAGTACGGGTATCGATGGAGTAGAAAAGTTGGACACAAGAAAATTTAAAATTGGATAGGATTTGCGTTAGAATTCCACCGGTATCTCTAACGCACGTCTAACCGCCTACATTTGTAGGTGCCAGACGTGGGCGAGTGTCCACCAGAATATAGTGCACATACAGTGGTACAGTACTGTAGCCAGTAATGCATATTGTCCATATGCACAGCGGATTGAGATAAAGGCGAGGGGGCCCCGATGCAGTGAACAGGATACGGAAGAAATGAATTGTTTTGTCAATTCGAAAGTTTTTTCGTTGTCTTTTGAAATTCAAGTATCGGTTCAGTGGGAATTGGAGTGCAGAGAATGGCGAGGAACGGGATAGAATTCGCGGTACGAAACAGAATCGGACGCCACCGATTGAGTGGGTACATCCGCTTCAACGAACTATCCCGGTGTAGTGTAGTACGGTTCCATTGCCAACTGCCGCAATGTCGATGACCAAACGTGCGACGCTCATACGAACCAAAATCAGATGACACCAGCCACCACGCTACTCAAGCAAACACGCCGAGCTGTTGGCGCACCATCGATTGCGGCGTTGGTATGTGACCGAGTACGCGCAAGCGACGAAAGCGGGGGTGAAGTTAGGTACGGCGGGGCGTTGCTGACGGCGCCTACCCGGGGGAAGACGGGGAGGGAGGGAGGGGCAGGAGTGGGGCGAACGAGCGAGCAAACGAAATTGACGCTGTCCCGGAGTTCCACGAGTGCGGTGGCGCGTGCAATTCCACGTTCCACGTCCACACAGGGGCGAGCGCAATAATGATCAAAAATAAAGGTACAGCAGCACGGAATTCGGAGACGCACTGCTAAGCGCAAGCAGCGGCACAGGGGTGCCAGAGATCGCGGCGTGCGGATGTCGGACAACACCAAGGTGGCGGCGTGGGGGTCGCAGGCGGACGCGACGCAGATGGAGGTGCGGTCGGGCGGGGGGCAGAGCGTGCACGACACACGGCAACTGTCGGTGTTCTACGGGATCGACGAGCCGTCGCAGAACTCGTTCGTGTACACGCACCCGACCAAGGGGCCGCCCCCGCGGGCGCCGAAGCGCGCGTTGTCGTCGTTCGACAACGCGACGCTGAAGCCGCGTGCGCGCGCGCGCGCGCGGCATCAGCCCGCCACGCTGCCGTCGGCGCTGTTCGCGCCCGCGGCGGTGGCCGCGGCTGTGGCGGCCGCGGACACGCCGGGCGGCGCGTACGATGGCGCCGACGCGCGCGCCGACTCCCTGCTGCACCGTGCGCGCCGCGTGCTGTCCCTGCCCACCACCGCCATCCGCCGCAACCCGTTCCGCACGCCCTCCGCTCCGCCCTCGCCCTCGCCCTCCGGCAGCGACGGCACCGGCAGCGGGCACAACCGGCAGCGCTCGCTCCCCCGCCCCAACTTCAGCCGCTCCCACACCGGCCACATCTCCCGCTCCCGCGACGAGCGCATCCTCGAGCTCGAGGACGAGCTGCGCGAGCAGAAGTTGAAGACCGCCGCCGCCGAGCGGCGCGCCGACACGCTCGAGCAACAGCTCAAGCTGAAGACCGAGGCCATCCCCGCACTCGAGACCATCCTGCGAAAAGCGATGGACCAGTTTCAACACAAGGAGGCCGCGCTCACCGCCAGTCTCGCGCGTGCGCTCGACGCGCAAGCCACCGACAAGCGCAACTTTCGCGAACTGGTCGCGCTCGAGGGCGAGTCCGAACGCATCACCGTCGCCGACATGAGCCCACCCACAAGTAACAGCAACAGCAATAGTGGGAGCAACGCGTCGGTCGTTACTCTACGCTCTTAGCATTGGGTTGGATCTGGCGCGGTGCATGTGTTCCATGTGCCACTTGCTGATCCTATCATCTTGGTAAAACGTTTGTACAGTATCGATACCTTTCGTCTCGCATCTCGCTACACTGTACGGTACCTTCCTTCTCGAGGGTTCGAATTCAAATCAGTTTCATGCACAATACATGCCATGCACGCCACCGACAAGTGCAACCGCACAACAAACGCGTGCAGACGTAAATCATTATTATTTTTATATACTGTACTGTACTGTACATCTGCACATTCCGTTGTTGCATGGTCGACCCACAATAATTTATTCCGCCATCAGCGCCACAACCTTCCTGCTGCTGCTGTTGCACAGTTCCGTCGCCCTCCGAAAAACTTCCAACCCCATCGCCGCCCCGCTATGTCCGCGTGTCCGCCAATGCCTCCCGCACCGCGGACACCGCGTCGAACACGTCCTGCGGCGTGCGGCCATCATTCACCACCGCGCGACATCTCGCCAATGCGAACAACTCCGCGAACTCCAGCTTCAGTCCGTCCAACTTCTCCGTGTCGCCCGCGCCGTTGATCGACAAGTCGGCACCAAGTGCGCGACGTGCCCTTCTCACCAAAGTGCGGTCGCCACCCACCACAAAGTACGCGGGTGCTTGCCCATCGACCAAACCCGCATTCAGCCGTTTCGCAATCGCATCTATGGTGTGCTCACGTAATCTGGGGCCCAGATAGATGCCTTGACGTGTAGCCAACGCTTCCGCGCGTGCACGTAGCACGATGCCCAGTGTCGTCGACGGTTGTAACGAGCGTAACGAACGCACTATTTGCGTGCGTTGCAAGCCACTCATCGCGCGTTCCATTCTCAACACCACATTCATCTCACTTCGTTTGATCAACGTCTCTTCGACTGTCGCTAAATCCGTGTCCGCGTTAAACTGAACCGCACGTGCATATGCTTTGTCGGCTGCCGCACACGCGTCCACTGTCGAATAACGACATGGCCATGTGCCCACCTGAAACACATGCACGCCCTTCACCGACGCCGCAGTCAGGTCCAGAACCCCATCAATTCGCGCATCACGCCGTACGTCACTATCATCCGAGGGTCGCCACGCGAGGAAGAGTGGGCGTCGATGTTGTCGTGCAATTGCAACCGCACTCGCCACACCCAATAATCGCGACGCCGCCGTGCCCACAACTTCCGCAAAAATCACCCCCGTTCGAGGTAGCCATTCGCCCGATCGTCGCAGTCTCGCCAACTCGCGTACCAATTCCGCGCGACTTCGGGATACTTCCGATAGCACGTCCAACGGAATCCCATAAACCTCATGCAACACATGTGCGCGCGCATCAGCCAACACGCTTTCCTGCGTAGATATCGGCAACGAATCAATTGCAGGCGGCAAAACTCGTTCTGGCTCCGCAAAAACATATCTCGCATCATTCGACGCGACACGATGCGAATAAGTACACGCCGTGAAATTCTCGCGCGTATGCCACGGTCCCAACGCGCGAATGACCAATCGATTCAGTTCAACTTCGAACACCGGCCCACCCGAATCGGGCCGATCCGCCGCACGAAATACCTCACCATGCAAAATGTGCGACACGGCGTTGGGCGCGAACGGCTTGGGTACAAGGGAGAACGGCGGCTCCCGCTTCTCTAACCGATCATAAAGGTCGACATTCTCCCAGCCGTATGACGTAATGCGCTCATCGAAGCCGCGGACATTTCGCAAATCATCGGAATGGATCAAAAACACGCCACTCAGGAATTGCTCATTTTCATCCTTCGCGTCATTCGTCAGAACCCGATAATAGTGCCGTTGCTGTTGATTGGGAAGTGCTTGCTGTGGTTCATTGATTGCTGATGCCGCATCCGTCGACGTGACCGAGGCTTCCGAAACACGCTCGGCGTCGACGCTGCTTTGGGCGGGATTAGTAGAAATGGGGGGTGAGGGGAGTTGGAGGGAGTCAAAAAAGTTTGAATTAAGCATGGTGTCGCAGTCGACCTTGAGGACCCATTCGCCGCGCGCGTGCGCGAAGCCGAGATTGTAGGCGCGCGACAACACCCACGAATTGGTGTTCGGTATGGTGACCAGATTGATGCGCGAATCTTTGATGGCTTCTACCACCGCCATATGAGGCACGTGCGCTGTTGCACTGGTGCCCCAGTCTATGAGGACAATCTCGTCGTGCGAGCCCAACGCGTCCAGCCATGTCGGTAACGCCGACTGCAGAAAGCCAGTTCGATCCTTACATGACGCAATCAGCGAGATTCGTATCGCAAATTTCGAGGGCGCAATAGTGCGGTAGTCGGCGCTGCGAGGAAGATTGCGGTTTCGTACCGCAATCACCTCAGATATGCCGACATTCTTCGATATCGCCGTCATATGTCGCAATCTCGTTCGATGTTTGAGTGGCCAATACTCGCGTGGTGGCAGGCCGTGTGCTAATCGTGCTGCGTTTGATGCCGCATCGGGGGTCGTCAACGTACTAGGTGGTCCTATAATTCCGTACGTCCGTTTCAATAACGCATAGAGAATGCCCACCAAGGACACGAATAGAAACGCTAGCGCAATGAATACTCGGCGTGGAAATAGTGCGCGTGTGCGAAGTTTCATAGCCATTCTCGCGTCCGCCATTAGTCGCTGTGCGCTTTTGTTGGGTCGCATTACGGTAACTGGGGTAGCTGTTCGTGAACGTTTCAGTGTTACGGTTCCTTTCGTTTGTCGTGGAATAGATGGAGGAATTGCAGCGCCATTCCCTCGCGGGGAGAAATCGTTCCATGGATGTCCACTCGCGCCCGAATCCAATGACGATGTAGTTATAGTATTGGGACTTGTATTTCCTCCTGTACTAGATGTAGCGCCACCGCTGCCGTTATGAAGTGAAGAGGTGACCGAAGCAAATTCACTCGAAGTCCGTGATGTCCGCCGCACATGACCCGCAGCTCGTCCAGGTAGCGCATGATAACTGCTACTTCTTGCCTTCATTACAATGACGCCGGGATTGCAGGGGAGGGGGAAGGATTAATAAATCAAGAGTTGATGTTTCGTATCAGTTGAACAGCAACAAGTTGGTTTGGCGGTGGGTGAATAGGGAAAGCTTGAAAATGGTGTTTGAAAAGACAATGACTTGTCCGTCCGTCCGCTCGCTCGCACTCGCGCGCGCGCGAGCGGCAACAGCGTAGTTTGCGCCGCTGTGCGCGCGGATGGGAGGCGAAGGCGGGGAGTCGGGCAGGTGGGAAGACCCAACCGAAACGCAGGTATCCGACGACGGAGTGTGAGGTCAGAGCTGCGTAGTGTACAAGAAGTGATTTCGTCGTGGATCGAAGAAAGTGTGCCATGCGACCAACGACCGAAAGAGCAGGGCGAGTCGATCGCGAATTGGTCGTTGCGTTCGCAGCACAGGCCAAGTGGCGGCTTGAATGCAACGGCGTATCATACGTCGTGTGGGTTGGAATTGGAACCACTGTAAGTGTGGCAAGTTTACCCTACGGATTCGGCAATTATCCAAAAAATACAGCGCGTGTGTGTGTATACTGAATCAGGCTGCACCGCGCTCTTCAGCGCCCCTTCACTGCTTCGTGGTTTCTGCCCCACTTGCGTGTCACCTGCCCGGAACGCGGCGCGCGACTGATATTCCGTGTCGTGCTGCTTCTCTCACTTCTACTTTCGTTTCGTGTTCCCACCCCGTTTGGTGCCGCTTACCTTCCGATGGGCGCCACTTCCTCACGTCCCAAGCCGGCTACGAAATCCGCCACTAACTCCGAAATCCATCGGAACGCTGACCGTACGATTCCTCCCAATGATGAGGCCTCTTCGGATAGAGCGCCCAAAGCTAGCACCGTATCGGAAGATACCGCCGATTCCAAAAGTACCGCCGAGAATGCCACTGCAATCGCTGACATGGACCCTTCATCGACAACCGCCAAAAAGAAGGTACAGGTTTTAAGTGTGGATGCCGTGGAAACCTATGAAGATGACTGCAACCAAACCGGACTCAGTGAATATGAAATGAACAAGATGGATAAATTTTATCACGCCCCTCATCGACGTCGTGGTCGTGCTTACTTGGAAATGAAAGAAGCTGATATCGCGAAAAAAGAGGAACGTCGGGCGAAAAAGGAACAACGTCGCTCCAAGCGTCGCTCCAAGGGCAAACAAGATGAATCCGAAGCTCCCGCTCCGAACACCGTCGCGTTTGCGATTCAGAATGCGAAACGTCTTGGTGTGTTGAATTTGTCGAAAATGGAATTGCAAATTGTGCCTGAGGAAGTTTTCGATGCCATGCCCGGCACTGCTCGTATCTTCAATATTTCCCACAATGAATTGCAAGCGCTGGAGCCGCGAATGTTTGACTACGTTCTTGTTCAGAGACTTATCGCTAATCACAATCGGCTTGCTTCGATTCATCCCGGTATTCAACGCATGGTAGCATTGAAAAAGCTGGATCTCGCGCACAATCTACTCTCGATTGTGCCCGATTGCTTCGCTTCATTGCGACACCTCGAATTAGTGGATCTTTCCGGAAACAAGCTTGAAGCGTTGCCACCATCGTTCGCGCAGCTGGACCTAACCGATTTGAATCTGAGTAAGAACGCATTCAAAGTGGCGCCACCACAGATTGAGTCGATGACGGGCCTGATAGAATTGGATTTGAGTGAGAATGAAATCGAAACCGTACCCGAAGCGTGGATGAGCTTGACTCGACTCATCTCTCTGAAATTAGACAAGAACAAAATCACCGACTTTCCGAATGTGATTCTGCAACTGTGCGCCGACTTGATTACGTTGTCGCTGCGTGGGAACCCGATCAAGATGAATGTGTTGGAAGCGAAGGATGCATTCGCATTGTTCGAAGAGCGTCGTGGACTGCATCTGAGGCGACAAGTCGAAGCGGGCAATCTGAAGATGGAAGACCTCGAGCCTGCAGATAGGTAGACGGCAATGCCCCGAGTTGCGTTTTTGTTCACTTTGGGTGTGTCGGCCTTGTCTCGACTACCTCTGAGATGTGTGGCACTAGTGCCTCGAGAAGCAAGCAAGCAATCAATCAATGAATCTATTGTGTGATACACGCTCTATCTAGCTCGGGTGGACGTCGATGCAAAAGTGACTCGGCGCGAAGAACGTCAATTTTTTGAGGTACTGTAGTTATAGTTGTCGTTGTATTCCCTTTTCTAACGTCCTCCTTTCATCCTTCCTTTCGCACTTCGTTCAACCCTTTCTTCAATCTCCCCCTCCGACGTCATCCTCTCTCTTTTCCGTAAATTCCTCTCGAACTCGCGGACTCATGACCACTACCTCCGCACCGTACTGTGTGAGATTAGATTTTGCCCATAGCTAGTTCGCGAAATACTCCTCGTGTTGCCACGGATATGGTGTCGTACAATGTCGAAAAATCTAACGTGCTAAACAGGCCGTCGGCCAGCCCAAAGGGCAGCATGGAAAGCATATTGCCATGGGCGTATTCTAAAGCCCACGCAGAATCGGGCAACCGATATTGCTTGGCTACCCCACGGCGCATGATGTTCTGTTCACCGGCGCGGAACACTTGCTTCTCATATACACCTTTCGTAAACACCCATTGTTCCCCATGAAGCATGGTGAAGTAGTCATCTGCGTAGAATCGGCCGCTGTTTTCGACGCGAGGATGGCGATGGCGTGTTTAGTGAACGATGACGGGTGCATGAGAGTGATGCCGCGTGGGCGAACTTACGTATGGCCTTCGGTTCCCACAGCTGTACCAAAGATGATGACGTACTCGGTAAGACTGAAATGGAGGACCTGTGTGGATCGCTATGGATTAGGATCGAACAAGCGGCGCTGCGATGCGAGGACAAGCGACCAACAAACCTTCATCGCGCCCATCGCGCCGCCCGCATTATTGAATACCCAGTCCTCGCCCGTGACGATGTGCGCGCCGTAGTCGCGCTTCAGCGCGCGGATGACGGTGTCGATCGTGCGTGCGGGGGTGGTGTCGTTGCCGCCCACCGCCAGGCCCTCGCGCGCCGCGGCGAGCATCGCCGCGCCGCTGAACAGCGGCTGCGGCGCGGGCAGCATCAGCGCCATGGCGAACGCGAGCACCAATGACGCGCCGCCTACGAGGGCCAGCCGCTGCCGCTTCGCGTTCTCCATGCTAACACGTCGCGCAACTCCCCAATTCCTGCAACCTGTGAAGCCCCGCTGCCTTGTAGACGGGTCCGACGAGCTAGCGCCACGGTGCCGTACCACTGCCCAATTCCCCCCGCGCTACACAATGCACCACTCCTGTCCCTCGATCTGCCCACCGGACTACAGGAACCTCGTCGTGTGAGCCTTCTTCGCCTTCCTATCCGTTCGCCTCATTCCATCCATCACCCACTGCCCCCTACTGATTGGTCGTTCAGCGATAACCCACCAATTCCGCGGGATCTTGTCACCTTATTGTCAGTTCAGTTGACTGAATTTAGTTCATTGTGGAACGCGTGTGTTCCACTTTCTTTCCTATACAACATACACTTCCGAATTTGTATTCCTTTGTTTCCCTTTTACTTTTTTCCCCGTTACCGAATCGACAAACCGCTGCAATTGTGAATTCCGGATCAGTTCAACTTTGCCAAATCGTCGTCGCCCTGTGCGCCGCAGTTGCACTGTACCCGATTTGTTGCGCACCACAGGCAACAACGCCAACATGGCCGCAACAACAACCAGATTTCAAGATGTGACCGAACGAACGCGCGTCGAACGCATTGGTGCGCATTCGCACATTCGAGGACTGGGTTTGGACGATGCGCTGAATCCGACGGCTGGTTCGCACGGACTGGTGGGGCAGGTGGAGGCACGCCGCGCGGCCGGGGTGATTGTGAAGATGATACAAGCGGGGAAAATCGCCGGGCGCGCCTTGCTCATCGCGGGTCAGCCGGGCACGGGGAAGACGGCGCTTGCGATGGGCATGTCGTTGGCACTTGGCTCCGACACGCCGTTCACGAAAATTACGGCGAGCGAGTTGTTCTCGTTGGAAATGTCGAAAACGGAGGCTCTCACGCAAGCGCTGCGGCGCAGCATCGGCGTGCGCATCCGCGAGGAGACCGAGCTCATCGAGGGCGAGGTCGTGGAAATCACCATCGACAAGCAGCTCGTCACCAACTCCGCCGTGGCCGGCACCAAGTCCGGGAAGCTCACCATCAAGACCACCGACATGGAAACGGTCTACGACCTCGGCTCGAAAATGATCAACAGCTTGCAGAAGGAGAAGGTCACCTCGGGTGACGTCATCACGATCGACAAGGCCACCGGGAAGATTTCGAAGCTCGGCCGTTCGTTCGCGCGCTCCCGGGACTACGACGCGCAGAGCGCGGGAACGAAGTTTGTGCAATGCCCAGACGGCGAATTGCAGCGACGAAAGGAGGTGGTTCACGTCGTGACGTTGCACGAGATTGACGTCATCAACTCGCGACAACAGGGCTTTCTCGCGTTGTTCGCGGGCGACACGGGCGAAATCAAGTCGGAGGTTCGCGAGCAAATCGACATCAAGGTGTCGGAGTGGCGCGAGGAGGGAAAGGCGGAAATTGTACCGGGTGTTCTGTTTATTGATGAGGTGCATATGATGGATATGGAGTGCTTCTCCTTCATCAATCGTGCACTAGAATCAGACCTCGCGCCGATTCTTGTCATGGCGTCGAATCGTGGGATAACGAAAATTCGCGGCACTCAATATCGTTCGCCACACGGCGTGCCGCTTGACCTTCTTGACCGTTTGCTTATTATCACTACCAAACCGTATACAGATAAGGAAGTTGAAGAAATCCTCAAGTTGCGGTGTGAAGAAGAAGATGTGGCTATATCCGATGACGCGATGAAGAAACTTGTTCGTATCGGCCTGGAAACATCGCTTCGATACGCCATGTACCTTATCACGTCGAGTGCTCTCGTCTGTACGAAGAGAAGAGGAAAACAAGTCGAATCAGAAGACATCACTCGAACCTACGCCTTATTCTCGGACGTCAAACGAAGCACGCAGGCCTTGTCCGAGTACAGAGACCAGTATATGTTCAACGCTGCCGAGGCGGCAGAGAAATCCATCGGGAACGAGCATGATGCGAATATGTCGGACGACGCTATGGATGCCGACAAGAGAACAGGAAATGGGAATGATGGAACAGAGCCGATGCAGACATAAAGAGAGATAACGGACTTTGTCGTTCGTTTCTGTATTTGTATTACACTTGCAATGCACTTTTATCAGGCCGCACTCAATGGTTTGTAGGAGTCACTCTTGTCCTCTTCTATCGCCATCTTCAGCGCTTCCGTGGCGTTCTCATCTACTTGCGACAACGCACTAAAACCGTCTTCGTTCACTACACACACTTCACTACCGTCGGGGTCTTTCAGAATCACAACCCGAACCGATGCCTTTCCCGGTGTTTCTAATTCGACTAACGAGGTGTGAACCGACCCGTCGGTTTCCTCGACAGCAGCTTCGAACGGCGCGGGGTCGGCAACTGCTATGGCGAATCGCCCGCCCGCCTCGGCGTAGTCGATCGGAGTGGCGATTTCTTCGAAATGAAGTGAGAATGGCACGGCGCCGTCGAATGTAACCTTCTTGTCCTCCGGTTTCATTCTGAGTAGGGAGGTGTAGAAACTGGCGGTTGAGCCGAGGTTCTGCACGCGTATGTGGACAGCGGAGATGGCCGATTTGTCATCGCTGCCGAGGAGAACCTTGAAGTTGTAGCCCTCGGGCATTTGGACGAGCACGCCATCCGCGCCGTCGGTGCATGGGAAGTCGGACGCGCGCACGCGGGCCAGCGTCTGCTCGGGCGCGGTGACCTCGACGTAGGCCAGGTCGTTGCCCTTCTTGTACGGCTGCTTGTGCGTGTAGTTGTAGGTGATCTCCAGCGCGAACGCCGCCGCCTCCGCCGCGTACCCCACCATCGTCTTGCTCCAGCGCCCGTCGTACGGCCCGTTGCACTGCGCCTCGCACCCCGCGCTGAACTCCTCGTGCCGCAGCACGCGCATCCCCAGCGTGTCCAGCAGGAACTTCATCGTCGCGGTCCTGCGCTCGGTCAGAGGCGTGCGGCGGTGGCTCGAAGGCGCGGCGCGACTTACCGGTCGCTCACCCGCAGCACCCAGTGCAGCGGGCGGAACGAGGTCTCGATCATCGTGGATCTGGGCGGTGCTTGCTTGGTGTCAAACTGGCTCTGTCGAGGTGTTTCGGTGACTACGCGGAATGAGATTGCGCACTTTCGCACTTAACATTTTCTTTATTCTCGCACCATAAATTACGAGCCACGTTCTTTTCGACTCATGGCGTCGATTCGTCCTCCCATGTGCATGTGCGATTCGAGTTGGTGCGGCGAGGTTCGCTAGGTCACCGCACCTGCGCTAACTCTCCATGTCGCCAGACCCACATCGCAGCGTTGCGACTTGGCCGAATTTGTGTTTTCTTGGGTGGACCTATGTGTGTTGAAATGTGCAACTCTGAAAGTGCCACCGTCGTCACGCGCCCTTTCGATTACTGCTAAGGCTGGGGAATGGAGCGAATGAATGGAGTGGCGCTGTTCGACTTTGAACCGACTAAACGGTATTTGAGGAGTGTTCCCCTTGTATAGAGCAACATCCTGCTAGTTCAATGCGCCGAAAGTTACCTCTACTCGTTCATCCCATACTGAGAAAGGTCGCACCGAACACGGCTGCGAGAATGCTGAGTGCGATCACGCCCGCGCACGCGATCGTCGCGGGGCTCAAGGCGGCTCGCAACGCCATCGAGCTATTCGACAAAAACTGCCGCGGCAACGGCGGGGGCCTTCTCCACGAATTCTTCGAGACCTGCGACAAGGTGAGGGAGCACGAGCAGCACTACACCGAGCACGCCGCTGCGATTGTGCATGAGTGCACGAAAATCGTGAACGATGCACGCGGCAAGCATAGCGGGGCTGTGCACGAGGTTCGCGAGTGGGTGGCGAGGGCTTCGTTGTTGCTGGACGTGTACGTGCGCCGCATGGACGACGGCACGGACACGGGCAAGTTGAAGAAGCTGGTGGTGAACGTGCTGAAGAGCGGCGTTTCGGCGATGGGCGGCGCGGTGTACAAGCTCGGTGAAGTTTCGACGAGCTTGAATGAGGCGGCTGCGAAGATGAATCAACTACGCTCGGTGCTGGACGCGGACTTTGACCGCGAGAGCTCGCGCTTCAAGCGGCAGGTAGAGAAGCAGCGCGCCGTGTCGTACAGCTCGGCGGCGGCGGCGCCGGTCGCGGCCGGGTGTGCTTCGGCCCTCTTGCGATATTCGCGATACCGATTGGGCTGGCGATCTCGTAGAGTGTGGCGGCGGGTGTCACGGAGGGCGCGGTCATCCCGCAGATGGTGGAAAAGTTTCGGCACATGAAGAACGTGTTCTGCGAGCTGAAAGCGATGGTCGAGCGCGAGCATGCAAATGTTGACGAGGTGAAGAATGACATGAAGCATGAGATCGAGCGCGTGAGTGAGATGAAGACGGCGGCGCAAAACACGCTGGTGCTTGTGAAGTTTGACGACTTCCTCAGGGAAGAGACGAAACAGAGCACGCAGAAGCTCGTCGAGTTGTGTAACGCATACTTGCAGAAGACATCGTGAGCGGATAGATTGGTGTAGGTGGCTGTGTTTGTGTGTACGAGATGTAGCGGATTGCTGAGTAAACGTAAAGAACAAATGTTTGCGAGATGTTGAGAGTTGATCACACAGTGAAGACAGCAAGCATGAAAAGAACACCGCGACGGCGGGATCATGCAAATCGATGCGACTGAAGCAGGGATCGTTCGGATGGATCGTACGTTCCGCAGCAATACAGTGCAGTGCAGTGCGCAGTGTACAGTACGCTTGCAAGCTGTCCTAGGCCACCGTCGAATATTGTTCTGTCGCCCAATGATAACTATTCACGGTGTCGAATCAAGAAATGATTCGACTCGACTCGATTCTTCGTCATTTCGTACTGTACTGAAGGGTTTGTGATACAGTACTGGTAGAGAACAAACCTACAATGCTGCATGTTGAGGTGCTGTTACAACGTGTTGCCGATACAGTATCACAATGCAAGAAGAAGAGCGAAGAGTGGCGAAGCATCACTGTCGTCGCGGGACGAGTCGAGAAGGTAAAGTGTTTTGCACGTCATCGACCACGCAAGAGTAGGGTGCCACCACCGATGGGCCATAGCCCGCGTCCAATTGCACATGCGCGCATGCCGGGGCATTGCTCGCCATTTCCACATAAACGTTTAGGGGAATTGGGTAGTAGTAGCGCTCAGCAATAGCGAAATTCGGATCATCGCATCATGTTGCGGTTATGAGGACGGATGCTCGCGACAGGCAGGATAGGACAAGCAACTCAGCGCTCGTTTCGTCATTTGTTGGAAAACAATGGGGTTGGGGCGGTAGGGTGAGGCGAGGTGGTGAAAAAGGAATTGCATTGACGCTGTAAGCAGGACAGCACGTACAGTACAGAGAACAGGTGCCCCAGCATTGTATTTGCATGTTAATTCGTCCTCTACTTACCGAGTCGCAATTCGGCCACATTTATCCACGATTTCCACCGCGCTGTGCTCACTCTGACTCGCCTCGTCGCTTCACGTACCACGCACCTGCGTTCACACACACACTGCTGCTCGCACGTCCGACTACGCACATCGCCGCACGATGTTGATCAAGGAGTACCGTATCTGCATGCCGATGACGAGCGAGGAGTACAACCTGGCGCAGCTGTACATGGTGGCCAAGGCGTCGCAGGAGGAGACCGGGAAGCAGGCGGGCGAGGGCGTGGAAATCGTGCGGAACGAGCCGTACACGGCGGACTCGCCGCTGAACAAGTACAAGATGGCGGCGGGGCAGTACACGGAGAAGATCATGCACCTGAAGAGCCACATCCCCAAGTTCGTGGCGGCGCTGCTGCCCACGTCGATGACCGACATCGTGGAGCGCTCGTGGAACGCGTTCCCCCACTGCAAGACCGAGTACACGAACGAGTACTTCAAGGACAAGTTCGTGCTGTCGGTCGAGACCATGCACAGCGACGACCGCGGCACGCAGGAGAACGCCGTGGGGCTGCCGCCCGACGAGCTGGAGAAGCGCAAGGTCGACTACATCAACATCGCCTGCGAGGACTCGTACGTCAAGATGGAGCCCAACGCCGACCCCACCCGCTTCCTCTCCGCCAAGACTGGCCGCGGCAACCTCAAGCCCAACTTCCTCGCCGACCACGACCCCATCATGACCTGCTACAAGGTCTGCAAGCTCCGCTTCAAGATCTTCGGCCTCCAGACCAAGGTCGAGCAGTGGGGCCACCAGTACGGCCTGCGCAACCCCTTCCTCCTCTACCACCGCAAGCTCTTCTGCTGGATCGACGAGTGGTACGGTCTCAAAATCGACGACATCCGCAAGATGGAGGCCGAGACCGCCAAGATCACCAAGGAGAAGCTGGACGCCAGTCAGGCCGTGTTGTCCGCCTCGACTTAGCCCTCCTCCCCCCTCGGCGCGTATCCCATGCTGTCGTTTTTGTTTTGTGTTGTTTTTGGGCTGGTGGGCCTCCGGTCATCTCCTCGTGTACCCCATTCTCCCGAAAACTGTGGTTGCTCTCGTTCGGCTGAATTGCCGTCTTGACTTCCCGCTGTTCGTTATCACGATTCGCCTCCGTTTTGAATATTTCTTTGGGATTTGTTCACTGCGTTGTTTTGTGTTCCCAATCTTGTTCCCTACTCTTTCTGTAACAACATAGCGTTAGTGTTTACTTTTTCCGAGCGCAAAGCTGTGTTCGCGCGAGATGGCGGATTCGATAATGAGGCTGGTCTGTCTATGACTTCGATAAACTGAGCGTATTATTTCTGTATCTGCCGATATTCTGACGCTGGTTCCTCTTACGCACTTGGATGAGTCACGTTTTCATCAAGCTTCTAATGGAGCGACCCACTTCTCAGCGCTGCTAGCTTACCTACGGAGCGAAATGAAACATGCTGTTAAGACTCTTGGAACGAGTCCCAGGAATCAGTTATTTATAAAAGACCGCTAACGCCTTCCTCATTACTTGAATTCATCACGCCACTTGATGAACTGGTCAATGACTTCATCGACCTTACATACCTTCGTCTCTTGCACGCCTCGCGTACGCATGTTCACCGTGCCATCCTTCATTTCCGCTTCGCCGACCACAAGGATCGTGTTGTAGTATTGATTTCTTGCCTCGGCGAGTTTCTTTCCTAGGGTACGGTCGGACATGTCAAGGTCGACATGGAACTTGGGCGCTCGCAACTGCGTCTGTACTTGTTTCGCATAATCGAGGAACTTTTCCGACACCGGTACCACGATGGATTGCCTGGGAGAAAGCCAGAACGGCCAAAACCCACCGAAATGTTCGATGAGGATTGCGAAAAATCGCTCGAAAGACCCGTAGATGGCACGATGGATGATAACTGGTCGTGCGAAGCCTTCCTTCACGCCTTCATCCGAAGGGCCATCCGACCCACCTGGCGTCTGATATTGAAGATCGAATCGAATGGGGAGTTGGAAATCAAGCTGAATCGTGGCACACTGATGACGTCTCTTTAACGCGTCAAAGATCTTGATGTCGATTTTGGGGCCATAGAACGCGCCGTCACCTGGATTCAACGACCAGCCACCTTCCTCGTCTTGCTGCTTGCCCGTGAAATCGATGAGTGCATCGGCAAGCATTTTCTCGGCCAAATCCCAAAGCTCTTGGCCACCGATCGCTTTTTCGGGCTTTGTCGACAACTCAAATTCGTAGGTGAATCCAAAGATGTCGTACACGTACTTGAAGAATTCGAGGTATTGCCGCACCTCCTCACGGACTTGCTCACGCGTACAGAAGATGTGGCCATCATCTTGTTGGAAGCGGCGCACTCTTGTCAGTCCACCCAGCGTGCCCGACAATTCGTTGCGATGGAGCACCCCACAATCGGCAATACGCATCGGCAACTCACGATAGGAGCGTACCCGAGAACCGAAAATCAGACAATGCCCGGGACAATTCATGGGCTTGAGTCCATATTCGGCACCTTCAACATCGAGCACGAACATGTTGTCCTTGTAGTTTGCGGCGTGTCCACTTGTCTCCCACAACTTGAAATCGAACAAGTTTGGGGTCTGCACCTCGGTATAGCCACGCCTCCAATATTGTTCGCGCACGAAGTCCATGAGTGTATTGAAGATTCTCTGCCCATGCGGCAAGAAGAAGGCGCAGCCGGGTGACAGTGGGGAGAACATGATAAGCTCCTGTTTCGGCCCTAGGATGCGGTGATCTCGTTTCGCGGCCTCCGCGAGGAAATGCTTGTATTCTTTCAGTTGCTTCTTATCTGGGAACGAAATGCCGTAGACACGCTGAAGCGAAGGGTTCGTCGCAACGCCACGCCAGTACGCCTGCCCCGTGCCTTTGCACATCATCGCCTTGACGCGCGTGCTTTGCGGCACATGCGGACCCTTGCAGAGATCGATGAAGGGGCCATCGCGATACGCCGTGATTGTGGCATCCTCGTCCAGCGCGTCAATGATTTCCAGTTTGAACTTGTTGTACGAAAACATGTCCTTGGCTTCCGCCTTCGTCAGTTCCAAACGCTGGAAGGTGCGCTTCTCCTTCACAATCTTGTCGACTCGCTTGTTCAGGTCGTCGAAGTCCGCTTCCGTCACCTTGTCCTCCCCGTGCAGATGGATGTCGTAGTAGAACCCGTCTTCGAGCGGTGGGCCGATGCACAGCTCACCCCCATACTTGAATTCCATCGCCTCACCCAGCATGTGCGCCGTAGAGTGCCACAATACCCGCTTCCCTTCCGGCGTGTCGAACGTGCAAACACTCAGTGTGGCGTCACCCTCGAACGGCCGTTCCATGTCCCACTGCTCGCCGTTTACGAGTGCGACAAGTGCTTTGCGACCTAACGTCTCACTGATACCCATGGCGATGTCCATAGGCGATGTTTTCCACTTCACACCCTCCTTTTTCGACCCATCTGGCAGCGTGATTGTAATGGGTTCCTCGGCTTTGTCCTCGAGATTCAGTTTACCTGCTTCACGTGCTGCTACCGCCGCATCCCACACCTTGAGACGATGTGCGATGTATTCCGGTGCATTCCCTGCGCCCTTCTCGTGATTGCAGCAGCCTGCATGCTCGACCTTCATAATGGCACCGTGCTGAGCTGATGAGCTGTGCGATACCGAGTTAGCTCAAATTGCGTGCTACTATGTTGTCATCGCTCGACGACCGCCGTACGCGGGGCTTACAGCTCCAGCGAAGCACTGAATCAGCTAACTCAAAATTTAACGAAAATTTACGGTATGCCATGATAAATGACTGAAACTCGTCATCATTATTCATTGCGACAAAAGCCGTGTTGTGAATACTGCGTGGTAGTTGCACTTGCATTGCGAGGGCCCGTACACCAACTTGCTCGAGACTTAGCTCGCTCGCTACTATCACGCCCACTTCGTCGTCCGCAAACACAAGGCCTGAGGCGCATAGCGGGCGCACAGGTTGAATGCAACGGCTGAACAGTCGTACTGGCTCGAAATCCGGAATGGGGCTGTTAGAAGGGCTCAAGGAATTGGAGGGCGCGCCCTTGCCCGCCCCGAGCACGAGCGGTAGTGCGAATGGGGCGAGTGGGGCCGCGGCAGTCGATGCGATGGCGCAGTTTTCATCGGGCGCCAAGTCGGTGCTGGGAGGTTTGGGTGGCTTCGGAACTTCCATTGGGGAGGGCGCCGCGGTTGCCGGCAACCACATGCGACGTCTGTTTGGAGATGACACCGTCGACCTGGAGGCTCCGCAACAAGCGACCATTGGCGACGAGGTGAACGCGTTGTGCTCGTTGACCTGGATGCAACGTATCGGGCTCTTCGCCATGACGTTCGGCACGGGCGTGCTGATGCTTGTCACTTCTATCAGTTTTCTACCACTACTTGTTATTGCGCCGCACAAATTCGCGGCGGCGTTCACGATGGGCAATGTCCTCTGTATCACTAGCACTTGGTTGTTGACGGGGCCGCGAGCTCAGCTGCGCGCGATGTTCCAGCCAGCGCGTGCGGTGGCGGCCGCATGCTATGTGGGCTCGCTGATTCTGGTGTTGGTGGCTGCGTTTTTCGGTGGCAGTTTCCGCTATCCCTTGGTGCTGGTGTCTCTGATTATCGAGATTCTATCACGTAAGTTGACGGTTTTTGCACCCTAGCCGCATTGCGTAACGAGATACCGCGAATCGACGACGAACTAACTGTGCGATTGTTTTTGCTTTGCAGTTGGCTGGTATGCGCTAAGCTACATCCCATACGGACGCACGATGATCATGCGGATGGCCTCGTTGGCCGGATGGGCCTAGTGGATGAATGCTCAGTTTTGGGTCACAGGTATGGATGTTGGGCTTCGTGTTCGTCCCGTGCTTGCAGGGCGGCGCGTCTCCTGCTCACTGCGAGCTCTTTACGCAGGCATGCTAAAAATTGACTTTCTCGTTGATGATCCACTTCTCCTTCCTCGAGCTACGTGTGTGAAACGTCCTGTTGGTCAGTGCGATGAACGAGGGTTGGGTGTGTCTAACGAACTGGCTCTTCCCGATACACCGAATCGCGGCAGTTGGGTGACATGCACGAAAATACGCAGTCCGGCTGGTGTGGGCGGCATATCGTTTCACAACTATCCCGCATCTCCCGCGCCACCGCGCTCAGTATGCGGATTGCCCCTGGTGCCCGCCGTGCCCGAATCAAACTGAAACATGCTGCGTAAATCGTAAATAGCGTGAGGAGGCGAAGGTTTTTCGTAGTGACGGTCCGCATCCGCATGGTTTTTCGTTTCGTGCACTGTACGAGGTTGGTGCCGCTGAGCAGTTGTACAGTTCAGTACACTATCGCAGAGGTGTGCTGTACTGTAGGTGAAGTGGGAGAAGCAAGCAGGATGTATACAGTAAATAAAGGTTTCGTTGAGTGGGAAGAGATATTGAAATTCAGAAATTCAGGGAAAAATCTGACTGCTCGTCCGTTCAAAAGCGAATTGGAACACGTGGCTGTCAGAGCACTGTAATGCAGTGCGGCGCTAAAGCTCTTGGAATGCACACCCCACCACTGCACCTACAGTTGGTCAGTAAACAACCTCCATTTCGCACCCGCCCCCCGAGACGAGCCACTGATTGCCAGCCCGCGTGCGTTGAGCGACGACCAACACGAAACGACGACATGCCGGACGCGCCTGCGCCCAACACCGATAACACCGTCGCGCTGGCCGCCCACGCGGACGACTCGTACTGTGCGCTGTGCCGGCGGTGTCAGATGCGCAAGAAGCTCGAGCGGCGACTGGCGACGCGGCGCCGCGGCGCGTCCGGGCGTGGCGCGGAACACGCGACTGCGGTGCCGCGCGACGAGCGACCGATAGCGGAACTGCTGGACTACATTGGCGCCGACGAAAGCGCGACGAATCGACCGAGCCGGAAGGCGAGACGCAAACGGGCGGCGGCGATGCGGCGGCGTGCGCTGGCGGAGAAGGACAACGTGGTGATGGGCGCGGAAAGCGTCGGGTGTGGGTCGTGTGAAAGCGAGAACGGCGCGGAGGAGGCGCGTGTGGTGGAGGGCAACCCAAGTCGAATCGAATTCGAGTATGAAGACGAGGACGTCGACAGAGAGGTGGAGGAATTTCGGCGTTTGTTAGAGGCGGCCCACATCAACAGACCCGCCGTCGAACTGTCGCGCTAGTCGGGGCAATCGCGCGCTGCGTCCGATTTAACCGCGTTCAGCTGCACCACTACTACCTTCATCTTCATCACCTACTCCTACACACAGCACCCCACACACACAGACGCACCCACAAATACCAGCACACCAAGTCTCCATATGTATGTCGTGATTACGCTTGGCGTTCGGTTGCCGCCCCGGCGTGGTTCTGGCGTGGTTAGTTCACGCTCAGGCTACCGCCGTTGTAAACGAATGAGCCCCCCGTTCCTTTTGCATTTCGCGCGCTCGCGCCCCGATTGTTGCCTCCGTTTGAATTGTGCCGAGCGCGTCGCGCAAATTCGGCTGGCGCACTCGCAACCCTCGCACGCATTTCGGTCGGTTGCGAGCCGCCGAATATCGGCCGGTGTTTCGTCAGCATTTTCGTGACAGTACTGTGCTATCACTAGGTGCGCGCCGCACTGCACACGGTGTTGTGTACGCGAGATACACTGAAGAAATTGCATTAGCTGATGTGGTGGTGCGGGATCGCAGTGAAGCGTTATCGATATCAAAATTGCGTATTGATGATGGCCATATGTAATAATGGGACGGGGTGTGCGTGTGAAAGGAAAGAATATCGGTCCCCCTTTCCGTCTGTCCGCCTCGCTCTCGTTCTCGCTCACGCTCGGTGCTAGTCAGATGGTGCGGCATGGTGGACACTCGATGCATGCGCGGTGCAAATGTATGGCGACCGTTATACATTCGAAGAGGTAGTGCATTGAACAGTCGCGTGATAGTGTGCACCTCCCCGTTTCGCTGTTAGTACTCGCTTGATTGCTATAGAAACGATAGCGTCGACTAAAGTTGTACGATGATTTCCTGGCTGTGCACCGACGTCCACTACCGTGCATCGGCATCGTCATCGGGGAGGTGAATAATACTGTACAGTAACGCACGGCACTGTATCTCGGCCGCTTCTACCACCGCCGCCATCGTGTGCTCATTCGAGCTTCCGCGTTTCAATGCCCCCGTTTTATTGCGTAGTGCACTGCAATTGGTGAGGTGCACCGCGCCGCTTGATTTCGGTAGAGTATGACCGGTAGACGCTGTCGATTATTTGTCCAATTGATGTCCATTATTCACTGCACTGTATTTCTCAATCGATTGGTAGCGAGTCCTTGATCCCATGTTGGACGGACACTGTCCTCATAAATGCTTGTCTGTTTCGCGCAATCTATTGCCCGTGCATGCTTCCCTACCTGAATCGAATCTAGCGCAGTCGTCAACTAGAAATTCGATCATTTCATTCACTCTCTTCATTTTTTGAATATTCGACTTCCTACCTATCGTAGGTTTCCTTTGAAAACTTATCTTTTAAAAATTCCACTTCGCTTTTGAATTTTCTGTTTCTGAATCATTAATTTAATTGCCAGCTCGATATTTTTTACCAATGAAATTAGAATATCAATTCTCTAATTTTAATTTCCGTTACTTATGTACCACCGCACCTATGACGGGAACGACTTGCGGTCAACCAATTGACACTAATCAAGTTTCTCAACTTCATAAATCTTCTGCATTTGTCATGAAAGACCTGCCTATGAAAATGCTATAGGTAAAATTCTTCCTCTAATTCCGGCTCAGTGCATTATACAGGACGATCTTTATACAGTTCTAACACTGCTACTTGTATTTGGAAATTCTCGGTCAACCTTCCCCGCAGGCTTCATTTGGTGCATACTTTGAAAAATTAAAAAAATATTACTTCCCCTTGAGTTTCGACCATAGAACTTCGTCTACAGTATCTAAGATCCTGTCTGAATAGTACGGTGGAATAAGAATGAGTCCCACCGGTTCCAAACGAGTATGGCATACAAATCTAAGATCCTTACTACGTCGTATGAAAATTTAAAAAAGGGGTTGATTTGGCGTCTCTGTAATTTCATCCCCTCGGGTAACCAGACTAACCGCAGCATCAACTAGACCTCCTGACTCCTCCCTCCTCATTCCCTTTCCTGAACCTGAATTCCTTACCGACACCCGCGCTCACTTTCTTGCCTCTTTCTCAACCAGCAATCTGTGCTTACGAATACCTCGCTCATATCTTTTGGTCTCTCGTCTTTTCTCTGTCTCCGCCTTCTTCACTGCCCTCTCGACGCGTGCGACTTCTCTCTGTTTCTTCAACTCCTTTCTTTTATCAAGATCTTCTTCAGGCGCATCTGTTCAAGTTCTCTCCTTTCCATCATGCCTTGAACGGTCAAGTACAACGCAGGTGTGCCAAGATGTAGAATTTTTCTATGAATTTGCGATGCGGAAGTCTTACGGTCCGTGTCAACGCCAACTTTTGGTCCAATATTCATCAATATCTTGTTAATTGAATTATGTTGAGAAAAAAGTATCTCAATATCACGCAGGCTCTCTTCTTATGATTGTTTCTGGTGACTAATATCGATAACTTCTTGCAGTACCTCATTATCAGTACGTCGTGCTCTGACATGTGCGCAGTCGTCATGAATCGTTTGCGTTCTTATTGTATTTGTTTGGTACTTGAATCGATTCATGAACCGAAAATTCATTGGCCACAAACCACAAGCATCGAAACTAGATGATATTGTGAATGAATCAACTTTTGCAAGACCGTGAACACCAAGCATTAATGTTACTCGTACAGACGACACATCAATACATGAACGTGGAATCATTATATCGCGAAGAGATTTCACATTCCGTTTGATGACCGTATTCACATTTTGGTCACAAGGCTGCAAGAAATGACTAGTATTGCGCAGAGCTTGTATCACTTACTACCCTACAGAAGAGCAGTATCGTAGCCACTCAACTCCTTTCCTCGATTAACGGCCATCAAGTGTCAACACGAATATTTTCGACAAAGGAAAGAAGATACGCGCATATTGAGGAATATGCTGGACGACAAGCCTAATCAAATCCTTCTCTGCACTCCAGTTTTCTGATACAATTACGACAGCGTCTTTCGGTATCTAGTCCTTACTACGCAGCAACTGGAGTTCTGGCCTATCTCCTGCTTCGTGTGACTTCAGTGGATCAAACCATTTTATTATCACGTTCTTACCGTTTACGATAAAAATGGCGGTGTTTTACGGGCAGATGCCGATACAGCGACGATACAAGTAACATGTTTGCTTTGCCTCCTGTTATGCGTCATACGAAATCCTCCATAGTGCGAATTCGCAGACGTGAATATCTTAACAGTATTCCCTGTGTCAGTGCAAATAGAATTCTTATCCGTATTCCACAATCTATCTGGTTCTTCAAAAATATCAGATACATCGCTTTGTATCTGCTTTAGTGACACTTCAAAAGTAAGAACATGGTCGTAACATTCAGCATGTATTTTTGCAGCACGTTTGTCTTCTGCTTTTCGATACGTAATGTCCCTGTTATCAGCGCGCCATTTACGAATGCAGTAATTTGACGGATACCTGAATTCGTACGAAATCCTTGTCTTCCAGCCAATGCAATCTGGAGCATTGCCGTTTTCAGTGTAGCAGCATCAATAGCTAATCCTCGAGAAGCTGCATACCGGAGGCGACACTTAATAAGTTGGTTTTCATGGTATGATAGTATAGATGGTCGACCAGCTCTATTGGTCTTAGGACTCAACAACTTGTGGAGAAGAGTCTTATCATTATCACGATATGCATTTCTGATACGACGTACAGTAGTTTGGGGTACTCCTTTTATTTCGGATACATGGGATACTAGAGTTCCATTTGATAGTAGCGCTAGCGCTTGCTTTCTTTGCTGG
>JAAUYH010110191.1_pt1 | contig 37502 bp, 27 predicted proteins | sample 7278061 | NCBI WGS metagenome assembly JAAUYH01 (sample SAMN14350203, study PRJNA611818) | marine sediment metagenome | isolation source: surface marine sediment (0.6m) | place: French Polynesia: Moorea | collected 2018-08
AGGATAAACATTGCCATTACTGTAATAGTGGCAGAATTACCAAAGCCAGCAATGCCTTCTTCTGGGGTGACTATCCCAAAGATCATTAAAACAATAGCCACAATAATTGCGGTTAAATCGACAGGTAGCCATTCAAAAACAAAAGAGACTAAAGCAAGAATTAAAACACCAAGGGTGACTATCAAATTTGTAGATAGCCCTTGAGAGTTAGAAGATACTAAAGCTAATGTATGAACGCTAAGACTAAAAGTAATATTCATTCAGCGTTATTCAACGAATATTTAATCTGGTTTTTAATCGGATAACTTCCTCAAAATGATAACGTATGAATATATTTAATCAAGCAGCTTCATCTTAATCTTAAATTAGCAATTACATTTAATTAGGAATTAAATGACTCGAGCCTCCACTAGCCTGTCTAGCAACTAAACCCGCATCCAAAGAGGAGATATTCCCATCACTATTTATATCTCCTATAAGTAAAGGATCGATCGCTCTATAAGCATCAAAACCAGAATTAACACCGACAGAGAAGTGAGCCATTAATGAAGCATCTAACCCGTTATGGCTACCATTACCACTAGCATCTCCTAAGTAAGCTACTTGTTCGACCGCAACATCTCCAACTCCAGCAATACTACCACCATTAAGACTTAATGATTCTATTTGAACCAACCCTGAATCACCATAAGTGGCTGTATCAGGAACTTTAGCATCGATAAATACTAGTTCTACTTCTCCTGAAGTTAAGGAAGTCTCTCCCGTAAGGCTTATGTTAGCTTGACCAGGAGTATCTAAATTTTTTTCAGTTATCTTCCAATCACCAGCTAGGTCAGGATTAACTAAAATATCCTGTACATCCAAGATCTCTGAGTCGTAAGTTAGAGTAAAGTCTATTTGACTTATTCCCTCACCATCATCGATAGTAATTGCTAAATCTCGATCTTTGGCAGGGAAATTAATTGCTTGTCCTGGCGCACGGCTAAAATCATCAATACTCAAAACTCGATCGTTACTATTTTCGACTTTAAAAGTAGAGGTAAAGTCATCTCCAAAAATACCGTTCCCATCTCCATCTAATAATGTTCCCGACTGAGTAACTAAACCATCTTGACGACTAAAAAGAGTCAGGGTGTAGTCATCTGTGGCTAGAATTCCCCCAGTTTTGACAAAAGTAAGGGTATTCTCATCTTCATTCCAAATTGCCGATCCTCTGATTATTTCTCCTGTGCTTTCTCTAACTAGAGTGAGATCCGCTAAATCACCACTTTGTTCTTGATTATTATAGGCAAGATTAAATGAGTCTACATCTATGGATTGATTAAACTGTAAGACAAAACCACTAGCACTAGTTTGGAAATTAGTGACTTGTAGAGGAATATTAATGACAAAATTATCTGCTGTTAGAGGACTATCGTGAAAAATAGCGATCGTATTTCCAGAACTAAGAGTAATCTCAGAAAATAAACCTCCTTGAGAACCTACTCCAGTTTTGGTTACTGCATTTAATACCTCTGTACCATTGGCAAAACCTAAATTAGCAGCTATCTCAATAGTATCTTCAGCTACAACAAAGTCATTGATGGTATCTTTGCCATTATTTTCCTCAAACAGAAAACGATCGCTGCCATCCCCTCCCAAGAAAATATCATCCCCTGTGCCACCCACTAGAGTGTCGTCTCCTAAACCTCCTGTTAGTTGATCGTCATTGCCATTGCCAAACAGAAGATCGTTTCCATCCTGTCCAAAAAGGCTATCGTTGCCTGCATTGCCCTTAAGAGTATCATCAGCTGAATTTCCTTGTAATTGATCGTTACCGTTACCACCCATAAATAGATCTCGATCGTCTTGACCAAACAAAAGATCATTGACTTCTCCGCCTTGAAGAGTATCGTTGCCTATTCCGCCTTGAAGCTGATCGTCACCTTGTAAACCGTTAAGATTATCACCAATAATTGAGCCAAAAATAGTTTCTCCTGCTGCCGTAGCGATCGCAGGAGTAGAACCTTGAGGCGTAAAACCATCTATTTCATAGCCAATATCTGCAAGTAAGGCTAAATCTATATTGGTTGGTAAATTACGACCACCATTTTTAGTTGGGTCTAATAAAACAGAATCCTCATTAAAACCTTCTTTGACGTGTCCTAAATCTGACTCTAAAGGAATGGGATTACCGCCATTCTCTGCTAAAGCATTTACGCCATCAAAAGAGCCTCCTGCTCCAATAATATCGAAGATAGGAGCAGTACCAATCCCTAAAACGTGTCCGATTTCGTGTAATGCAACACTAACAAAATCGATTTGATTAGGATTAGGATTATCTAAACTAAAATCCCAATTAATTTGGGAATTAAACGAAATAGCCCCTGTCCAAGGTTCAAAATTAGTAACAGCCCCTTGGTCACGAAAATTATCAGAAATTCTTCTTTGAAAACTATCGCCGATTAAATCAGTACCATCTACTTTTGCTTGTCCGAGGAGTAGAATATTGTCTGTAGAAAGATTTTCAGGAGATAAAATTCCTGGTTGGGAAAGATTAATAACATCTTCTTCTGTAGAAGAACATTGACAACAACAACATCCAGTTAAATGACAACCATGAGAATCTCTTAATTGTTCACCAGTAGAAGCTCCTCCAAAGGGAGAAGTATTAGCACCAACAAAAATTAAAATATCATCAATTCCTTCCTCTAAAGTAACTATTTCATTCTCACCAGTTGTAGGGTTTTGAATAGTAAACTTTACTCCTTCAGGAATGTTTTCAAACTCATCATTAATCAACGAAGACCAAATTTCACCAGCTTTCTCTAATGCTTCTCTCCTACTAGAGTCATTGAAAAAGCCATTACTATCAAATCGATAATCAAATTTAATTTCCATAATATGGAATCCTAAGAGACAGAGCTATCGATCTCCATTTTCCCCATCTCTTGTTTGAACTGCCTGAGGGAATATAGCTATTTTTAAATTAAAGCGTTCTCTTATTTGAAAGCTGATTGATATCTTGCCTTTTTTATAATTGTCAAGTATGTTTAACACCCTGATTTTTGTTAATAATTGATAATTAAATCAATTTAATTATCAGTTAGAAAGCAAGTTTAACTTGGTACTGCGCGATTAGCTTCGCTGGCTTGGAACGAGATCGCTCTATTATTTTAGCTAACTCTGTAGATAAAGGTGTATAAGTTAATCATTACCTATCTTTTTTTCTAGCTATGCCCACCATAAGCAAAACGAAATGGGGGTTGAGACGAAATATCTTAACCGCTATGCTCTTGGGAATTGGCTCAATTCTTACAACGTTTGCTAGTCTTAGTTTCGGAGTTGAGAAACTAATGCCTTTTTTGGGAGCAGCAGTCATTTATCCTCTTTATCTGTTGCTGGTAAATCGTCATTGTTATCATCAGGCAATGATCTGGGTTCTTTGGTGGGCTGTCTGTCAAAGTTTTTCTGTTGCAGGGGCAACAATTTTAGCTCCAGAGCAAGCTACTGAGGTAGTACTCAATGGTGCTGTTTACACAGAAAATATGTTTCACTGGATTCGGACAGGGGAAGGGGCAGAAGGGACGTTTCAACTTTTTCTTCCCCTTCATTTGCGAGAGTACGCAATATTTTCGTTATTGTCACTGTTCACCTTTGGTAGCGCAGCTTTAATTCTGGGAACTTATTTACTCAATTACATGAATTTTTATGTGGGTCAGCTTATCTACCACAGTAATTACCCGTGGCTAGCTGCTATAGTGGGATGGCCACCGTGGTCTATGCTGCGGGTAGTTGGCTATATTGCTACTGGCTTGGCTCTCACTGCCTTAGCCTTAAATCTTGCTCACTACTTAAGCCGAAAGTTTCCCCAGCTTAAATTTCCGCGCCAGTACTTTCTGATGGGAATAGGATTGTTAATAGGTGATCTACTCGTCAAAGCCACTCTTGCACCAATTTGGCAGAAACTTCTACAGATAGCTTTAGTTGGTACTATGAGAATCTGAGATAATCAATCGATAATAAGTTAGGATAAACAGCCAATGAATAGTGATTTGATTCCCTTTCTTGCTGGAGTAGCTTTTCTCATTCTCTATCTAATATTTTCAGCTTGGACGGAGATGGGAACAAAATTACCTTGGAAAAAGTAAGCGATCTCAGAGATTATTTGGGCATAAAGAAACTATGAAAAATCACCAATCTTGTCACCATTGCCAAGGACTTGGATATATCGAAATTAGAGATTGTGCGGGAGAGATTCAACGAGAAGAAACCTGCTCTTTTTGTGGTGGACTAGGATACATTAAAGAGGAAGAAGACAAAGACAAGCATTGCAGCAGTTAAAGTTTTAGCCATGAACCAACTTACAAAACTAGCTGGTATGTTGATGATAATTTCGAGCGTGACTCATGTATTACAGCTTTGGGTGTATCCCCTTGAACATCATGTTATCGGTGCTGCTGCATTTGGCATCATTTATTTTTTTATTGGTCTTTTCCTGTTGCGCCGTAATTATTTAGCATTTTGGCTAGGGGCAATCATGCCTAGTATTGGTGGAGTATTAGGAGTTTACCGCTTCTTATTTTTACATCCTAATCCCTTTACTGTTTTCCATGTGCTGATTGATTTAGTAGTAGTTCCTATTTGTATCTATAATCTCAAACTTAAGATAGAAAAGATGGAGAAGAAATAAAGCGTTTCTATTGTTCTATAAGTTGATTTTCAACTTCGTTAAGAGCATCATAGTTGCCGATTACATTGACAATATCTTCTCCACTGAGATCGATGGTTAGTAAATTTTGGCTAACACGGGTAAAGCTAATTGTTCCTCCTGCCCCTAAATAGTCGTCAAAATCTAAATAGTCTATTATCTCGAAACGATCGATAGTATCTATATCTGCAGTACCGTCTAAGAGTTCACTACCAAACACAAAAATGTCACTACCATCTTGAGCGAGGATATCATCATCTCCAGTACCTCCTTGAATGGTGTCGTCACCAGCACCACCGTAAATAAGATCATCACCAGCACTCCCATTAATATAGTCATTGCCTGAATTCCCCCAGAGTCTGTCGTTACCATCTCCACCAAGAAGCTTATCATCACCGCTATTGCCACGGATATGGTCATGACCCAAACCGCCAAATAAGAAATCATCACCAGCACCACCGTTGATATAGTCCCTATCTCCTTGACCATCTATTAAGTCATTAAGGGCTGTACCATTAATTATGTTTCTGAAATTGTCACCAAAAATATCGTTCTCAAAGGGTACGACAAAAACATTATCTGGAATTAGATAAGGATCGCTAACGTTATTACGGATAATACTGGCTAGAGTGGTATTTTCAAGATCGGGGTCTAAAATATTCAAGCGATCGAGATCATTGAGATAGAAAAACTCATCTCCATCTCGTGAGCGAGTAAACTGATCGGCAATAAAGAAACTAAGAGTAGGTCCTAAAAGACCACCACGATCATCTGGCAGTTCGGAGATACCTCCAAGCCAGAGATCGATCTGGTTAACATCAGTATAGGCAGTTGCCAACAAATTAACTACGGAGTCACTGAATAGACCCAAATTACGCAGATGGTCGAAGTCCTTAATTTCTGTACCAAATATTTCTGCATAGACATCAGTATAGCTAGGAATACCAGTTTCTCGACCACGAGCAATATTAACTGCCCCTAAATCCAAGCCACCAGTCCCAGCCTCGAATAAAGACTCTCGAACACCATCTACAATCATATTGTCGATTTCCTGCGCTCTCTGGAAAAGTAGACCAGTTAGCACTGAATCAACACCATGCTGTTGAATATTTTCTGGATTAAAAAAAGCCTCAGCAAGAGCAATTTCTGTAATACCCTTGTCGTCAACTCGATAAAGCAGATCGGAAAGGAGAGTGTGACCTAAGCGAAAAGCAGCATTAGCAAATTCAATACTGACTTGGGGATTGATATCTGGCTGAAAACCTTTATATTGCTCTATCGTGCCTTCACCAATTAATAGGGGTAGAAATTCTTGATAAGTAATAACCTGAACCTTTGCCCCAATTACCTTTCGCGCACTCTGGTAAAGAAATTCATCCTGGATTTTCTCTGGAGATGCTTCAGGATTTTCTGCCAGAAACTCATTGCTAAATTCTGTAAATTTTATCAGTAACTCAACGTCTCCAGCTTCTAGACGTTCATGAAGATCTAAAGCTACACGATTATGCTCTCGTACAAGCAGATTGTGAACAGCAGTTAGTCCAATTTGCTCATTAGCCCGAATATCCCCAGCAACAAATTGAAAATCTCCTAGCGCACCTCCTCCTGTGGCGTTAGGTTGCTCCTCTGATGTTTTCACTGGGTTGAGAGGGAGAAGAATTTCGCCATTGTCCCCTACAGAAGTCTTGAGTAAACCTTGACCAGATTCAGTATCCCGCAAAAATTCTGCCCGTTCAGAATCAGAGCCGTATACACTGGAGGCATCGATAAAGGCAGTAATTTGGTTACTTACTTGGCGCGGAGTGGTTGCTCCTGTTCCTTTAGCTGCGGGTACTCGGATAAAAGGAAGTGTGGTGATTCCATTCTGGACAAATGGGTCTTTGGGATTGTCTTGGGGAATAGGAATCGGCGTGAAATCTCCCAATTTAGGTGGGTTGTCACCACTAGCTTCGTTTAAGGCAAAATCATGGTCGAGCAATTGACCCCATTGCCATAACCAGTCACTGGCATTGAGAAAATTGTAGACGGGTTGAACCTGATCTATAAGAATGTTACTAATTGTGCGGGGATTAGGAAGAGTTGATAAGTTAAACTCTCCGCCACGGGGTATACTAATGCCATCTTCAAAACCATTAAAATCATTACCGAAAAGTCGAATAAGATTACTATCAGTTACTCCCTGGTTTTGATTGTTACCACTACCATCAATTGTGCGAAATTTATTCATTGACTTGTACTTCCAAAAATTAGATTCTTCACACTAAAGTAAAATTGTTAGCATTACTCAACTCAGCAACGGTAACTCCCAGCACAACGCCGATCTGATCTCCATCTGAGAAAATAAAAGTGTCGATTTGAGAGCTATTATTAGGATTTGCTCCCTGAGCAAAGCTTAAAGTAGCGATCGAGGCTGCGTTCAGTTGAATTTTATCTAAACCGACCTGAAAATCAGTGATTACTGCGGTATCTGCTGCCTCCGCAGCGTCGTAAAAAACTGTCTCAGTATTTCCTAGCACAAATGTATCTGCACCAGGAATAAAACCCGATCGATCGCCTGTCAAAACATCAAATTCAAAATCTCCTGTGTCTCCTGCACCTTGAAGAATGTCGTTTCCAATACCACCCAGCAGAACGTCATTACCAGTGCCACCAGTTAAGCTATCATTACCATCATCTCCTTCAAGCAGATCGTTACCACCACCACCATTTAAGGTATCGTCACCACTGGCTGCAAAGAAATCGCGGAAACCACCATCAAGGGTATCATCGCCATCACCTCCAAGCAAATTATCGTTACCACCAGGAACTAATCTAGGTCCAAATCGTAAGGTATCTCCAATAATTAGATCGGAGCCAGAACCAGCAGTAACTCTATCTTCCCCCAATCCACCAATCAGAGTATTGTCACCTACGGTATCAATTAGTTCATCGTTTCCATCTTCCCCTAAAGACCAGTCATCACCAATACCACCTAAAAGTTTATCGTCATCAAGACCACCCCTGAGGGTATCACTACCACTACCTCCAATTATAGTATCATTACCGCTTTCTCCTAGCAGCAAATCCTCGCCAGCACCTCCATCTAACAAATCATTGCCATCACCAAAAGCTAGACTACCGTTATTACCAAAAAGTGTATCGTTGTCACTGTTACCAAAGATGCGATCGCTACCAGCACCGCCAAACAGCAAGTCATCGCCAGCATTCCCTAGAATAAAATCATCTCCTCCTGCTGCAAAAACAGTGTCGTTCCCCTGACGAGCAAAAATACTATCCCGCGCATCGGTAATTTCTGCCAGAGATCCTTTGGTAGTTTCAGGATCGAGAATATCACTTCTAAAAGTTCCTCTGATAAATGCCATTGTCTTTAATTTCCTTTTTTACTAGTTACTATTGATGGTGGACAATTCTTGTTTTTGATGTTGATAACTTTTTTGAGCCTGAGTTTTCTTTTTCCTTGGTGAGTTATCTTTGATCAATCTTTTGTAAGTCCGATAAGGAAGATAGTGGGAGGGATTGTATCCAGAAAAACGGAGAATTAATACACAAGCCCAGGAATACTTACCAACGAGAATCGCTTCAACGATTTGATTAAATTGCTCGTCAGTCATAACTTTGTCCAGTTTGTTATTACAGCTTTGATCCATTATTTTTTTTAAGCTAATTAACCGAGTTTTATAAATCGATACCGTCTTGTTGCAATTTTCTGATGGGGTCTAACAAAACATCTAAAATACGACGACGACGGATAATAATGTCTACACTGGCTGTTTGACCAGCTTTGAGTTTAATTGGCTTCTGATTATCGGTGATATGATCCCGTTCTAGTGCAACCTCTACCCGATATACTTCTCCTAATCGATCGTTTGATTCAGCGTCTGAAGAAATAGAGATAACCTTACTAGGAATAACTCCGTAATCTTGATAAGGATAAGCGTCAAATTTTACTTGGGCTGACATTCCTGTTTCCAGAAACCCAGCTTCTTTATTGGGCAAGATAGCGGAGAGGACTAGCGGTTCTCCTAAAGGGGCAATTTCTACTAAAGTTTGTCCTGCCTGAACGACTTTACCGATATTTTGGAGGTCAAGAGATAGGATAGTACCATCAATAGGAGACTTGAGAAACTTAGATTTTAGTTTGGTTTGAGCAGTAACTAAAAGATTTTTAGTCTCGGTAATTTTGCCTTTTATTTGAGTTATTTCTACTGCTAGTTGTTGAGTTTTTTGCTGAGTTTCTAGCTCTATTCGGTGTCTTTCTGCTTGCTTTTGTCTTAATTCTGCTTGCAGTCTTTCGGTTTCTTTGATGGCTGAGGTTAATTCTCCTTGGCTTTGGGTAATGAGAGATTCCATTTCGCGCAGGGACTGTTCTGCTTGAAATAGTTGTTCCCTCGCATTAGTAATTTCTTGTAATTGACTTTGAGTTAGTTGTTGTTGAGTTTGACGATAAGCTTGTTCTGCTTGAAAAACAACTTCTTGGGAAATTGCTCCTTCTTCTGCTAGTGGTCTGAGCCTATCTAGCCTATTTTGATGCGCCATTATCTCTGAACGTAGTTGTTCGAGATGTGCTTGCGTCAAACTGGAGAGGGGTTGTAATTGGGTTTGTCTTGCCCGATAAGCTACCATTTCCGACTGCTGTTGAGCTAGCATTTGACGAGCGATCGCTGCTTTTTCTTGCGACCAAGCGATCGCTGCTTGCTGTGCGAGGGTTTCGGAGGCAGAAATCCTGGCATGGGTTCGAGCCTGTAAGTGTACTCCTTCAAGTAAAGTTTGCTTTTGCGCTAATTCGGTTTGGTAAGCATTCAGTAGCTGTTCAATCCTCTCTACTTCTTTTTGTGCTAGTTCCATATCTAATTCGATGAGAACTTGTCCTGCCCTGACTTGCTCCCCTTCTTGGACGGCAATATGACTAACTTTACCTAGCTCGATGGGTTCAACTTTATAGGTATCTCCTTTGGGTACTAATTTTCCTTGAGCTTTACCTACTTCTTCAATTTGACCAAACCAAGACCAAGCTATAAATGCCGTGCAGAAGGCTATACCTCCTAAGATTAGGCGTTGGGGTAGTGTTGCTGAGGGCTGATCTAAGATTGTTTGTAAAGAAGAAGACCAACGAGAATTTGTTGTATCTAGAGCAGAAGAGAGATTAGATGTTGGTGAAACCGTCATTGTTTCACTAGCTACCCCTCCATAAATAGAAACCGCTTCTGTGGTTGATGAATTAGAAGATGAAAGGGTTAATGAACTGGAAGATTTTTTGTCATCTGGCTTACCTGGATTTGAATGAATTTTTGGAGGAAGAAATGTCATGATTTAATTCCCCTAGAGAAATTTAATAGATGTAAGCTATGGAAATTTAGCTTTAAGCATTGAATAATTGGTAATTATTCAATAAGCTAATTACTGCTATGAGATATGAGATAATTACTTATTCTCCGCACCAAAAATCTAAACTCTGGGGGATTATTTAGACTTTCACTAAGGGATATATCTCTAAATATTTCCTCATTGCAGTGAGGGTTGGTGTGAGCAATATTTGGATCAAACATTGCTACATAAATAGGGAATTTGAGCTATTAATCAATTTTTTTTGATTAATCTACCATTTAGGAATCTAAGAAGTTTCTAATCTTGCTTATTTTTAGTCTGCGTAATGATTTAAACAGAGACTATATATGTAGAATATGTAAATTTTTAGTATTTAGTTTGACTAGATCCTATGTCTATTTATATCTTCAATATACTGGTATATTGCACCCAGACTAAGCTGATTAGGTCTGAATAATTAATTTAAAACCTACCCGCTTCAATTTTTACGATGTACACAGTATTGCAGTCTAAATACACCTCGATATTACAACGATTTAAATCATCTTTATATAAAGATTTTGTTTCTAATTTGTATAATTTATCTTGATACATTACCTTTTAGATACATTATTTGCAGCAACAGAAAATTCGATTTCAAAAAACATTTTTAAAATATTTTTTAGGATTTGAAATCCTATCTTAATAGCTGTTATTCTAAAACGTTTTTGTGATTATTGCTTAATAATATTGCTTGAAAATTTATCGTTTTTGATAACAACATTTGCTTTCTATGTAATTCAATAAGCCTACTAGACCATGCTTAAAAGTTAGATGTCTTGCCAAATTGGCAATTTTTAAAAATCTCAATATTTAACTAAAATATTAAAATAAAATTAAGTTTTCAGTTAAAGTCAAAACTCTTCAATACGAAGCTAAGAGCAATGATTTAAAAATAATTATTTTATATTTTGTTCGGGTTTTGATTTACATAAGTTAACTTAACCTGACCTATAGTTTTGCTCCTTAATATTTATATACAAAACTTTGCCAATTTGGCAGGGAAAAATCAAGCAAAAAACCTAATATCTACAGAAGTAGGAGAGTTGTACTCCGAAATCAAACAACAAAGCTGCTAGGCAATAGGTAAAAAATTGCCACAACAGTAATAGGTCATAAGCTGGTTTTAATCAGGAGTTAACAGAGTGGACAAGGCGAAAGTAAAAGCACAATTTTCTCTTACCTCACAAAATGAACATCGGGTTCTGTCGCTGCTTTTACAGGAAATAAGATTAGCTCCAGAAAAAGTCAAACTGATTAAAAAACTCAGTCAAGAGTTTGTCATGGAGGAATTTCAACTGGGAGATTCTGTACCTATTTCCTGGGATGTATCCAGAAATTCTGCTCAAAAAGCACCAAAAGCTCAATATCTCTATTTGATTTGTCAAGGAAAAGTGCGCTTACTAAGCTTTGATGCTGCTAAAAAGCGAGAAGTGCCAACACAGTTACTAATAGAAGGACAAACCTTTGGAGGGGATTCTCTTTTTTATCAAACTTGTTTAGCTTATCAAGCGATCGCTGCTAGCCCTGTTCAAGTTGCTAAAATTTCTTTAGCAAAACTTCAGTTTTGGTTACAAAAATTACCCGAACTTAAAGCAAAATGGCATATTGCTGTCCAACAACGTCAAGGCTTAATCTTTTTCAAAACTTTAACTATACTACGCTCTCTTGCTAGCCATCGATTAGCGCAACTATCTGAATACATAGTCGAAAAAAAAGTAGTTAAAGGAGCATCTCTTACCCAGGCAACCCCCTCTGAAGCTGGTCATTTCTGGCTACGGAGTGGCAAGATCCAAAATCAACCATCAAAACTAGTTTTTGACTGGGGATATCCAGAGAAAACGCCAACTAATTGGGTAGCTCAGACTGATTTGTTAGTTTACCATCTCCCCAAAAAACATTGGCAAGCTGCGACAGCGATCGCACCTATCCTCACAACTGCTTTGAGTAAGAATTCTCAAGCAAAATCAACATCTAGCAACGGACATCGTAAGCCTCAAGCCGATCTTCGCGTCAACCAAACTCCTCCTCAATCCAAACCAATTTACACCAAGGCTACTCCAACTCCTACCACCCCTCAAACCCTAGTTGAACAAGAACCTCCTTCGATCGACTTTCCCAAACCTATTAAGCGTCGTCATCAACTATGGAAAGCTTATCCTTTCATTGAACAACAAAGTTCTTCTGATTGTGGTGCAGCTTGCCTAGCTATGATTAGTCGCTATTGGGGTAAAAGCTTTAGTATTAACCTACTCCGCAACTTAGCAGGGGTTGGACGGTCTGGTGCTTCTCTCAAAAATTTAGCCAAAGCAGGAGAAGCTTTAGGCTACCAAGCGCGACCTGTACGAGCCAGTTTAAATCGTTTAGTAGAACAAAAAAATCCCTGGATTGCCCATTGGCAAGGAGATCACTACATTGTGGTTTACTGGGTTAGAGGAAACCAAATTTTAGTGGCAGACCCAGCTATGGGTAAGTATAAGCTTTCTCGTAAAGTATTTCTGGCGGGATGGAGTGGATATGCCCTCTTGCTAGAGCCAACGGAACGTTTGTACGAAACTCCTGGGGAAAAACGTTCTCTGGGTAGATTCTTAAAATTGCTTTTGCCCTATCGTGTTTTAGGCTTGCAAATTATCTTAGCTTCTGTGCTGATCCAAATTTTTGGATTGATTTCGCCACTGTTTACCCAGATAATTCTCGATCAGGTAGTAGTTAACCGAAGTCAGACTACTTTGAATGTATTTGTGATTGGGTCTTTGCTGTTTGGGATATGGAGTATGGGTTTATCTTCAGTCCGTACTTATTTACTGAACTACTTATCCAATCGTCTCGATCTAACCATGATTAGTGGTTTTATCAATCATGCTCTCAGCTTACCTCTCAAGTTTTTTGAATCAAGACGAGTAGGGGATATTATCACTAGAGTTCAAGAAAACCAAAAAATCCAGAGGTTTTTAATTGGACAGGTGTTACTGTCTTGGTTGAATTTTGTCACGGGGTTTGTCTATTTAGGATTAATGCTTTATTACAATTGGCAACTCACTGTTTTAGTGTTGGGATTGATCCCACCGATTGTAATTTTAACTTTAGTGGCAACTCCCCTATTAAGGAAATTATCTAGAGAAAGGTTTAATGCTGCTGCGGATCAAAATTCCTCTTTAGTAGAGATGATGACAGGAATATCTACCGTAAAAGTGGCAGCAGCAGAACAAGAATTGCGCTGGCGTTGGGAAGAGTTGTTAACTCACCAGTTGAATGTGCGTTTTAAAGGTCAAAACTTAGCAATTAATTTGGGACTGCTGAGTGGATTGATTAATTCTATTGGTGGTACGGTATTGCTTTGGTATGGAGCAACGTTGGTAATTCAGGGTCAGCTAACTATTGGTCAGTATGTCGCTTTTAATATGATGAAAGGTCATATTATTAGTCCTGTAATTGCTTTAGTCGGTCTTTGGGATGAACTACAAGAAGTATTAATTTCTGTAGAGAGACTGAATGATGTTTTTGATACTAAGCCAGAAGAAACTAGAGAAAATGCGATGTTGCCCTTACCGAAAATAGAGGGTAATGTACGCTTGAACAATCTTACTTTCCGCTACGATACTGAACAAGAGCGCAACACCCTCCAGAATATTTCCTTTGAAGTTGAAGCAGGGCAAACTGTGGCAATTGTGGGTCGCAGTGGATCGGGTAAAACTACTTTGGTGAAGTTATTACAGGGTTTATACTATCCTACTAGTGGCGAAATTTCGATCGATGGACACGATCTTCAGCATGTTTCTCTGCCCTCTTTGCGATCGCAATTAGGGGTAGTTCCGCAAGAGTGTTTCTTATTTTCTGGCACGATTTTAGAAAATATTACTTTATATCAATCGGAATTTACCCTAGAACAAGTAATTGAAGTAGCTAAACTAGCAGAAGCTCACGCTTTTATTCAATCTATGCCTTTAGGATACAATACTAAAGTGGGAGAGCAAGGAGCTAACCTTTCAGGGGGACAAAGACAACGAATTGCGATCGCTCGCGCCCTACTAGGAAAACCAAGAATTCTGATTTTAGATGAGGCGACTAGCTCCTTAGATACAGAATCAGAACGAAGATTCCAGCGAAATCTAGACCTCCTTGCTCGCGATCGAACTACCTTCATTATTGCCCATCGTCTTTCTACGGTCAGCAATGCCGACTGTATTTTAGTACTCGATGGCGGTTTGCTAGTGGAAAAGGGAACTCATGCCGAATTAATGGCAGAAAAAGGTTTGTATTATCATTTAGCACAACAACAGCTTGAGTTGTAGTAATTTTTTTCTAGAGTGGCAAAATAGATTGTAACTGAGCGATCGCAACTAAATTATCGACATTATCTGGTTTATTACTATTTTGTTGCCAAGTTAATTTCATCTGACTTCTTCCTCTATCTGTTATCAATATTCGCTCATCTTAAGGCACATTTATTTGTCTCAATCCTCTGCATTCACTGGAATCTAGAGCCGATTTAATAGAATAGGAATAATTTAATTGAGGATGAAAATAAACAGGATATCCATTAGTTTTACGATATTGTTTACTTTTGTTAATTAAACATACTTTCTCTCCTGGCTGAATTTGTTTAAGTATTTTGGGATTGACAACATATTGAAGATGTTTATCTAAAGTATAGAAATTTGGTTTGATATAGACAAAATTTGTTTTAGTAATTACCACTGCCAAAAATACAAGACAAATGAATCCTAAATTAAGAGGATTTAATAATTGTGTCCTTTGAGATGATGATTTTTCTAAATAAGTAACCAAATATAAATTTAAGGATACCAGGGTAATCATCCAATACAGATAATAGCGAAGTTCGTGGGATTGAGGAGCAAAAGCAGTTATAGTAGACATAACTGCTAATAAAATTATAGCTGTAGAAGTTTGGTGACAACGATGTCGTATAAAAAGATATCCAAGTAAAATCAGGTTGAAAAGAACATAGCCACCAAAAAAACCACCCAGACGACTTTTATTAGGATTAGGACTCCATTGATCGATCGACCATTGTGGACTATTAATTTCTAAAATAGAGTATAGCCATCTCTGTGCTTGAGGTGCATCTTTAATCGAATCTGCTGCATGTTGATAGAAACCTAGTTGATGATTGAGAACTTGACCTGCTATTTCTATTCTGATGGGATAAAAAGGATTACCATAAAGAGCTACATTTTTGATAGGAGTGGCAAAAATCAACAGGCTGGCGAAAAAAATAGTAGGAATAAAAGTTAGCAGCCACCGATAAAGTTTTGTTCTGGTTTGAATTTGTTGACAGCGCAACCAAATAATCCTTGCTACAACAAAGCAGAGAAGCAAAAAAACCAGAGGAACTAACTGAAACTTAATATTAGCAGCAGCAACAGCAGAAAAAAAAATAAGTAGTAAATTACGTCGATTATAAACTTCTATACCCTGTTTAATATAGAGTAAATAAGTCAGCATTATAAGAGTGGATAAGCAAAGATTGCCTGGTAAATCCACATAAAAAGAAGTAGTATGAATTTGTACTAAAGGAATAGCTAACAGCGCGATCGCACTATAGTAAATAGAAACCTTAAAATAAGCTTTGAGGAAATAACAATAGAGAATTAAACTGAAAAAACAAACTAAATTTCCTGCTTGCAAATGTTGAGTAATAAACCAAAAAAAACCTTGTAGAAATTCGACTAAAAGCGGAAATCCTACAAAACGATATTCTTCTGTATCATAAAAAGTATGAAGCTCTGCTGGAATTATACCCCAGATTCTGGCAGCAAAGGGAACATGATAAAACCAGGTATCATAAGATTTATCTACATCAATAATTGCCTTAAAAAAGAGAGAAACTAATGCAACTATAGCTACCAGCTTGAGTAGAGAATTTACGCCTAATCTTTTTTTTAATAAGTTTGTCTTCATTTCTTTTGAAGAATAAAGCTAGTCACTGATAAGTGATGAATTACTGAGGATAATATCCCAGTATCTTTGTATGTCCTTCACATTTAGTAGGATTTCCTGCTTTTTTAATCGAATAATCATAGTTTAGATAAGGATGAAATACAGGAGCATAAAGAAAAGTATAGGGATATTTTCCGATTAGACATATTTCATCGCCTGGTTGAATTGCTGATATTACTCCATAGTCAATATGTTTCTGAATATGTTGAGACAGACTGTAAAAACTGGGTTTAATATAAAAGAATTGAGTTTTAATAGTGACTATAGTTAAGGCAAGCAGACAAGCTAATCCTAAATGATAAGGTTTGAGGAAGGTTTTTTGTTTGAGTTTTTGTATATCTTTCTGAGGTGAAAAACGATTTTTACTAGTAACAAAATATAAGTTAAGAGAGACTAAGACAATCATCCAATACATGAAGTATCTTAACTCATGGGATTGAGGGAAATTAGCTGCTACTAAGGACATAACTACTAAAACAATAGCAGCGATACTAGTTTCTCGATCGCGATTGAATAATGATATATAGCCAAATAGTACTAAATGAAACAATACATATGAACCGAAAAAACCACCCATACGATTACTATCTGGATTTTCACTCCATTGATCGATCGACCAAGGAGCAGCCTTTATATCTAAAATTGAATAAAGCCATCTTTGCGCTCTAGGTGCATTACCAAGATAACCAGGAGCAGCATTATATAAAGGGAGAGTATGGTTAAGCACTTTTCCTGCTATTTCAATTCTGACTGGATAAAAAGGATTACCATAAAGAGCAATATTTTTAATTGGTGTAGCAAAGATTAGGATACTTGCCAAACAAAGACTGAGAAAAAAAGCAATCAATCTTACAGGCGAACCTTTTTCTTTGTTAATTTTTCGCCAGCGTAACCAAAGAAGACGACTACCAGCAAAACAAAGCACCAGAAAAACCAAAGGAATTAATTGTGGTTTAGCATTAGCAGCAGCAGCAGCAGATAAAATAATAATTATTAGATTAGGTAAATTATCTGCTTCTCGATCTTTTTTTAGATAAATTAAATAAGTCATTAAAATTAAGATCGCCAAGAAAATATTAGCAGGTAAATCTACATAACAACTAGTGGCATGAGTTTGCACTAAAGGTATTGCCAGAAGCGCGATCGCACTATAATAAATAGGAATTTGCCAATAAGCTTTAAGAAACCAACAATATAAAACTATACTAAAAAATCCCACCAAGTTAGCAGCTTGAACCTTTCCTGTAATAAACCAAAAAAAACCTTGTAAAAACTGTACAAAAAGAGGAAAACCATCAAAGCGAGAACGTTCGGTAATAAACTGTTCTAAAGGTACAATTCCCCAAATTCTAGCAGCAAAAGGAAGATGATAACCCCAAGTATCGTAAGCAGGATCGATATCGATAATTGCCTTTAAAAATATTGATATTGTAAGAATTAAGGCTATTAAACTTAAACAAAATTCAAGGTTAAGTTCCTTTTTTACTAATTTCATATCTTCAATTTTGAACGATGAATTTAATTTTGTCCGACTACCGATCTTAGGATTTCTGAAATATTAATACATCTTGAAAAAAGACACCTGGAACTTCTTTCCAGTTTCCTTGATAATGTTTAATTAATTTCATTTCCGAACTCCTACAAAGAAGATCGAGACCAGTTTTATTTACACCAATAGCATCTTCAGGAACTTGCACCCATTGAGGATGAAACCACATATTCGATCCATAGGATGGTCGATCGAAAATCCATCTTTCCTGCGATGTCATATGAAATCTGCCTTTTTGATTTGACCTTGTTTCCAGGCCATTTCTGTAAGTTTCATCCAACAAAAAAAACGTAATTATTGCTTTACCATTGGGTTTAAGGACACGACTTATCTCTTGAAAGTAGAACAAAGCATCTTCTTCCTTAAGATGAGTCCATACTGATAAAGCAGTGGTTAAATCAAAACTTTCACTTTCTATGGGCCATTTGGCTTTGATATCTTTCTGAGTAGGAGCATAAGTTGCATTAGCTACATCAAAATGGATAAACTCGAAATTGGGAGAGGGATAATGACGTTGACAAAAGGTAATATCCTTTTTATTCACATCAATTCCTGTATATTTTCCATCTTTCCCTAAAAATGGTTCACTAGACATTGCTAATAAACCACTACCACAGCCTATATCCAAGATCGTGTTGTTCTCTTTCTTTTCTAGATGGAGAAACATGAGAGTTTGGAAAATACCAATAACGTGAGCCCACTCAGCATAGGAATACTTACCACCTCTTCGATTATTAGCATTGGGAATAAAACGTATATTCTTTGTTCTGCGAATACGTTGACGATCTGTAGGCGTGTACAAGCTGTCCAATAAATTATAAGGACTAATCATAAGTAAATCATATGGATCGATCCCAATCTTTCGTAATTTATTACTTGTGACACGTATGATGTTTTCTAGATTCATTTTATAGTTAACATCAAGCTAATTTTTACTACCATCAAATTTTGTTTTAACTCTAGAAAAGTTATTAAAAATAGTAAATGCCCAAAATATTAAAGCAATTAAGACTATAGAAGAAAGAGTGATAATTCTTTGTAAAATAGCAAAGTTACCTGTTTCTACCGCAGGAACACCAAGCAGTCCTAAACTACCAATCCAACTCCATTCCATAAAGCCTAAATTTGCTGGGGTAATACTTACAAGCATTGCTGATTGAACAATATTGATAGTAAATAATATTGACCAAAATTTAATCGCAAAGTTCCCTGCTAAAACAACAAAAAAGCTACGTAAAGTCCAGTTAGCATGACGCAAAACAGAAAGCCAAAATAGACGAACTGTAAATCTAGTACTGAGAATAGGAATATCTTCAATCTTGTTTTCTACTGGTAAGGATGATCTATCTTTGGAGAATAATCTTGTCAGTTGCCAGTATTTATTTACTATAAATATAATAATTGGTTTATGCCATTGAGTAATTACATAATGAGCTAATAACAAAATTCCCAGATATAAGAAAATAGCTAAAGACAAGGAAATTTTACCTAAAATAAATAAGACGGACGATGGCAATAGTATGATGGGAATAAGAATATTTAAAAACTGATCGTAAACAACAGAAAAAACCCCTTTAGATAAAGAACCAATTTTATGTAACTTGACTGCCAAACTTTGAACAAAAGTCATTCCTATATGCTGAGGTAAAAACTGAATTACTAAATTGGCAAGAATCATATAGGATAAATAAAAATTAGGCGATCGATCGTTATTTTTGGTTAATTTTTCTGTTATTAGTCGCCACTTATATGCAGATAACCAAAGATGAATGAAGGTACTAAGTAGAACGCAAGCTGCAAAAATAAAGTTGAGATGCTGGAGTTTATCAAATATCTGTTCGACCCTAACGGGAGTTACAGTCAGAATTAACCAGACTAAGAATATACCTATTCCTAGAGATAAGACAGTATAAATAATATTTTTAATAGATAGCATTAATTAGTAGTTAGTTGTTAGCAGTAGGGGCGAACGGCTATTTGCCCTTACAGTGGTTAGTGATAGAGGAGATTCGCGACGCGGAGCTAGTCCTTTAGGGCGAACTGCCCCTACAGTTGTTGACCATATCCCCATTTGGTTGTTAGATCTATGCCTATAAATTCTGATGTCTTGATAACTTCAGGTTTGAATTTTTGTTGGAGTTCATTTTTAAATTCTTCAGGGATTTCTGAAGATTTTGATGCTGGTTTCCAAAGAAATCTTTCGACTATTTGAACACGAACGAAATCAAGAAAAGCTTGAGAAAATAGCTTTTTAGTTGTGTTTTTGATAATTTGATTGTTAATTAGATAGTTTAATTGTTTGAAGCGTACTTCTTTACTAACATTCATCGATTTATACTCAGGAATGAAGTTGGGGTCTACTTCTAGAAACTCAAGGATTTCTTGATAAACTTGATGATTGTTGGCGCGAAAGTCCTCATGAATAACTACTTTGATTTGTTCAGGATTAAAGATGTCGTAATAACGTTTTATTTGTTCATAGTAGTTAATTCTTTGAGAGTAATGTGCCCAAGAAGGACACATAATGCGAGGACTAATTGACTTACCTTTAATTCTGGCATCTTCTAGGGCTAAAGCCTTAGTAAAATCTTCTTCTTCTTCGTTAGTTACTTTAACAAAATGATTGTGTAAAGAACGTAAAAAACTAACAGGTTCCCGTAAAAAAATAATTATTTTTGCTTCTGGATTAAATTGATAAATTTCTTGAGCAGCTACTTGAGAGCATAGATAGTGATCTGAAGACTCTCCTAATATTTTGGTAGACTTAGCTTGAGAAAATAATTTTAAATAGGATTCAGTATCGCGATAATCAAAATAAAGTTTCATCCCATGAAATTTATCACTTTCTTGATGAAAGTCATGACAAAAAAAATGAGGTGCTTTAATGCTTGCCATATAAATTTCTGGATGCTGTCCCAAAAAGTTATGTAATGCAGTTGTTCCTGATTTTGGTTGTCCGACAAGAAACAAGTTAGGCTTGTTCATTATTGTTAATTAAAAATAAGATTCTATTTTACGATGAAACTGATTTAACTTTTAATTTGGCTTTAAGTCTGGCGGAAACTCGCTCCTGAATGCGAGAGTCTCTGATATAGCGATGCCAACCATGAGGACCAAGACTGACAAAAGAGCATACAAGCTGACTCATATTAGTTTGTTGCCGATGAATCATTGCTGCTAAAGTTGTGTTTACTTCTGTAGAGAAGAAAGCCACCTCGCTAGTTTGCTGCTTTCTGTTTCGATCGACTTGCCATCCCAAAAGATGTTTTTCTACTACTAACTGCATTTGTTGTTTAAACTCAGTCTGAGAAGAACTACGCATAACCGTCTGAGAATTAGGATGAACCCGAAAAGAGGTTAAAGGTTGAGGATAATAAAGAGTTTGTCCAGAAGAAGCTATTTTGAGCCAAAAATCCCAATCAGCAGTGTACCAAAGATTTTCATCTAGTCTACCGACTTCTAAGGCTACATCTCGTTTAAAAATAGGGGCAGCGATCGCGATAAAATTCTGAATTAGTAGATGTTCGATCGCTAAACTAGGATCGACAACTTGGGGATATTTAGGTAAAGGACATTGCCATAAACCTAAAGAATTGCCGTCAGAATCAATAAACAAAGAGGAATGAAGAAATAGATTGACTGTTGGATATTCTTCAATCACCCTTTTCATGGTAGATAGACGATTTTTCAACCACAAATCATCTTGATGGAGAAAACAGACATATTCACCCTCCGCTAGAGCAAGAGCATAATTCGTATTTGTTACCCAATTACTCTGTCTTTTCCTTTGAATGACTGTAAGCGGAAGTTTGTCTTGATAAGATTTGGCTATGGCAAGAGTAGAATCACTAGAACCATCATCTACGATAATGCATTCAATCTCATCATCGCCCTGAATAAGAATTGAATCTAAAGCAGAAGCTAAATAAGCTTCACCATTATAGGTAGGGATTAAAACAGATAGCCAAGGCGTTTGCATATATTTAGGAGTTCAGGAGTTCAGGAGTTCGGGAGTTCAGGAGTTGGGGAGTTCGGAAGTTGGGGGGTTCAGTAACTTCTGTATTCTCAAAAAACTCCTCAAAATTAAATTCTTTTCAAACCCAAAACGCTCAAAAAGAAACTGGAGAATATAATTTGAAAACCAAGGGCAAGGGTAGTAACCGCAGGAATAACAATCCTCATTACTTCTACAGGATTTAATGCACCGAAAGAAGTATTTTCCCAGAGCATAAAAGCGTAAACTGAAGAAATAAACCCAATCAACAGAAGAATACAACCAGTAATTAATCCTCCTTCCAAATTGATAAAACGTAGGAGGCGATTTAATTTGGCATCTCTGGGCAATAAGCCTTCGTTGATGGCAAATACTTTAGTAAATACGGCAAAACTAACTAGCTGAAAACCAATAATAATGGCAGCCGAAGAGTAAAGTAAAGTATGTATTTTGGGGCTGGAAATTAAACCAAAAGTAGTAATTAAACCCATCAAAACCAGGAATAAACCAGGATAAAAGAATAGCCAACGGGGACTGTAGAGCAGTAGAAAACGAAGATGTCGCCAACCATCTCGCCAGGTATTGAGGTGAGGAGGACGACTGCGACCATCAGGTGATAAGGTAGTAGGTACTTCAGTAATACGCATTTTATTGAGAGTAGCTTTAACTACCATCTCGCTCGCGAATTCCATTCCTGTGGTGCGTAAATCTAACTGTTCGATCGCATCTCTTCTAAAACCTCTGAGTCCACAATGAAAATCATTACAGGGACTAGCAAAAAACAATTTACCAATCCAGGTTAAAACAGGATTACCCAAATACTTATGTAAGGGTGGCATTGCTCCTGGCTTAATTCCACCTTTAAAGCGATTGCCCATTACCAAGTCATAACCTTGGCGTAGTTTGTATAAGAAAGGATTAAGATTACTGAAATCATAGCTATCATCAGCATCAGCCATAATCACATATTGCCCAGTTGCACTTAAGATACCACCTCTAAGCGCACTGCCATAGCCTTTTTGTCTAACATGGATTACTCTTGCTCCCATACTTTTGGCAATATCTTGAGAGCCATCAGTACTACCATTGTCAGCTATTATAATTTCTCCAGCTATATCATTCTCAGTTAAATATTTTTGAGCTTTTTTAATGCAAGTTGCTAATGTCTCCGCTTCATTGAGACAAGGCATGAGGATAGACAGTTCTACCACAGATGTTCCCAAATCGGGATATTTTTGGATTGGCAAGCGATCGAGCATAACCTAAATTCACATATTTGAAACACAAATAAATAAATAACAATAAAATGTGAATTTGTAGCGAAAGACTCTTGACTTTCTTGAGGGTTTTTGTTCTAAATAGTTTAAACTTCTAGTCGATCGACCTTGGGCAAACAAAATGTCAGCAGAATTATTGATCGCTAATCAAAAAATAGAGTGCAATTGAAACTTTTGTGAACTTGGATTACTAAAATCGATCGACACTTAAAGGCTTTATAAGCCTAAACTTTGGTAAGACTATTTCCCAAAAAAATGTTTTAAGCTGAACTTAAAATAAATTTCTTCGTCTAAGTCTATTGAAGTTTGGGTGAAAAACAATGTTATCTGCTATGAGCCAGAAACTTAAGTACTCGATACTAACATCAATTTGTGGATTATTGTTATGGTTTGGATTAGTTAGTTGTCAAGCAGCTCACAGTTTAGATAATGATGCTAAAGTTCTGCATGTTGTAAATCGTCTCAGTTTTGGTGCAACGGCAGAACAAATAGAACAGGTAAAATCTAGTGGAATAGAAGCTTATATCAAAGCGCAATTAGCTCCAGAATCAATTCCCAACTCACCCAAACTAGAGAAAAATCTAGCCAAACTAGATACCCTAGGCATGAGTACTCATGAAGCATATAACAAGTATTTTATCAGCCAACAAAAAAGAGCAAACTTATCACCACAAGAAGTTAAGCAAAGACGACAAGCAAGACGAGTAGTTTATCATCAAGCAGTAGAATCTAACTTAGCTAGAGCGATCTCTTCTCCTCATCAATTACAAGAGGTCATGACAAATTTTTGGTTTAATCATTTTAATGTTTTTGCCAGGAAGAATAATATAGATCTGCTAGTAAGCAATTATGAAAATAAAATTAGAGGTAATTCCCTGGGAAATTTTCGTGATTTATTGGGTGAGACGGCAAAGCATCCAGCTATGGTTATCTATTTGGACAACCGCTTAAACAGTGCGCCTAATAGCCCAGGAGCAAGAGGTAATGCTAGAGGCTTAAACGAAAACTATGCCCGTGAATTACTTGAACTGCATACTTTGGGTGTAGACGGAGGCTATACTCAAGACGATGTAGTTGCTTTAGCCAGAATTCTCACAGGATGGGGTACTATTGGCCCTCAAGCTAATCGCGAAGGGGACAATGGCTTTGTTTTTCACAAAAACCGTCACGACTTTGGAGATAAAGTTTTTTTAGGCAAGACTATTAAAGGTAGAGGCAAAGAAGAAGTAGAAGAAGCCCTAGATATGTTGGCTGCTCATCCTTCCACAGCCCGTTTTATTAGTTATAAATTGGCACAATATTTTGTCGCTGACGAACCTCCAAACAGTTTAGTCGAAAAATTAGCGAGTACTTTTCAACAATCTCAAGGAGATATCAAAAGTGTCTTAGATACTCTCTTCCATAGTTCTGAGTTTAACGACCCTCAGTATTATCATCAAAAATTCAAAACACCTCAACAGTACCTAATTTCCCTAGTCAGAGCAGCAGACATCAACAATCCTAATTACAATCGTCTGCGAGGAATGCTCAATCAATTAGCTATGCCTGTGTTTCTCTGTCCTACTCCTGACGGTTATGATAATACTCAAGGTGCTTGGCTTAACCCAGATTCAATGCTGAAAAGAATTAGTCTAGCAACAGCGATCGCCAATGGGAATTTGAATAAAAAAGATCCTGTAGATATTAACAAAATAGAAGCTAGTTTAGGCGGTAATTTATCAGCACAAACTAAAGAAGCTTTAGCTAAAAGTCCTTCTCGACTTCGCGCAGCTTTGCTCTTAGGTAGTCCAGAAATGATGTACCGATAAAGATTAGATAATTACCACCACTCGAAACTAATCTATTCCTTTCTTTTTGTTAAAACATCTTTCCGAAAAAATATTTTAAGCTGAAATTGAACGTAAATGTACTTGTATTATGTCTATTAGTTTGGGTAAAAAAAATGTTATCCACCATGAACCAGAAACTTAAATACTCGATCCTAGTACCAATTTGTGGAGCATTGTTATGGTTTGGATTAGTTAATCATAAAACAGCCACCAGTTTAGCTAATGACGCTCAAATTCTACATGTTGTCAATCGTCTCAGTTTTGGTGCGACAGCAGAACAGATAGAGCAGGTAAAATCTAGTGGGGCAGAAGCTTACATCAAAGCGCAATTAGCTCCAGAATCAATTCCCAATTCACCCAAACTAGAGAAACATTTAGCCAAACTAGACAAGCTAAGTATGAGTACTAGTGAACTCTATAATAAATATGTATCCCCACAACAAGTAAAAAAAATACGCCAAGAGAGAAAAAAAGTTTATCAACAAGCAGTAGAATCTAGCCTAGCCAGAGCGATCGCTTCTCCCCATCAATTACAAGAGGTCATGACAAATTTTTGGTTTAACCATTTTAATGTTTATGGCAAAAAACGCATGACCGATCTCTTGGTAGGAAATTATGAAAATCAAATTAGAGAACATGCCCTAGGAAATTTTCGCGATTTATTGACTGTAACAGCGAAACATCCAGCCATGCTTTTTTATCTAGATAACCATCTAAATACTGCGCCTAATAGTCCAGGGGCAAATGGTAATTCTCAAGGTTTAAACGAAAACTATGCCCGTGAATTACTCGAACTGCACACTTTAGGCGTAGAAGGGGGCTATACTCAAGATGATGTAGTTGCTTTAGCCAGAATTCTCACTGGATGGGGTGTCGATCGTCAAGAGCGTTACGGAGATGAAAACGGGTTTTTCTTCTACAAGAAGCGTCACGACTTTGGAGATAAAGTTTTTTTAGGCAAGACTATTAATGGTAGAGGCAAAGAAGAAGTAGAAGAAGCTCTAGATATGTTGGCTGCTCATCCTTCTACTGCTCGTTTTATTAGTTATAAATTGGCACAATATTTTGTTGCTGATGAACCCCCAAACAGTCTCGTCGAAAAATTAGCGAGTACTTTTCAACAATCTCAAGGTGATATTAAAAGTGTCTTAGATACTCTCTTCCATAGTTCTGAGTTTAATGACCCTCAGTATTACCAGCAAAAATTTAAAACACCTCAACAGTACCTAATTTCCCTAGTTAGAGCAGCAGACATAGAAAATCCGAATTACAATCGTCTGCACGGAATGCTTAGTCAATTAGCTATGCCTGTGTTTCTCTGTCCTACTCCTGACGGCTATGACAATACTCAAAGTGCTTGGCTCAATCCAGATTCAATGCTGAAAAGAATTAGTCTGGCAACAGCGATCGCTGATGGTACTTTAGATGAAAAAGATTCTGTTGATGTTAACAAAATAGAAGCTAGTTTAGGTAGTAATTTATCAGCACAAACTAAAGAAGCTTTAGCTAAAAGTCCTTCTCGACTTCGTGCAGCTTTACTTTTAGGTAGTCCAGAAATGATGTATCGGTAACATTAAACAATTAACAATTAACCAAACCATGAAAAGAAGAAAGTTATTACAAACAGCTAGTTTAGTAGCAGCAGGGATGCTGACTCCTGTGGGTTGGAATAGTTGGGTAGCCAAAGGAATGGCTCAAACGAATAACCGTCAACGATTAGTAGTAATTTTTCTACGAGGTGCAGTTGATGGTTTAAATGTAGTTGTTCCTCACCAAGAAAGTGATTACTATGCTGCTAGACCAACTATCGCTGTCCCTTATCCTGGGGAAAAAGAGGGAGTAATTGATTTAGATGGTTTTTTTGGTTTAAATCCTGCTTTAGCAGATATTTTACCTTTGTGGAAACAGAATACTTTAGCTTTTGTTCATGCTTGTGGTTCTCCTGATGAGACCCGTTCTCATTTTGATGCCCAAGACTATATGGAAACTGGGACTCCAGGGATTAAAGCTACTGATGATGGTTGGATGAATAGGTTATTTGCCACTATGCCTAGAGATCGACCAACCCAAGCACTTAATGTAGGCAATAATACTCCCCGTATTCTTCAAGGTGAAATGCTGATCGCCAGTATAACGCCTGGAAAAAATTCAGCGAGAGCTTTACCTATAGATAGACCAAATATTAGTAAGGCTTTTGATCTTTTATACAGCCAAAACGATGCTTTGAGTAAAGCTTATCAAGAAGGTCGTGAAGCTAGAAATGTGGTTTTAGCAGAATTAAGTGAAGAAATGATGTCTTCTGCTCGTGGCGCACAAAACGCAGATGTGTTTGTTGATGACGCGATCGAAGTAGCTAGATTAATGGTAGGTAATGCCAAAACTCAATTAGCTTTTATGGAGATTGGTGGTTGGGATACCCATATCAATCAAAAAAATAGTCTTAATAAATCTTTAAAATCTCTTGGTCAAGGGTTAGCAACCCTCGTTAGAGAATTGAAACCAATCTATTCTAATACTACGATTGTGGTGATGTCAGAGTTTGGTCGTACAGTCAAAGAAAATGGTAATCGTGGTACAGATCATGGACATGGTAATGTTCTTTGGTTATTAGGAGGTGGAGTACGTGGAGGTCAAATATATGGTAACTGGCAAGGATTAAGTGAGTCTGTTTTATATCAAGAAAGAGACTTGCCTGTAACTACTGATTTTCGAGAAGCGATCGCAACTGTTCTCCAGCAACATATGCAAGTTTCTGATGCTGATTTAGGACAAATTTTCCCTGGTTATAAACTAGCTGGTAATCTCAATTTACTGGGATAATCAACCTGAGTTCGGATCGGCTAGAGTCTGATAGCTATCGCATCACGCAGATATTCATAGTTTGTAAGAGCGAAAGGTTCTTCGCCCTTACATGATCTATATGTTCTAAGCTAAGTTGATACTGCTATCTGAAATTTTCTCTCTTATCTATTCTTTAAAATCCCATAACTTTAGCCACTGCAGAGAGCTTAGCCTCAATACCTTCTTTTACCGTATTACCACTATGTTTGATAGCAGTATCAGGGTCTTTTAGTCCATTTCCCGTGAGAATACAGACAATAGTACTATTGCTAGGAACTCGTTCTTTAAGTTTGAGCAAACCAGCTACAGAAGCTGCACTCGCAGGCTCACAAAAAATGCCTTCTTCTGATGCTAGTAACTGATAAGCATGGAGTATTTCTGTATCAGTAACAGCATTAAATTCTCCTTGACTGTCTTGTTGAGCAGCGATCGCTTTTTCCCAACTAGCAGGATTACCAATCCGAATTGCTGTAGCGATAGTATCGGGATGAGAAACAGGTTCTCCTTTGATAAAAGGTGCTGCTCCTGCTGCCTGAAAACCCATCATCTTAGGCAAGCGATCGCATTTACCCGCTTGCTTGTATTCACAAAATCCCATCCAATAAGCACTAATATTACCAGCATTGCCCACAGGAATACAGAGCCAGTCTGGGACATCGCCTAAAGCGTCTACTACCTCAAAAGCACCAGTTTTTTGCCCTTGCAAACGATAGGGGTTAACAGAATTTACCAAAGTAACCGGATAGTTAGCTGCTACTTCTCTTACTATATTGAGTGCGTCATCAAAATTACCTTTAATGGCAATTACTTCTGCACCATACAGTAAAGCTTGTGCCAATTTGCCTAATGCCACATAACCATCAGGAATCACTACAAAGGCTTTCATCCCAGCACGACGAGCGTAAGCAGCAGCAGCAGCAGAAGTATTTCCTGTACTAGCACAAATAACGGCTTCTGCTCCTTCTTCTTTAGCTTTAGAAATTGCCATGGTCATCCCTCGATCTTTGAAGCTACCCGTGGGATTCAAGCCATCATATTTTATGTATACTTTAACTCCACGCCCTATTTTTGAGGCGATCGCTGAGGTAGGAATTAAAGGGGTGTTTCCTTCTAGTAGAGTTACTACTGGGGTATTTTCACTAACTGGTAGGTATCGGCGATAAGCTTCGATTAAACCAGGCCATTTAGTCGCGTAGCTGGCAATATTTTGTCGTTCGGGTAAATTTGAAGTAGAGAGACTGATGGTCACAAGAAATCCAAGTAAAAGATTTAGTTATTTAGTCTATCAGCTAGCAATAACTATTTAGTTATTTATCTTTTGTTGTCTGTACTTCGCATTTATTGCATTGTTTTAGTTCAGTTCTTAAAATGCGAAGCACAAATAATCAACCAGGAATCAATAATTTTTGTTTACTGTTCGCTGATGCCAACTTCAGACTTCATTATTTTACCTTGTGAACCGTTCCTAGTCACTGATTTAGAATTGCGGTAATTGTCTTTGCCAGAGTTCCGATTATATTTCCGCTTAATTACTGGTTTAGGAACATTACCACTGGGTGCGTCCCAATCAGTTTTGAGCCACTGAGGACAATCTCGATCATAAACCATTTGCAAGGCAGCAGCAGCGATCGCTTGGGGATCGTATTCTGCACTTAGTTCATTAACTAGAGGTAAGAAGGAAGCCATTCTCTCCCCTGCTAGGGTTTCTTTAACTCTTGTTTGTAATTTAGCTATCCGTTTAGCTTCTACTTGGGCGCGGTTAGGAATTTTACAAACTTCTAATCTTTGACGGAGGCGACGCTCAATTTGTCTCAACATACGACGATCCACCGGTTGAACTAAAGCGATCGCTGTTCCTGTTTTTCCTGCCCGACCCGTACGACCAATACGATGAATAAAGGTTTCTGTGTTATCTGGTAAATCGTAATTGATTACATGAGATAGGTTTTCTACATCCAGACCTCTAGCAGCAATATCTGTCGCTACAATCATACGGATTTTACCTTCGCGAAAACGCCGTACTAGTCTTTCTCTTTGTACCTGACTTAAATTGCCATGATACTCATCCACACTATGCCCTGCTTCTTGCAACTTATTGGTTAATTCACTAGCAGTGCGTTTGGTACGAACAAAAATAATTGCTGATTCTGGTTCTTCTATTTCTAAAATTGGTTGCAGAGCCATAATTTTCTGCCAGCCTCGAGGTACCATATAGACGCTTTGGTCAATTCTTGTTGGTGCTGCTTTAGGCTGCTCTACTGTTACAGTTACAGGAGAGTTGAGAAAATTCTTAATCAGATCGCGGATCTCTCTGGGCATAGTAGCCGAAAAACAAGCTGTTTGTCTTTCTTTAGATGACTGTCTAAGAATTTTTTTGACATCATCAATAAAGCCCATACTCAGCATTTCATCGGCTTCATCTAACACGGCTAAACGCAGTTGGTCTAATCTTAGATCTCCTCGCTCTAATAAATCTATAACTCGTCCTGGAGTACCAACTACAACTTGGACTCCTTTTTGCAAGGAGCGTATTTGTCTTTCAATAGATTGACCACCACAAACAGTTAAGATGTATAATCTTCGCTCAAAGGCAAAATCTTTAACTGCTTCAGCCACTTGTTGGGCTAATTCTCTGGTGGGGGTTAGGATTAGAGCTTGTACAGATTTATCTCTAGTATCAACCATCTCTAGCATAGGCAAAGAGAAAGCTGCTGTTTTTCCTGTCCCTGTTTGGGATTGTCCGACAACGTCTTTCCCTTCTAAAAGGGTTGGTATTGCTTGTTGCTGGATTTGGGTGGGTTGAGAAAAACCAAGATTTTCTAGTTGTTCTAAACAAGCTTCAGATAATCCTAAGTTTTGGAAAGTAGTCGTCATAAGTAATTTTTGGGTTGATATTTTACTATTTGTCTTCAAAAAACTTAACAATTTTGGTTGCTTTAATTATGGTAGATTGACTTCGTGCATCATTTCTACCTGAGAATCTAACCTTAGCTGGATTTTAGACTGCCATTCTGGCTGGCAATAAAATTTCTCCATGCAAATCATATACATCTGCTGATGTGATTTCTACAGAGGCAATCGATCCCAAAGAAGCTTCTCCACGAACATAAACCAAGCCGTCTACTTCGGGAGCAAATCGCGCAGAGCGACCAATTAACTGACCTGTACGGAGATTTTCCTGCTCAATCAGAACATCTACTTTAGTTCCTACACAGGCTTTGTTTTTTCGGGCTGCAATAGGCTGCTGTGCCTCCATTAAAATATTTCTACGAGCTAATTTAATCGATTCTGGTACTTGAGCGGACATAGTATAAGCAGGAGTTTCTGACTCAGGAGAAAAGGTAAATACTCCGACGTGATCGAATTCATGCCGTTGCACAAACTCGACTAAATGGTTAAAGTGCTTGTCTGTTTCTCCAGGAAACCCAACGATGAAAGTAGTACGTAAGACCGCTTCTGGCAAGTTTCTCTTGATTCGTTCGATGATGCTATCATTTACGTTTCCTTGCCAGGGTCGATTCATCCTCTTTAAAATTTCTGGGTGAGAATGTTGTAGAGGCAAATCCAGATAAGGAAGGATATTAGGTGTATTTTTGATAGCTTCTATTATCTGAGGTGTCAAGCCAGTAGGATAAGCATAATGAATCCTAATCCAAGGTACATCAACTTTCCCTAACTCTCTAAGCAACTCAGCTAATTTGGGCTGACCATACAAGTCTACCCCATAATTAGTAGTAATTTGTGAGATGAGAATAATTTCTTGTACCCCTTGATTGGCTAGCTCTTTAGCTTCAGCAACTATTGATTCTATGGTGCGCGATCGCTGTTTCCCTCTAAGATGAGGAATAATGCAAAATGCACAATTATAATCACAACCTTCAGCTACCCTCAGATAAGCTACTCCTTCGGTGGTTGTCCGGTATCGAGGAACCGTTTCATCGGCGATATAAGTTGGTTGCGTTGATACTTCTGTAACTCTTTCTCCTGCTTCTGCTCTCTCTATTACTTCTGTTATTTTATGATAGTCGCTACTACCAACTACTGCTACTGCTTCCGGCAATTCTTCCAAGAGTTGCTCTTGAAAGTGCTGTGCCATACAACCAGTAATGACAATTTTTTTATCGGCTTCTGCCAATTCTACGAGAGTACGTACAGATTCTTCTCTAGCAGCTTGAATAAAACTACAGGTGTTGACTATCACATAGTCTGCTAATTCTTCATTAGAATCTATCTGATAACCTGCTTGGACGAGTAGACCAAGCATATGTTCCGAATCTATACGATTTTTTTCGCATCCTAGATGGGAAACTGCAATGGTTGGCTTTTGTGCCATACTTTAATTGGGAAACTTGAAGTAATAATAAGTGAACAATTGACTAAGAGTATCTAGACAGGTCAGAGTCAATATCTACTTTTCTGCCAGAGTGTCACCATTATTAGTAGCCCTCTGAGTTTGTTCAGTATCGAAATTATATAAATTTAAAACTAAACCTAAGATATCGTTTCTGACTAAGTTATGTTGGTTAACTTTTTATGTCAAGTTTAATTATAAGCCTATTGTTAAGACATTGTAACAGATAGATTACTTTGAGCCAATTTATTTTGTCAAAAATTTTAGATATGGTCGAGAAATCTCTGGCATTTCTAGGGAAAAAATAGTGGTTAATTAGGTAAGTAGCAATTTACTTAGAGTTAATTTAGGCTCTACTCTAGCAACAATTCTAATCTAAATCTAGTAAGCTTAGATGCTAGCTACTGAAAAAAGTATTTCTTTGGCTATTTTTTCTATTGCTATGGTTTGTCTGGGATAATGATAATCTTTGAGCGCGAGATTCGGTGGTGCTGATAAATTCCGCAGCAAAGCTGAGGACACGGATTGCGCGTACGACGCGCAATTGTGAGATGTCCATACGGAAACAGCCCCTTGCGAACCTGTGTCACTATGAACAATCGCGCTGTAAAAATTCTTAGGATCGCTCCTCTTTTAAAAGGCTGTGTATCGATGACAAATTACTTAAAACGCTGGCTGTAAGTAAGGAAAATATAAGTGGACTTATATCAAATTTTTAAGACAAATAATCCCGTTATTGGCGTTGTTCATTTGTTGCCCTTACCCACTTCTCCTCGCTGGGGAGGTTCTCTTAAAGCAGTTATTGCTAGGGCTGAACAAGAAGCGACTGCTTTGGCAGCAGGAGGGGTAGATGGCATTATTGTGGAAAATTTTTTTGACGCTCCCTTTGCTAAAGATCGTGTAGATCCCGCGGTGGTTAGTGCCATGACTTTAATTGTAGACCGTCTTAGAAGTATGGTCATGTTGCCCTTGGGTATTAATGTGTTACGTAATGATGCTAGAAGTGCTATGGCGATCGCTAGTTGCTTGGAAGCACAATTTATTCGTGTCAATGTGCTTACAGGAATTATGGCAACAGATCAAGGTTTAATTGAGGGAAAAGCATATGAATTATTGCGCTATCGACGAGAATTAGGTACGGAGGTGGGAATTTTAGCTGATGTGTTAGTTAAACATGCTCGTCCTCTGGGTACGCCTAATCTGACTACGGCAGTACAAGATACGATTGCTAGAGGTTTAGCTGACGCTGTTATTCTTTCTGGTTGGGCAACAGGAAGTCCTCCTACTATAGAAGATTTAGAATTAGCTGCTGCTGCTGCGTGTAATACCCCTGTTTTTATTGGCAGTGGGGCTAACTGGGAAAATATTAACAAATTAATGTCAGCAGCGGATGGGGTAATTGTAGCTAGTTCTTTAAAGCGCAAAGGCAAAATCGAAGAAACTATCGATCCTATTCGCGTTTCTCAATTTGTTGAAGCAGCAAGACAAACGGTGAAAAAAAAAGATAAATATAAATCGGTTTCTTCCATCAAATTAACTAAATAAAGCTAAGATGGAATCACCGTTACACCGCCCTTCGGTTTCAACAGTTTGCTCAACGGAAGATATCCACACCGCAACTGTTTCACCGTAAAATGGACGGGACATATTAAACTTGAGGGGGCGATTGGCGAGGGCATCTCGCCAATTCAAGTTCCCCGTCTGAGGAGACCTCAGAAGACAAGGGGCTTGAAAGCCCAGCAGCCCCTCCGGTGTCTGCGGTGACTAGTGTTCCCTAGTCAAATTTATTATTTAGCCGATAAAATTAGTAATTTTTTTAGTTGATTATGCGCCGTCGACGTTCTGTTCCCTGGATTCATCGCTGGTCACGCCCTATAATTGGTGCAATCTCGATCGCGGGTGCTATCCTGACTGCTTATTTAACTATAACTAAGATCAGTGGAGGTGAAGTTGTTTGCAGTGCCGAAGTTGGTGCTGCCGGTAGCTGTAGTGATGTATTAAACAGTCCTTATGCAGAAATTTTTGGGCTACCATTAAGTCTGTTTGGTTGTCTAGCTTATATTAGCATGGCTGCTGCTGCGCTTTTCCCTCTAACTATCAATATAGAAGCCAGTAAACAATTAAGAAAAACTTTAGAAAATTGGACTTGGTTATTTTTGCTAGCCGGTAGCACTGCTATGGCAGTATTCAGTAGTTACTTAATGTATGTATTAGCAACCAAAATACAATCAGTTTGTTACTACTGTATCGGTTCAGCTTTATTTTCTCTGAGTTTATTACTTTTGACTATTCTGGGGAGAGAATGGGAAGATATTGGTCAGATTTTCTTTACTGGTTTAATGGTAGCTTTATTAACCCTGGTAGGTACTTTAGGGGTATATGCTAATGTCGATCAGCCATTAGCAGGAGTTCCAGATGAAAATGGTGTAATTGCCATTACTTCTCCAGATACTCCACCTCAAGCTCCTTATGGCTGGGAAATAACGACTACTTCAGGAGAAGCAGAGATAGCTTTAGCCAAACATTTAACTTCCATTGGCGCAAAAAAATATGGTGCGTACTGGTGTCCCCACTGCTTTGAACAAAAGCAGTTATTTGGCAAAGAAGCATTTAAAGAAGTAAATTACATCGAATGTGCTAGTGAAGGAAAAAATCCGCAACCTCAAGCTTGTACGGCAGCAGGAATTAGATCTTTTCCTAGTTGGGAAATAGATGGCAAGTTATATCCTGGAGTCCAAACTCCTCAAGAATTAGCGAAATTATCTAATTATCAAGGAGATATGAGTTTTAAATATAAGATGCCGTAGTAGTTAGAAGTGTTGCTGTAGTTTGGACTTGCGTAGAAATCAAATACCAGCTAGATAAACTATCTTGAGTAAAAATAGTTAAAACTTGATTGGTAAGTGACGAAAACGCAAGTCCTTGCTTATTTACTTTCTACTTTTTGCAGAGTGCTAGCTGGATTTAAACTTTGGAAATAGGCAGTACCAATAGTAACTAAGAATAAAAGATAGGCAATAACTTGTCCTAAATAGAGAGTTTGTCTATAGCCAAATAGAGATTTAAGTAAAATACCTGGAAATTCTCGATCTGGCAGAAATGCCGAAGCATCCCAAACTTGGCTACCCAACAAACAAGATACGCTATCAGCAAGACACCAGTTAGCGTACTGAGGCAATAACTGAGCAATTAAAGCTAAAGCAGAATCAAAATGATATAGTGCGCCCAAGACTAAACCACCAACAATGAGTAAGAGAAAAACACCCATTGTTTGGAAAAACAGACGGATATTAATTCTAACTCCCAGCCCAAATAGTAAGATACCCAGGATGACTGCTGCTATTAATCCTGACACAGCCCCGAGCGCAGGTAAAGTCCAGGTTTGTTGAAATTTTGCCACGATAAACAAAACCGTTTCAAACCCTTCCCGCAAAACAGCAATAAAAATCAGCAGAAAAATTGCTTTTCCTGCGTTAGTATCAGCCGTTAAAGCTTGGCTAATTGTTCCTTCTACCTCAGATTTAATCGATTTAGCCTGTTGTGTCATCCACAGTAGCATCCAACTGAGCATGGCGATCGCTACAAGCCCAAAAATACCTGCTAATAACTGTTTAACTACTGGTGCATATACTCCACCAGCATTTTCTAATCCACTGATAGTACCAGCTAGTAGCAATCCAATCAAAATACTAGCAACAATACCTCCACTAATTCCTAAATAAACCCAGCGATAAAGTTGAGTTTGTTCGGCTTTTTTGAGACAAGCACAAACAATACCCACAACCAAGGTAGCTTCAAATCCTTCTCTTAAAGTAACCACAAAAGTTGGTAAAGCAGCAGTAAAGTCCATGGAAATGTGACCAATTAAATGATATATAGTACAGGTTACAAGTTTTTCAATCTTGAAGAATTTTTGTCAGAATTGTGTTGATTAGATTTCTGGCCTAAATTCTTAATAAATAGATTTTTTAAACATAATAACTTAACGACCAATGCTCAATGAGCAATAACAGATGAACAACCGTTTTTATCGCTGGTTCAAATCTAGACATTTAGCTAGAAATTCAGTTGATACCCGCTACGCTCTACTGGAGGCTTGTTTGATCGGAATTTTTAGCGCGATCGCAGCTTTATTAGTTAAACGGGGTATTGGTTGGCTAGGAACATTGAGAATCCAGTCGATCGAACATTTTGGAGTACATACAACTTTACCCATTGTTGGTTTAACTTTTGGTATATTGGCAGGCTGGCTCATTGAAAATTTTGCTCCTGGCGCAGGAGGAGGAGGAATTCCCCAAGTTAAAGCAGTATTGGCAAGGTATCCAATTGTTTTAAATTTAAAAGTAGGCTTCATCAAAGCCTTAGGAACTATTTTTATTTTAGGTGCTGGTTTACCCCTTGGAAGTAGAGGACCAATTGTCAATATTGGGGCATCTTTAGCAGCCCAATTAAGTAGCTGGATTCCTAATTCTCCTGCTAATCGCCGTCAGATGATTGCAGCAGGTGCAGCAGCAGGTTTAGCAGCAGGGTTCAATGCTCCTATCGCAGGAGTTATGTTTGTGGTGGAAGAATTGATGAAAGATGTATCTAGCCTAACTTTAGAAACAGCTATTCTTGCTTCTTTTACTGGCTCAGTAGTTTCTCGTCTTTTAGGTTCTGCTGATTTAAATATCCCCCCCACTATTCTCAATTCATCTAGTCAGAGTAACTTTACTGTCCCAGAAATCCCTTTTTACTTACTTTTAGGTCTTTTAGCTGGTATTCTCGGAGTACTGTTCAATCGTAGCCTGATTATTGGTTTGCAACTTAATCGTCTTTTTAGCTTACCTTTACCCCTACGTATTGGCATAGCAGGTTTAATTTCAGGCACGATCGTTTCTTTTCTACCTACTTTTTTTTATAACAATGCTGGGTTGAGACAGACATTAATTGCTGGACAATTAGATTGGCAAACTACAGGACTTGCTTTTGTGGCATATTTTTTCTTAACTATTATTACCTATAGTTCTGGGGCTACAGGAGGATTATTTGCCCCTACTTTAGTTTTGGGTGCTGCATTGGGTTATTTAGTGGGAGAAGCAGAAGTTTCCTTAATCAATATCGAATCAACTTATTCTTTTGCTCTCACTGGAATGGCAGCGTTTTTTACTTCTGTGGTGAGAGTTCCTGTAACAGCGATCGTCATTATTTTTGAAATGACTGCTGATTTTAATTTAGTACTGCCACTGATGATTACTTCTGCTGTTTCTTATATTACGGCTGAAAGTATATCTCGGTGTTCTGTTTATCAGCATCTTCTCGACGCTAGTGGAATTAAAATACAGGAGGAAAACCCTAATTACGATATTCTTTCTCAACTCAAAGCTTGTGATGTAATGCAGACAGAAGTAGAAACTTTAGCTGCCAGTCTCACTATGACAGAGGTGATTAAGGCTATGTCTCGTTCTCATCATCGTGGCTTTCCCGTCTTAGAAAAGGGTGTATTAGTAGGTATTATTGCTCAGTCTGATTTAGAGAATATTAATCAGCAGAAGAAAAAAACTTTACTGCGAGATGTAATGACCAAAAATCCGATTACGGTAAATCCTGAGTCTGCTATTGGTGATGTACTATATTTGCTCAACCGCTACCAACTATCCCGTCTAC
>JAAUYH010059550.1_pt1 | contig 37497 bp, 41 predicted proteins | sample 7278061 | NCBI WGS metagenome assembly JAAUYH01 (sample SAMN14350203, study PRJNA611818) | marine sediment metagenome | isolation source: surface marine sediment (0.6m) | place: French Polynesia: Moorea | collected 2018-08
GCCAAGACGTCTGAACGGCTCGATTTATCCCAGCAAAGTCCGAACGACCTCAATGCGATATGAGACGCAAGCAAATCGCCTCCCCTCCGGGGCGGGTCGGCGATGGCGCGGCGGCCTTCGGCCTTGATTCCGCGCCGACGACTGGTTGCATAAGTCCGCTCCAGGCCGGAACCGGTCAAACGCGACTCTGTCAAAGCTCATCCTTCTCATGCAAGAGGGTGCATCTTCTGGATCAAGATGGCCTTCCGAATGGCCGCATTTACGCAAAGCCGCGCCGTGTCCCGGTCCCGGCCCGGCGCTGGATCGTCGCTCTCGGCGCCCGCGCTAACGACCGGGCATGGGTTCCTGCAGAGCTATCTGCACGAATCTGTTTGCGCTCCCTGCAATCGTTAAAGCGGGCGGCGGGGCCGCCACGCCGGGACACCCGCCCATCCGGCCCGCCGTCCGGATCGTCCGGACCGGCCCCGGCCCTCACCAACCGGTCACTTTCCTTCCAGCCGCAGCCGCTCGCCCAGTTCGACGATGCGCTGGACATAGGCGCCGCGGATGCAGCGTGCGTCGCTGCCGCAGGCGTCGCGGGTGCCGCGCAGCCAGTTGACCTGTTCGGGATCGTTTGGCCGCGCGCGGGCCGCGCCATAGACGGCGGTCATCGCCGCATCGAGATTTGCCAGCGTCCTGTTCCCGCAGATCGTCTGTTCGGTCAGGTTCAGACGTGCCGCGCCACACCAGGGGCGCAGCCGGGCGATCGGACGCGCGTCGCGCAGCGCGCGCAACTCGGCGATCCGGGACCGGTAGGCCGCTTCGATGCAGAAGACATCCGCACGGCAGGCGTTGCGGGACCGCAGCCAGTCGCGCTGTCCGGGTGCCTTCACCTGCTCGTAAAGGGCGGCCATCTCGATATCGAGGCCGCCGAGGATCGGGTCGGTGCAGATCGCCAGTTCGGTGGCGTTCAGACTGGGGGAACTGCACCAGCTTTGCGCCGCGGCGGGCAGGGCGGTACAGGCAAGGACAATGGCGGTGACGATCGCGCGAAGGGGCATGGGCGGCCTCCTTTCTCAGGTCTGACGGGCGTGGAAGATGAAACCGAGCATGTTGAGCAGCAGCTGCGCAGCCAGGATCGCGGTGGACCCGGACGGGTCGTAATCCGGCGCGACTTCGACAAGGTCGAGGCCAACGATATCATGCCGGTTGGCGGCGGCCTGCAGGAGTTCGAGCACCTCGTAGTAGAGAAATCCGCCATGGCTGGGGGTCCCGGTTCCGGGCGCAATGGACGGGCAGAAGGCGTCGATATCGATGGTGACGTAAAGCCGGGCGGCCGGGGGAATGCTGGCAAGCACCCGCTCAACTCCCAGCTTGCGGACCTGCCGCACGCTGAGGATCGTCGACCCCATGGCGCGGGCGGCCTCGTAGCCTTCGCGGGCGGTGGACGAGACGTTGCGGATACCGATCTGGGTCAGGCCGGTGACATAGGGCTTCTCGGCGGCGCGGCGCATCGGATTGCCGTGGCCGAAACGCACGCCGTGGCGTTCGTCGACGAAGTCGAGATGGGCGTCGATCTGCAGGATGTGGATGTCTCCGGCGCCGTCGAAGGCGTCGATGCAGGGGATGTTGACCGAGTGGTCGCCGCCGATGACGACCGGCAACGCGCCGGCGTCGAGGATGGCCTGCACGCCGGTCTTGATATTGGCATGGCTTTGGGCGGTGTCGGTGTGGATGATGTCGGCGTCGCCGATATCGGCGATCCGCACCTCGGGACCCAGATAGGTGACGTCGTCCTCGTGGTCGTAGGCCCCGGCATGACCGAAGGAGAACAGCGTCGAGGCCTCGCGCACGGCGCGGGGGCCGAAACGGGCGCCTGCGCGCCACTGGGTCCCGGCGTCGAACGGGGCGCCGAGGATCGCGGCATCGGCGTCGATTTCGCTCCAGTCTTCGACGAAAGGGTTCTTGCCGAAGGTGCAGATGCCGGTGAATGGCAGGTTCAGCCGGCCGTGGTCGTAGCCCTGTTTTGTCATGGCCTCAGGCTCGCGCCGTTTTGCGCTCGGCGCAAGGGCGGATGCGGCGATGCGCGCGTTGCGGGGCCGGGATGTGCGGGGCAGGTTGCGCGCGGTCGCCTGGGGAGCCGCTGCATGACACCGCAACAACCACCCGCCTTTCGTGCGCAGACGCATATTCCGTTCTGGCGCCGTACGCCGCCGGCGGTGTTTCCGCCGTTGATGGGGCTCTTTGGCCTGGCGCTGGCCTGGGGGCGGGCGGTCGAGCCGTTTTCGGTGCCGCGGGCGATATCGGACCTTTTGTTGGGAGCCGTGGCGTTGGTGTTTCTTTTCGCGCTCGGGGCCTACGGGGCGAAGCTGGTCAAACGGCCCGGCGTCGTGGTCGAGGATCTTAGGATACTGCCCGGGCGCACAGGGCTGGCGGCGATGTCGCTCTGTGCGCTTTTGCTGGCGGTCGGGCTGGTGCCGATCATGCCCATCGCGGCGCAGGCGCTGCTGTTTGCCGGGCTGGCTGTACATTTGGGACTGGCTGCGCTGATGATCCACAGCCTGATGACCAGCCCGCCCGAAGCCCGGCAGGTGACGCCGGCCTGGCACCTGAGCTTTGTGGGCTTCGTGGTCGCGCCCCTGTCGGCGGCGCCATTGGGATTCGACCTGCTGGCGCAGGCGCTGCTGGCGGGAACCATGGCGATTGCGGCGTTGATTTACGGCGCCAGCGCCGCACAGGTCCTGCGGCGCGGTACGCCGCCGTCGCTTCGGCCGCTGCTGGCGATCCACCTGGCGCCCGTCTGCCTGTTCGGAACCACGGCGATGCTGTTGGATCTTACGGGACTTGCCGTCGCATTTGCCGGATTGGCGAGCGCGGGATTCGTTGCGCTGGTGCTCTCGGCCCGCTACCTGACCGCCGCGGGGTTCAGCGCCCTTTGGGGCGCCTTCACCTTTCCGCTGGCGGCCTTTTCGGGGTTGATGCTGGACCTTGGCGGCCAAGGGGCGACGTTTCGGATCGTCGGCGGGGTGACACTGGTCGCGGCCACGCTGTTGATCCCTTGGATTGCGGCAAAGGTGCTGCAGCTGTGGATCAAGGGCGCGCTGGCGGTCAAGACCAATGCCGCCGTGGCGTAATGCCTCTTTTCTTTCCAACCGGCCCGTGAAATAGGGAGGCGTCAAACGAAAGCTCCAAGGAGGTATCCGAATGGAGATTCGCGAGGCGCTTACCTTCGACGACGTTCTTCTGGTTCCGGCCGCGTCCAGCGTGCTGCCCTCCACGGCGGACACCCGCACGCGGGTCACGAACGCGATCGAGTTGAACATTCCGCTGCTAAGCTCGGCGATGGATACCGTCACCGAGTCGCGCATGGCCATCGCCATGGCACAGGCCGGCGGCATGGGCGTGATCCATCGCAACCTGTCGATCAAGGAACAGTCGCGCGAGGTGCGGCGGGTGAAACGGTTCGAGTCGGGCATCGTCTACAATCCGATCACGCTGACGCCGGATCAGACGCTGGCCGACGCCAAGAAGCTGCAGGCGCGCTATAACGTGACCGGCTTCCCTGTGGTCGAGAACGGCGGGCGGGTCGTCGGAATTGTCACCAACCGCGACATGCGCTTTGCCGAGGATGACGCCACCCCGGTACGGGTGATGATGACCAGCGACAACCTGGCGATGCTGACCGAACCGGCGGATCTGGACGAAGCCAAAAGCCTGATGCGGGCGCGGCGGATCGAGAAGTTGCTGGTGACCGACGGGCAGGGCAATCTGACCGGGCTCTTGACGCTGAAGGACACCGAGATGGCGGTATTGAACCCGCAAGCCTGCAAGGACCGTCTTGGCCGGCTGCGCGTCGCGGCGGCGTCGACCGTGGGCGATAAAGGGTTCGAACGGTCCGAGGAACTGGTCGATGCCGGTGTCGACCTGATCGTGATCGATACCGCGCACGGGCACAGCGAAGGCGTCGCCAAGGCGGTGGAGCGGGCCAAGCGTCTGTCGAACGAGGTTCAGGTGGTCGCGGGCAACGTCGCGACGGCCGAGGCCACGCGCGCGTTGATCGGGGCCGGGGCGGATGCGGTGAAGGTCGGGATCGGCCCGGGCAGCATCTGCACGACCCGGATGGTCGCGGGCGTCGGCGTGCCGCAACTGACGGCGATCCTCGATTGTGCCGAGGCGGCGGGCGAGACGCCGGTGATTGCCGATGGCGGCATCAAGTATTCCGGCGATTTCGCCAAGGCGATCGCGGCCGGGGCGTCCTGTGCGATGGTCGGCAGCATGATTGCCGGAACCGACGAAAGCCCGGGCGAGGTGATCCTGTACCAGGGGCGCAGCTTCAAGAGCTACCGTGGCATGGGGTCGCTGGGCGCGATGGCGATCGGCTCGGCGGACCGGTATTTTCAGGCGGATGCCGCCAGCGACAAACTCGTCCCCGAGGGGATCGAGGGACAGGTGCCCTACAAGGGCTCGGCGGGTACCGTGATTCACCAGATGGTCGGCGGACTGCGCGCGGCGATGGGCTATACCGGCTGTGCGACGATCGACGAAATGCGCGCCAACTGCCGCTTCGTCAAGATCACCGGTGCGGGCCTGAAGGAAAGCCATGTGCACGACGTCCAGATCACGCGCGAAAGCCCGAACTACCGAGCCTTGTAGATCAAGGACTTGCAAGACGTTCTTGATGTGAGCTGCTAAGGTGACACCCGCCGCCCGGATCCAGGCATCGATCGGCATTCTCGATGCGATTCTCGATGGTGCGCCGGCCGAGCAGACACTGACCACCTGGGCGCGGCGAAACCGATATGCGGGGTCCGGCGACCGCGCCGCGGTTCGCGATCATGTCTTTGGCGCGCTGCGCTGCCGCCGGTCCTTCGCGTGGCTCGGCGGGGCCGAAACCGGCCGGGCGCTCATGCTGGGGGCGGTGCGCGCCGCCGGTCAAGACCCGGCGGACCTGTTCACCGGCGCTGCCTATGCTCCGTTGCCGTTGACGGCGGACGAAACCAGATCCCGCAGTCTGGAGGACGCGCCGGAGGGCGTGCGGTTGGACATGCCCGACTGGCTGCTGCCGGCGCTTCGCGAAAGTCTCGGCGATGCCTTCGAACCGGTTTGCCGGGCGCTGCGACACCGCGCGCCGGTGTTTCTGCGCAGCAATCTTCGCAAGGCGACGCGCGGGGGCGCGGCATCGGCGTTGCGGGCCGAGGGCATCGAGACCCGGCCACATCCCCTGTCTCCGACGGCGTTGGAGGTGACCGCCAATGCGCGCAAGGTTCAGGGCTCGAAGGCCTTTGCCGACGGACTTGTCGAAGTGCAGGACGCGGCGTCGCAGGCCGTGGTCGACGCGCTGCCGCTCGACGACGGCGACCGGGTTTTGGACTATTGCGCCGGAGGGGGCGGCAAGGCGCTGGCAATGGCAGCGCGGGCGGACCTGCGGGTGGTCGCTCATGACAGCAATCCGGGACGGATGCGGGATATTCCGTTCCGCGCGGCGCGAGCGGGCGCGGCGATCGGGATCTGGGACAAGGGACGGCCGCCGGCGCAGCCGGGATTTGACCTTGTTCTGTGCGACGCTCCCTGTTCGGGCAGCGGTGCGTGGCGCCGGACGCCGGACGCAAAATGGCGCCTGACGGCGGGCGGGCTGCGCCAGCTGCAGGAAACCCAGCTTCAGGTTCTGACTGCCGCCGCCGAACTGGTCCGGCCGGGCGGGCACTTGGCCTACGTGACCTGTTCCTTGCTTGGATCAGAGAATGGCGGGGTAATCTCGGCCTTTCGTGCGGGGCGTCGAGGATGGAGCCTGTCCGGCGAGTTGCGCCTGACGCCGCTGGACGGGGGCGACGGGTTTTATCTTGGGCTGCTGACCAGCCCCAGCCGGCGAACTTAGGCCAGCCGCTGGGATGGCTTAACGGGTCGTTAACCCTTGCCGTGCCACAACGCCTGCGGGAACCGAACGGAGCCGCTTGTGACCGATACGGCGCAACCGCCAAATTCGCTGACACGCCTGGCGATTGCGGCAGCGCCGCGGTCGGGGCAGATCCTGATACCTGCGGTCCTGTGCTTTGGTCTGGCCATTGCATTCGCCGGAGGGTTCGCGGGGGCGCTGTTTTTGGTCACGGGGGTAACACTGGCATGTCTGGCCGGGCTGGTCCTGGGGCTCGATCAGCTGCACAGCCTGCGCCGGGCGCGGCTTTTCGCGATCGTCCGCAACCTGGCCGAGCTTGATCCGGCGATCAGCTTTCTGACCGATGAGACCGGCCGGATCCTGTTCCGCAATGCCGCGGCGGCGCGGCAGGTGCCCGACGGCGCGGTGTCACTGTTCGACGTGATCCGCGATTACGTCGCGTCGCCGCCCGGCGTTCTTGCCCGCATGAGGGTCCGGGCAGACGCCAGGGCGGTCGCGGTCGAGGATTTGCCGGGCGAAGACGGCGGGATGCGCCTGTCGGCGGCGCGGACCGGCGGTGTCTACCTGTGGCGGCTGGATTGCGGCGCGCAGGCACAGGCCGGCAAAATGGCCAATCTCGCTCTGGCTGCGATGCGCGTTGGCAAAACGGGCACTATCCTTGATATGAGCCCGGCGATGGAAACGCTGTTGGGCGCACGTCCGAAGACTTTGGATCGCGCGATCAACGACTTGCCGCTCCGGCCGGGGCGTCTGCACCAGCTTGCGACTGCCAAGGGACCTCTGGCTGCGTATCTCGCGGTGGTCGACGAACCCGGCGGAAACCGGCAGGTCGTCGTCTGGCCGGGCGACCCGCCGGACCGCGATTGGACCCAAAGCGATGCGATTCCCGTCCCGCTGATGAAGCTCGCGATTTCGGGAAAGATCCTTATGGCGAACGGGCGCGCGCGGCAGCTGTTGTGCCTGCCCGAAGATGGCGGGCTGGATTTCGCCGACGTTGTCGAGGGGCTTGGCAGGCCCATCGACGACTGGTTGCTCGACGTGTCGGAGGGTCGAGGCGCGAACCGGACCGAAGTCGTGCGCGCGACCCGGGCGCAAAAGGACGTCTACCTGCAAGTCGCGTTGGGCAGAATGATCGAGGGCAACGATGTCTCGCTTCTGGCGGTCTTGATCGATGCGACCGAACTCAAGACGCTCGAAGCGCAATTCGTGCAAAGCCAAAAGATGCAGGCCATCGGCCAACTCGCCGGCGGTGTGGCGCATGACTTCAACAACCTGCTGACCGCAATCTCCGGGCATTGCGATCTGTTGCTGCTGCGCCACGAGCAGGGCGACCCGAACTACGGCGATTTGGTGCAGATCAACCAGAACGCAAATCGAGCGGCAAGCCTGGTCGGGCAACTCTTGGCTTTTTCGCGGAAACAGAACATGCAGCCGGAACTGATCGATCTCAGAGATACGCTTGGCGATCTGACGCATTTGTTGAACCGACTGGTTGGCGAAAAGATCGATCTCACTTGGACGCACGATCCGGACCTGCCCCGCGTCCGTGCCGACAAGCGGCAGCTGGAACAGGTGCTGATGAACCTCGTCGTGAACGCGCGCGACGCGATGCCCGAGGGTGGCGCGATCCGGGTCGTCACCAGATCGATGCGCCTGACCGACGCGCTGACCCGCGACCGGGCCGCTGTCCCGCCCGGCGAATATGTCGTGGTGACGGTCGAGGACGAGGGGTGCGGCATTCCCGCCGACAAACTGCCGAAGATCTTCGAGCCGTTCTACTCCACCAAACGGCTTGGAGAGGGGACCGGACTGGGCCTTTCGATGGCCTATGGCATTGTGAAACAGTCCGGGGGCTTCATCTTTGCCGACAGCGTCATCGGATCGGGATCTTCCTTCACGATGTATTTTCCCGCACATCGGGGGACCTATGCCTTGCCGCCGCCCGAAAAGAAGGACCGCGCCAAGTCGGTTGCCAATGCGGACGGTGGGGTCGTGCTGCTCGTCGAGGACGAGGCCCCGGTCCGCGCCTTTGCAAGCCGTGCCCTGCGGCTGCGCGGCTTTACCGTCATCGAGGCCGACAGTGCCGAGGATGCGCTCCGTACGCTCGAGGATGTCGACTTGCAGGTGGATGTCTTCGTGACCGACGTGGTGATGCCGGGTATGGACGGTCCAAGCTGGGTGTCCAGGGCGCTCCGGCAACGCCCGGGTGTCCGGGTCGTGTTTGTCTCGGGCTATGCGGAAGACAGCTTCTCTCACAATCGGGCCAAAATTCCCAACTCGGTGTTCCTGCCCAAACCGTTCTCGCTCTCGCAGTTGACCGAGACGGTGCAGCGCCAGATGCAATAGCGCAGTGGCGCCGCCAAAGAACTCCGCCGGCCGGGTGCCGCGGAACGGTCTTGGCCGCGCGCCGGGTCTTTTGGCATCGCGTTGTTGGCCGTTTGGGCCGGTCATCGGAGTCCACACCACTCCGCGAATTGCGCATGATCAGGAAACTTAATTCAAAATCAGAAGGTTGCAGAATTCTCCGGCCTGGTACTTTCTCCGTAACCTGTCGTTAAGCTTTCTCGTCCAGAGTTCGATCCCATGAAGATTTATGTTGATTTGTCCACGTTTTGTTCGCATAAGGGCGCGCAGAACAAGAGGCGAACATCAGTGGCGATTGCCGCTGCGTACAGGCTGTGAAATAAGGAACCCGATCCATGGCAACGGCAGAACTTCTCTCGATGACGGACAAGCGCGACAGCGACAAGCAGAAGGCGCTCGATTCAGCGCTGGCACAGATCGAACGGCAGTTCGGCAAGGGCTCGATCATGAAACTCGGCGGCGCGGGCGCGCTGCAGGAGATCGAGGCGACCTCGACCGGTTCGCTTGGGCTTGACATTGCCTTGGGGATCGGCGGCTTGCCGAAGGGCCGGATCGTCGAGGTTTTCGGGCCCGAGAGTTCCGGCAAGACGACGCTCACGCTGCATTGCGTCGCCGAGGAACAGAAAAAAGGCGGCGTCTGCGCCTTTGTCGATGCCGAACATGCGCTGGACCCGCAATACGCCAAGAAGCTGGGCGTCAATCTGGACGAATTGCTGATCAGCCAGCCCGACACCGGGGAACAGGCGCTTGAGATCACCGATACGCTGGTGCGGTCGGGGGCCGTCAACATGGTCGTGGTGGATTCGGTCGCCGCGCTGACCCCGCGCAGCGAACTCGAAGGCGATATGGGGGATTCCTCGGTCGGCGTGCATGCCCGGCTGATGAGCCAGGCGATGCGCAAGCTGACCGGATCGATCGCCCGTTCGAACTGCATGGTGATCTTCATCAACCAGATCCGCATGAAGATCGGCGTCATGTTCGGCTCGCCCGAGACCACCACGGGGGGCAACGCGCTTAAGTTCTACAGCTCCGTCCGGCTTGATATCCGCCGCATCGGATCGATCAAGGACCGCGACGAGGTCGTGGGCAATCAGACCCGTGTGAAGGTGGTCAAGAACAAGGTGGCGCCGCCCTTCAAGCAGGTCGAGTTCGACATCATGTACGGCGAGGGCATATCGAAGACCGGCGAGCTTCTCGATCTTGGCGTCAGGGCCGGCGTGGTCGAAAAGTCCGGCGCCTGGTTCAGCTATGGTGACGAACGCATCGGTCAGGGACGTGAAAACGCCAAGAACTTCCTGCGGGAGAACGGCGCGATGGCGTTGGAGATCGAGGATAAGATTCGCGCCGCCCACGGGCTTGATTTCGATGCGGTCGCGGATGGCGAGGACGACGCCTTGCTCGAGGGCTGATGATACGGTTGGGCAGGTGGACACCGTTCGGTCACACCGGTAAACGACGCGGTAGCCAAGAACAATTCGGACCGCCTGCCCATGGCCAGCCTGAACGACATCCGATCGACTTTCCTGGAGTATTTCCGCCGGAACGGGCATGAGGTCGTAGCCTCGTCTCCGCTGGTGCCGCGCAACGATCCGACGCTGATGTTCGTCAATTCGGGCATGGTGCAGTTCAAGAACCTCTTCACCGGGGTCGAGCATCGTGACTACAAACGCGCCGCGACCAGCCAGAAATGCGTGCGCGCCGGCGGCAAGCACAACGATCTCGACAATGTCGGGTACACCGCGCGGCATCATACCTTCTTTGAAATGCTGGGAAATTTCAGCTTCGGCGATTATTTCAAGGACGAGGCCATCCCCTACGCCTGGAACCTGTTGACGCAGGATTTCGGCATCGACCAATCCCGGCTTCTGACGACCGTCTACCACACGGATGACGAGGCGTTCGAGATCTGGAAGAAAGTGGGGGTTCCCGAAGACCGGATCATCCGCATCGCCACGCATGACAATTTTTGGCAGATGGGTCCGACCGGGCCCTGCGGGCCCTGCACCGAGATCTTCTATGACCATGGCGATCACATCTGGGGCGGACCGCCGGGCAGCGCCGAAGAGGATGGCGACCGGTTCATCGAGATCTGGAACGTCGTTTTCATGCAGAACGAACAGTTCGAAGACGGCTCGATGCGTGCGCTGGAGATGCAGTCGATCGACACCGGCATGGGGCTGGAACGCATCGGCGCGCTGCTGCAGGGCAAGCACGACAATTACGATACCGACACGATAAGGGCGCTGATCGAGGCCTCGGCCCATGCCACGAGTTCCGACCCCGACGGGCCGGACAACGTGCATCACCGCGTGGTGGCGGATCATGTGCGGTCTTGCAGCTTTCTGATCGCGGATGGCGTGATGCCGTCGAACGAGGGCCGGGGCTATGTGCTGCGCCGCATCATGCGGCGGGCGATGCGGCACGCGCATTTGGCAGGCGCCAAGGATCCGGTGATGCATCGGATCGTGGCGACACTGGTGGCCGAGATGGGACGCGCCTATCCCGAGCTTGCACGGGCCCAGCCGATGATCGAAGAGACGCTGAAGCTGGAGGAAGGGCGTTTCCTGCAGACGCTTGAACGCGGTCTGCGGCTGCTTGATGACGAGCTCGCCAAGCTGCCCGACGGCGCCGACCTGCCGGGCGAGGCGGCGTTCAAGCTGTACGACACCTACGGCTTCCCGCTCGACCTGACCCAGGATGCGTTGCGCGAGCGGGGCCGTTCGGTGGACGTTGCGGGCTTCGACGCGGCGATGGAGGCGCAGAGGGCGCAGGCGCGTGCGGCCTGGACGGGCTCGGGCGAGGCGAAGGACGCCGAGGTCTGGTTCGATATCGCCGAGACCCACGGGGCGACGGAATTCCTTGGCTACGAAACCGAGGTGGCCGAAGGGCAGATCGCGGCCATCGTGGCCGACGGTGCACTGGTCAACGCGCTGGAAGAGGGCAAAACCGGCTGGGCCGTGGTCAATCAGACCCCGTATTACGGCGAGGCGGGTGGCCAGGTGGGGGATCTTGGAACGGTGCGGTCTTTGGCGGATCACAACGACCATGGAACGATTTCCGATGTGCAGCGGTTTGCCGGGGGTCGGGTTTTCGGCCACCGGGTGACTGTCGCGGAAGGACGGCTTGCGGTGGGCGATGCCGTTCAACTGAAGGTCGACCATACACGGCGCAGCGCGATCCGCGCGAACCATTCGGCCACGCATCTGCTGCACGAGGCGCTGCGCCAGACCCTGGGCGATCACGTGGCGCAACGCGGATCGCTGAACGCGCCGGACCGGCTGCGGTTCGATTTCAGTCACAATACGGCGGTGACGGCACAGGAACTTGTGCGGGTCGAGGAGGACGTGAATGCCTATATCCGGCAGAATACGCCCGTCGAAACCCGGATCATGTCGCCTGACGATGCGCGCGACATCGGGGCGCAGGCGCTGTTCGGCGAGAAATACGGCGACGAGGTGCGGGTCGTTTCGATGGGGAAGGCGGCGACCGGCAAGGGGACGGACGGCAACACGTACTCGATCGAACTCTGCGGCGGCACGCATGTGCAGCGGACCGGTGATATCGGGCTGTGCGTCGTGCTTGGCGACAGCGCGTCCGCAGCCGGCGTGCGCCGGATCGAGGCATTGACCGGACAGGCCGCGTTGACCCATCTGGCGGTTCAGGACCAGCGCGTGGCCGAGATCGCCGAGACCCTGAAGACCGGCGCCGGCGATGTCGCCGACCGGGTCCGGGCGCTGGTCGAGGAACGCAAGGCGCTGGCCAACGAGGTGGCGCAGCTTCGCCGCGACCTAGCACTGGCCGGCGGTGCGGGGCAGGGCGCGGGCCCCGAGGCGCGCGACGTGGGCGGGCGCCAGTTTCTGGCCCAGGTGCTGCAGGGTGTCAGCGGCAAGGATCTGCCCGCGCTGATCGACGAGCACAAGGCGCGCCTGGGGTCGGGCGCGATCCTGCTGATCGCCGATGCGGGCGGTAAGGCGGCGGTGGCCGCGGGGGTCACCGACGATCTGGCCGGAGAGCTGAGCGCGGTCGATATCGTCAAGGCCGCCGTTGCGGAACTCGGCGGGAAGGGCGGCGGCGGGCGTCCGGATATGGCGCAGGGTGGCGGCAAGGACCCCGCCAACGCCGCGGCCGCGATCAAGGCGGCCGAGTCTGTGGTAGGAGGATAGGCGATGGGGGCTCTTTGGATTGCACATGTGACGGTCACCGACGACGCGGCCTATGCCAAGTACGCAGCGATCGCCACCGAGGCGATTGCCGCCCATGGCGGCACCTTCCTGGCCCGCGGCGGGCGCTATGTGGTGCTTGAAGGCAAGGACCGGCCCCGCAACGTGGTGGCCCGGTTTCCAAGCGTCGAGGACGCCGTCGCCTGTTACAACTCGCCGCGCTACCAAGAGGCGCTGCAATTCGCCAAGGCGGCCAGCGAACGCGATTTGATGGTCGTGGAAGAGGTCTAGGCGCTGGCCACGCTTGCCGAACTGACGTCTGCCGACGCCCAGCCCGGGCGCATCGTCTGGATCGGCATTCGTCCGGCGCGGCACCAGAACGTGCAACCGCTGCTGCAGGCCTTCCTGTCCGAGGCGGGGCTGGAGGGTGACCATGCCCGGCCGGGCAAGCGCGCGGTGACGCTCTTTCAGGACGAACATCTGGCGGCGATCTCGGGATTTCTGGGCGGCTGCGAGGTTCTGCCGGAAGACCTGCGCCGTAATATCCATGTGAGCGGGCTGAACTTGAGCGCCCTGCGCGGTGCGCGCCTGTGGCTCGGCGCGGCAGAGGTCGAGATCACGGGCCCGTGCGCGCCATGCTCGCGGATGCAACAGGCATTCGGGGTCGGCGGTTACAACGCGGTCCGCGGACATGGCGGCTGGTGCGCGCGGGTTTTCCGCCCCGGCCGGGTCGCCATCGGGGACGCTGTGGTCCGCGCGCAGACCATAGGCGGATAAGCCGTAGAAAAAGGCCATGTTGACGGCAAAAACATGCCGAAGGCGGCCTTTGGTTGGCTTGTTCGGACGGGGTCGGAATGTCACAATCTGCGCGCGCCGCGCGGAAACTATCCCCAGTGATTCGGCTTTTCCCCAGCTTGAAATGTGGCATAAACACCTGTTCTCAGGACAATCGGCATGACTTTCTCGTTTTGTTTCTGAGCCTTAACCAATGGCAAATTTTGCCCTTTCAGTTGTCGAACTCAGAGTGATGCGCGCGGACCACAGTTGGGGTCGATTCCCGAGATTTTTCGCGGTTTTGCCTGTCAAACGGCAAATCCGTCACAATCGGCCTATAGGTGCTCGCAGAACCAGCATGGTAAATCTAAATCACTTTTTGGGTAACGGAGGTTCAACTATGAAATCGATCCTGACTGCAGCAGCTGCCGCTGTTGTTCTGACTGCCGGTTCTGCCATGGCCTGGGAAGGCCGCACTGTCGCTTGCTTCGACAAGCACTGGGTCCCGGCCAAGTACGATACGCACAAGGTTCTCGTGAAGGCCGCCAAAGAGCGCTACGAGCACAAGAACGGCCGTATCGAGCTGGTGCATTACGCCCCGGTCTACCGCGAGCACAAGACCATGGCCTCGAAAGGCTACTGGGTCATGAAAGAAGTGTCCTGCGGCTGCCCGGCCTGTGACTAAGACCTGATGGCCTATCGCCGGCGACATCCCCGCCGGCGTTCGGTTTTTTTGGAATAGTGAGTTCCATCCAAAAGCGCGGGTTCTGCTGCCCGCGCTTTTTTTCTTGGCCTCAGCCGGCCGCGCGCGCCTGACGCTTGCGTTCGTGCGGGTCCAGGAAACGCTTGCGCATCCGGATCGCGTTCGGAGTGACCTCGACCAGTTCGTCGTCGTCGATATAGGCAATGGCCTGTTCCAGCGACATCTTCACCGGCGTCGTCAGCCGCACGGCCTCGTCCGAGCCGCTGGCGCGGATATTGGTCAGCTTCTTGCCCTTGAGCGGGTTCACCTCGAGATCGTTGTCGCGGGAATGCTCACCGATGATCATGCCGGTATAGACCGGTTCCTGCGCGCCGATGAACATCTTGCCGCGCTCTTCCAGGTTCCAGAGCGCGTAAGCCACCGAGGTGCCGTTTTCCATCGAGATCAACACGCCGGCACGCCGGCCGGGGATGGGCCCCTTGTAGGGCGCCCATGCATGGAAGACGCGGTTCAGCACGCCGGTGCCGCGGGTGTCGGTCAGGAACTCGCCATGATAGCCGATCAGCCCGCGGCTGGGGACATGAGCGACGATGCGTGTCTTGCCGGCGCCCGCCGGCTTCATCTCGGACAGTTCTCCCTTGCGGGGGCCGGTGATCTTTTCGATCACGGTGCCCGCGTAGTCGTCGTCGACGTCGATGGTGACCTCTTCGACGGGTTCCATCCGCTGGCCGTCGACGTCGCGGAACAGGACCTGGGGGCGGCTGATGCTCAGCTCGAACCCTTCGCGGCGCATGTTCTCGATCAGGACGCCCATCTGCAACTCGCCGCGGCCGGCCACCTCGAACGCCTCGCCGCCGGGGGTGTCGGTGACGCGGATCGCAACGTTCGATTCCGCTTCCTTCATCAGCCGGTCGCGGATCACGCGGGACTGCACCTTCTTGCCGTCCCGCCCCGCAAGCGGCGAGTCGTTGATGCCGAAAGTGACGCTGATCGTCGGCGGATCGATCGGCTGCGCTTCCAGCGGGGACTCGACGGCGAGCGCGGCGATGGTATCGGACACGGTCGCCTTCGACATGCCGGCGAGGCTGACGATGTCGCCGGCGGTGGCCTCGTCGATGTCCTGGCTTGCAAGCCCGCGGAACGCGCGGATCTTGGTGACGCGGAACTGTTCGATCTTCTGGCCGACGCGGGACAGCGCCTGGACCGTGGCGCCAACGCGCAGCCTGCCCGTTTCCACCCGCCCGGTCAGCATCCGCCCCACGAAGGGATCGGCGCCGAGCGTGGTGGCCAGCATCGTGAAATCCTCGTCCTGATGCTTGATCTGGCGCGGCGCGGGGACGTGGTTGACGATCAGGTTGAATAGCGCCGAAAGGTCGGCGCGCGGGCCGTCGAGGTCGGCATCGGCCCAGCCGGAGCGTCCCGAGGCATAAAGATGCGGGAAATCGAGCTGGTCTTCGTTGGCGTCCAGCGCGGCGAAGAGGTCGAAACACTCGTCGAGCGCACGGTCGGGTTCCGCGTCCGGCTTGTCGACCTTGTTCAGCACCACGATCGGCCGCAGGCCAAGGGCCAGGGCCTTGGACGTGACGAATTTTGTCTGCGGCATCGGGCCCTCGGCGGCGTCGACCAGCAGCACGACCCCGTCGACCATGCTGAGAATGCGCTCGACCTCGCCGCCGAAATCGGCGTGGCCGGGCGTGTCGACGATGTTGATGCGGGTGCCCTTCCACTCGACCGAGGTGCATTTGGCGAGGATCGTTATGCCGCGTTCGCGTTCCAGGTCGTTCGAATCCAGCGCGCGTTCGGCCACGGCCTGCCCGGCGCGGAACGCGCCGGATTGTTTCAGCAATTCGTCGACAAGCGTCGTTTTCCCATGGTCGACATGAGCGATGATCGCGATGTTGCGCAGGTCCATTCCTAGGCCTTTCCGGGGAGCTGCCGGGCAGGTAGCGCGGGGGCGCCGAAAAGGCCAGCGGAAAGTGCCGGCATGGCTGTGTTCCTGCGGGGAGGGTCAGCTAAGCGCATGAAAAGAATAAACTTAGCACAGCCGCCTCATCGCACGGCCAGTATGGGCTTGCGCCCGCCAGGTCCGCACGTCCTGCCGCCGGGTGACCGCCCGGACCGGTTTTCACATCAGTGCGAGGCGCTTTGCGAAAACAGATGGATGACCAGGATGCCGGCGAGGATCATGGCGATGCCCAGGACGGCCGGAAGATCGAGGCGCTGGCCGAAGATCGCAAGGCCGATCACCGCAATGAAGACGATGCCGAGGCCGGACCATATGGCATAGGCGATGCCGACCGGAATGGTCTTGAGCGCAAGCGCCAGCAGATAGAAGCTGACGCCATAGCCTGCCACGACGATGAGCGACGGTGTCAGGCGTGTGAATTGCTGGCTGGCCTGCAGCGCGGTGGTGCCGATGGTCTCGGCCAGAATGGCGGCCACGAGAAAGAAGTAGGATTTGGGCATGGCTGGGCGTCCTCCACGGTTGGCTTCGGAGAAACACGCTCGCACGGAAAAGGGAAGGGCGCTTGCGGCAGACGGCGCGGGGCGAGGCCGCACAGGTGCGGGCACGAAGCGGAGTTGTGCAGGATGTCGCCGGGCGCTTGGGCTCGGTGCAGGGGCCAGACGGCTCAAGCCGCAATGAACTCGCCGGGCTTGGCCTCGACATAGGCCGCAACGGCCTCGCAAAGGCCGGTGGCCCAGCTCTCCTTTGGAAGGACACCCCAGCGGCTGGGATCGGATTTGTCCTCGTAGATCAGCGTGAAGTGATCATCGACCAAGTCGAAAAGCTCTTGAGGAGTCTCCGTCAAGGTCGCCTCGACCCGAATGCAGTGCCGCAGATAGCGCGCTTTGGCCGGCACCAGGCGCGGGCCTTTGCGTGCCTTCTGCAGCGATGCGATCATCGGGTCGGCGACGCGGCAGTAGGCGTTGAGAAAGGCGTCTTGTTCCAGGGTCTCAAGCAGGATCGCAAAATCCTCGACCAGTTGCGGGAAGTTCGAGATCAACTGGTCGAGCCCGCCATTGCCGATCTGACCCTCGGCGAGCAGGGCGGTGTGCAACAGGAACTGACCGCGGGTGATCTGTCCGGCTTCAACGGCAGCCATCAGGCCCAAAAGTGGCTCGGAATGTACGATGTCATGGATGATCCGGTCGCCCACACGGTCGACATAGGCGTCGTAGCAATCCCAGAGTCGCTCTTGCCCGGTGCGTTGGGGGTCGAGGGTAAGCGGCGCGCCAGCTGGAATGAGATGTGGGGACACCTACAGTTCAGCCTGCAAGCGCCAGGTTCAGGTTCTCGTCGATCTTTTCCAGAAAGCCCATCGTGGTCAGCCATTTCTGGTCGGGGCCGACCAGCAGCGCGAGATCCTTGGTCATGAAGCCCGATTCGACGGTTTCGACGATGACACGCTCCAGCGTTTCGGCGAATGTCGTCAGCGCCTCGTTGCCGTCGAGCTTGGCGCGATGCTTCAGCCCGCCGGTCCAGGCGTAGATCGAGGCGATGGAATTCGTCGACGTCGCCTTGCCCGCCTGGTGCTGGCGGTAATGCCGGGTGACGGTGCCGTGGGCGGCCTCTGCCTCGACGATCTTGCCGTCGGGGGTCATCAGGATCGAGGTCATCAGCCCGAGCGACCCGAACCCCTGGGCCACCGTGTCGGACTGCACGTCGCCGTCGTAGTTCTTGCAGGCCCAGACATAACCGCCGGACCATTTCAGCGACGACGCGACCATGTCGTCGATCAGGCGGTGTTCGTACCAGATCTTCTTGGCGTCGAACCGTTCTTTGAATTCGGTTTCGAAGACCTCCTGGAAGATATCCTTGAAGCGGCCGTCATAGGCCTTGAGGATCGTGTTCTTGGTCGACAGGTACACCGGCCAGCCGAGATTCAGGCCATAGTTCAGCGACGCGCGGGCAAAGTCGTAGATCGAGGCGTCGAGGTTGTACATGCCCATGGCGACGCCGGCGGCGGGGGCATCGAACACGTCGCGCTCGATCTCGGTGCCATCTTCCCCCACGAATTTCATCGTCAGCTTGCCGGGGCCGGGGAAGGTGAAATCGGTCGCGCGGTACTGGTCGCCGAAGGCGTGGCGGCCGACGACGATGGGCTGGGTCCAGCCGGGCACCAGCCGCGGCACGTTGCGGCAGATGATCGGGGCGCGGAAGATGACGCCGCCCAGGATGTTGCGGATCGTGCCGTTGGGCGAACGGTACATGCGTTTCAGCCCGAACTCCTCGACCCGCGCCTCGTCGGGCGTGATCGTGGCGCATTTGACCGCGACGCCGACCTCCTTGGTCTTTTCGGCCGCGTCGACGGTGATCCGGTCGTCGGTGCGGTCGCGTTCCTCGATGCCGAGGTCGTAGTACAGAAGATCGATGTCCAGATAGGGCAGGATCAGCTTTTGCTTGATGAAGTCCCACATGATGCGGGTCATCTCGTCGCCGTCCATCTCGACGATGGGATTGTCCACCTTGATCTTGGTCATCGGAGCCTCCGCTGGCGGGAATCGGGCCGCGACGACGTCTTAGCGCAAAGTACGATGCACGCCTAGTATGCGATTGTATACCGAGGCCTCTGCGCCGAGGCGGCTTGCTACCGCGTCGTTTCGTTCAGCCGTCGGCGGACATAGGCGTCGACCGTGCCGATCATCTGTTCCATATGCGGGTCTTCGAAGAAATGACCGGCGCCCTCGACCTCTTCGTGGGTGATGGTGATGCCCTTTTGTTCGTGTAGCTTTTCCACCAGCGCATGGGTGTCCTTGGGCGGCGCCACGCGATCGGCGGTGCCGTTGATGATCAGGCCCGAGGACGGGCAGGGCGCAAGGAACGAGAAATCGTACATGTTGGCGGGCGGCGAGACGGAAATGAACCCCGTGATCTCGGGCCGCCGCATCAAAAGCTGCATGCCGATCCAGGCGCCGAAGGAAAAGCCCGCGACCCAGCAATGTTTGGAGTTCTGGTTCATCGACTGCAGATAGTCGAGCGCACTGGCGGCGTCGCTCAATTCGCCGATGCCCTGGTCGTATTCGCCCTGGCTGCGTCCCACGCCGCGGAAGTTGAACCGCAGAACGGTAAAGCCCATGTTGTAGAAGGCATAATGCAGGTTGTAGACCACCCGGTTGTTCATCGTGCCGCCGAATTGCGGATGCGGATGCAGCACGATGGCGATGGGGGCGTCCTTGACCTTTTGCGGGTGATAGCGGCCTTCCAGACGGCCCTCGGGACCTGGAAAGATTACTTCGGGCATGGCGCGCCTCGTTACCTGGGTTCCGGTCCCGTCGGAATTCTTGACAGATTTCCTCGGGCACCTTAGAACTGTTCTAAAGAGCGGCCGGCCGGCCGCCACAAGTCGCGTTGGAGTTAATGACCCAACGCCTTGACGTCAATGGAATAACGGGCCTGGCGGCGGATGAAGCTCAGCACAAAGGGACGCTATGCGATGGTGGCGTTGGCCGATCTGGCCACCCAGCCGCCGGAGACGCTGTTGTCGCTGGCCGAAATCTCCAAGCGGCAGGACATCTCGCTGCCCTATCTCGAGCAGCTTTTCGTCAAGCTGCGGCGGGCGGGGCTGGTGGAGTCGGTGCGCGGACCGGGGGGCGGTTACCGGCTGGCGCGGCCAGCCTCGGAAATCCGGGTGTCGGACGTGATGGGCGCGGTGGACGAGACGGTCAGCGCGCTGCACACCGGCGCGGGCGCCCATGGCGCGTCGTCGGGAAGCCGGGCGCAGTCGGTCACCAATCGTCTTTGGGAGAGCCTGAGCGCGCATGTCTATGTCTTCCTGCACCAGACCCGGCTGTCGGATGTGGTGCAGAACGAACTGGCCCCGTGCCCGGCGGTGCCGACGCTGTTTTCCGTCGTGGACGACGGATGAGCGCGCGGGTCTATCTGGACTGGAACGCGACAGCGCCGCTTCGGCCCGAGGCGCGGGCGGCGGTGGTGGCGGCGCTGGATGTTGCGGGCAATCCGTCGTCGGTTCATGCCGAAGGGCGCGCGGCGCGGGCGATTGTCGAGCGCGCGCGTGCGCAGGTGGCCGCGGCAGTGGGCTGCCAGCCGCAAGAGGTGGTGTTCACCTCGGGTGCAACCGAGGCCGCGCGCGTGCTGCAGCGTCCTGGCAAGGGGTGCGATGTCTGCGTGCAGGACACGGCGCATGACGCGCTGTGGGTGCATCACGATCTGACCAATGCAACGGAACGCCCGCACGGGCCGGGGCACACGCTGGCCATGGGGCTGGCGAATTCCGAGACCGGCATCATCACCGAGCCGCCAGAGCGGACCCACGGGCAGTATCCCTATGGCGCGCTGCGGGCCGACTGGCTGTTTTTGGATGTGACGCAAGCGGTCGGGCGCATCCCCTTTGCATTTTCCTGGTCGGGGGCGGATTTCGCCATCCTGTCGGCGCACAAGCTGGGCGGGCCAAAGGGCGTGGGCGCACTGATCATCCGGCAAGGCCTTGATATCGAACCGCTCGTCCCTGGCGGCGGGCAGGAAATGGGGCGCCGGTCGGGCACCGAAAACGTGGCCGGCATCGCCGGGTTCGGCGCCGCGGCCGAGGCGGCTGTGCGGGATCTGGCAGCAGGCGTCTGGGAACCGGTCAAAAAACTTAGAACTCTTCTAGAAAATGCTATTGCTGATACGGCATCTCAGACTATTTTTATCGGAAATGAGGCGCAGCGCCTGCCCAACACCTCGTGTTTCGCCACGCCCGGCTGGAAGGGCGAAACCCAGGTGATGGCAATGGACCTGGCCGGTTTCGCCATATCGGCGGGGTCGGCCTGTTCCAGCGGCAAGGTGAGGGAGAGCCGCGTGCTGCGCGCCATGGGATATGACGCGGTCACGGCACGCTCGGCCATCCGGGTATCGCTGGGGCCCACGACGACGGAAGACGACATCGGGCGATACGTCGACGCCTGGACCGCGGCGCATGGCAAGTTCCAGGCGCGCGCAGCATGAAAAGGGGTAGGGAAATGGCAGCTTTGGACACCACGGCGCAGGCCATGCAGGTGAAAGAGGGCGTCGACCGGGAAACGGTCGATGCGGTCCAGTCGACGGCCAAGTACAAATACGGCTGGGAAACCGAGATCGAGATGGACTATGCCCCGAAGGGCATCGACGAAGATATCGTCAGGCTGATCTCGGATAAGAACGGCGAGCCCGAGTGGATGACCGACTGGCGCCTGGACGCCTATCGCCGCTGGGTCGAGATGACCGAGCCCGGCTGGGCGATGGTGGACTACCCCAAGATCGACTATCAGGACCAGTATTACTATGCCGCGCCCAAGAGCATGGCGGAAAAGCCGAAATCGCTGGACGAGGTCGATCCCAAGCTGCTGGAGACCTACAAGAAGCTGGGCATCCCGCTAAAGGAACAGATGATTTTGGCCGGCGTCGAGGGGGCCGAGAGCGTGCCCGCCGAGGGCCGCAAGGTGGCTGTGGACGCGGTGTTCGACAGCGTCTCGGTGGGCACCACGTTCCAGGCCGAGCTGGCCAAGGCGGGCGTCATCTTTTGCTCGATTTCCGAGGCGATCCGCGAGCATCCCGATCTGGTGAAGAAATACCTCGGGTCGGTCGTGCCGATTTCGGATAACTATTTTGCGACATTGAATTCGGCGGTGTTCTCCGACGGCTCCTTCGTCTACGTGCCGCCCGGTGTGCGCTGCCCGATGGAACTCAGCACCTATTTCCGCATCAACGCCGAAAACACCGGCCAGTTCGAGCGGACGCTGATCATCGCCGACAAGGGATCCTATGTCAGCTATCTGGAAGGCTGCACCGCGCCCCAGCGCGACACCCACCAGTTGCATGCGGCGGTGGTGGAACTGGTCGCGCTGGAGGATGCCGAGATCAAGTATTCGACGGTGCAGAACTGGTTCCCCGGCGACGAGGAGGGCAAGGGCGGCATCTACAACTTCGTCACCAAGCGCGCCGATTGCCGCGGCGACCGGTCCAAGGTGATGTGGACGCAGGTGGAAACCGGATCGGCGGTGACGTGGAAATATCCCTCCTGCATCCTGCGCGGCAACGACAGCCAGGGCGAGTTCTACTCCATTGCGATCACCAACAACATGCAGCAGGCCGACACCGGCACGAAGATGATCCATCTGGGCCGCAACACCAAATCGCGGATCGTGTCGAAGGGCATCAGCGCAGGGCGCGCCCAGAACACCTATCGTGGCCAGGTCGCGATGCACCCCAAGGCGAAGCATAGCCGCAACTACACCCAGTGCGATTCGCTTTTGATCGGCGACAAGTGCGGGGCGCATACGGTGCCCTATATCGAGGTGCGAAACAACTCGTCCCGCTGCGAGCACGAGGCGACGACATCGAAGGTGGATGACGACCAGCTGTTCTATTGCCGCCAGCGCGGCATGGACGAGGAAGAGGCCGTGGCGCTGGTGGTCAACGGTTTCTGCAAGGAGGTGTTGCAGGCCCTGCCGATGGAGTTCGCCATGGAGGCGCAGCAGCTGGTGGCGATCTCGCTGGAAGGCTCAGTCGGCTAGCGCCATGGTCGGCAACGCCGCAGAAGAAGGCCTGATGCAGCAGATCGGCAACCCGTCCCATGTGGACCGGGGGCGGATCGTCGTACCGGCTGCGCTGCTGTCGGGGATCGGCGCCGGTTACCTGGCCGATGCGCTGATCCCGCGGCTGGCGTTCTTCGGGGCGTTCAGCCTGGCCGCGCTGACCACGATCGGCGTGGCCTGGCATCTGGGCCACTGGCTGGCCCGGCGGCAGACAGCGCGCGAAAGCGCGGCACTGGAACGCCGCCGCGCCGCACAGATCGCCGAAACCGAGGCGGCGCTGCGCGCCAGGGCGGGGCAGGGCGAATGAACTTCGCCGCAGATCCAGAGACGCTGCATCCGGCTGTGGTGGGCGCCATGGGCCGGCCAGAGCGGTTTTTGGTGCCGAAGGGCGCGCGGGTGGTCCTGGCACGGCCCCGGGGCACACCGGTCTATTTCGTCATCAACAATCGCGACGACCGTATTCATAAGGCGCAGTTGAATGGGCGCTTTTATGAACAGGAGGTGCTCGACCGCTTGGCCCGGCATCTGCCTGCCGGCGGTGTCTTCGTCGACATCGGGGCGAATATCGGCAACCACACGCTCTATATGGCGCGGCACTCGCAGGCCGCGCGCATCATTCCGATGGAGCCGAACCCGGCGGCGATTTCGCTGCTGGCCGCGGTCGTGCGTCTGAACCAGATCGAGGACAAGGTGGAACTCGGCGCGCTCGGTTATGGCATCGGCGATCGCGAAGCCGAGGGCTATTCGGTCAAGATCCCCAAAGGCAACTTGGGCTGGACCCGGATCGCACAGGAGGGCGGCGATCTATCGCTTCGAACCGGCGACAGTCTTTTGGCGCATGAAGAGCGCGTCGATCTTATCAAGATCGACGTCGAAGGCATGGAAGTCGCAGCGCTTTCCGGACTGGGCAATACGCTGAGGCGGCATCGCCCCGCTCTGTTCGTCGAGGTGGATCACACCAACAAGCCAGCCTTCGACAAGGCGATGTCACGTCTTGGCTACGAATTGACCGAGGCGTTCCCCCGCACGCGCATGAACCAGAATTTCCTTATGGCGCCGGTATCGACATGACCCGTGCCATCCTGCTTGCCGCCGTCACGACCGGCGCGTTCTGCGCTATCTTTGCGGTGATGGTCGATGCCGCAACCGACGCCCTGTCGATATGGCAGGTGGCGGTGGCCGGCCTGGTATCGGGATTTCTCGGCAGCCTTTTCGCCAGCCTCGTTCTGCGGAGGCGCGACTGATGGCCCGCGCCCCGCTGAAGCTGTTTTGGTACCGCAAGGTGCGGAACTTCGGCGATGCGATTTCGCAGCGTATCGCCGAATTCGTCTCGGGCCGTCCTGTGGTCTGGGCCTCGCGCAGCGAGGCAGAGCTTTTCGGGCTTGGCAGCCTGATGGAAATGGTGGCGCAAGGGCACCGGACCCCGCGCGAGGATGGAACGAAACCGTGGGTCTGGGGCACCGGCTGCATGACACGCCGGGTGCCGCCGTTTCTGGACAATGTCCGCATCGCCCTGCTCCGGGGGCCGATCACGGCGGAAATTCTTGGCCTGGACGCCGGCGCCTTCGGCGATCCCGGGCTGCTGATCGCCGATGTCTTGACCAAGCGCCCCGAATGCGACGGCCGCATCGGCATCGTTCCGCATCTGAGCAAGATCGCCGATCCGGCCTGGACCGACCTCGTTGCCGAAGACCGGAGGCTGCGCCTGATCGACGTGACCCAGCCCGACCCGCTGGGGGCGGTGCGCCAGATCGCGTCCTGCGCCCATGTGATCTCGTCGAGCCTGCACGGCCTGATCACCGCCGATGCCTTCGGGATCCCGAACACCTGGCTCGACCCGGCGCATAACCATGCGGCGCCGCAACTGAAATTCCGCGACTACGCACGCTCGGTCGGCAGGCGGTTCTTCGACCCGCTGGACCGGCGCGACATCCTCGCCCATATCGACCGGGGATTGCCGGATGACATCCCTTATATGGACGGGATCGAAGCCTCGAAACTCTGCCTTCTCAACAGCTTCCCCGCCGAACTGAAAGCGGGGACCACCTTGAAAGGAGCGGCCTGATGTCCCTGCCTGTCGTCAACGTCTACGATGCGCAAAGCTTTTCCAACCAGCCGGCGGACAGCACCCGTTTCGGCGCGATGATCGCGCCGCTGTCCGATGGCCTTGGCATGTCCGGGCTCGGGGCGATGTTCGTCACCGTCGAACCCGGACGCCGTGCCTTTCCGTTCCACAATCACCTCGGCAATGACGAGATGTTCATCATCCTCGAAGGCGAAGGCACCTACCGCTTTGGGGCCGATGAGGTCCCGGTCAAACCCGGTGACGTGTGCGCCGCCCCGCGCGGCGGTCCGGATACCGCGCACCAGCTGATAAATACGGGTCAGAAGCCATTGAGATATATCGGGATTTCGACATCGAACGACCCGGATATCGCGGAATATCCCGACAGCGGCAAGTTCGCCGCCCTCGGTATCGCACCCGGCCCGTCGTTTTTCGAGGCGCATATGCGACATGTCGGCAAGCGCGAGGACGCGCATGACTACTGGGAAGGAGAAGAGCTGTGATCGTCACCACCACGCCGTCGGTCGAGGGCCAGCTGATCGCCGAATATCACGGGATCGTCGTGGGCGAGGCGATCCTTGGCGCCAATGTCATCCGCGATCTTTTCGCCGGAATCACCGACATCCTGGGCGGCCGGTCGGGCGCCTATGAGGAAGAGCTCGGCAAGGCGCGCACCGTCGCGCTGGAAGAGATGGAAGACCGCGCCCGCGCCAAGGGGGCGAATGCCGTCGTCGGGGTCGATCTCGATTACGAGGTGATCAACAACATGCTGATGGTGTCGGCCTCCGGCACTGCCGTAACGGTGCGATAGCGCTGAATGGTCGGCGCGGCGCCCATCCCACCCGGCACCATTGAAAGGCCGGTGCTGACGTTCCCTGCGGCCGAGGCCGCCTGGGTGCGGCAGGTCTATGACGGCGCGCGGGTGATCCTGGAATACGGCAGCGGCGGGTCGACGGTGCTGGCGGGCGAGATGCTGGGCGCCACGGTGTTTTCGGTGGAAAGCGACCGCGACTGGGTCGAGAATATGCGGGCGTGGTTCGAAGAAAACCCGCCCCTGGCCGATGTGCGGCTGCACCCGGTCGATATCGGCAGGACGCGCGCCTGGGGCCATCCGGCCGGCAATGCGAACTGGCGGCAGTTCCACAAATATCCGATATCCGTCTGGGACCGCCCCGATTTTCGGCACCCGGATGTCGTGCTGATCGACGGCCGCTTTCGCGCCGCCTGTCTTCTGACCGCGCTGTTTCGTATCGAACGCCCTGTCACCGTGCTGTTCGACGACTATGTCGGGCGAAAGCCCTACAAGGCGGTCGAGACCTTCGCCGAGCCGGTCGAGACCCGTGGCCGCATGGTCCGCTTCGATCTGGAGCCCCGGCGCTTTCCGCCCGCCGAGATGGGCCGCATCATGGAGATATTCACCCGGGCACAGTGAGTTGTGTCCGCGAATGAGATGAGGAAAATATGCTGAAAATCAAAGACCTCCACGTCAAGCTTGAAGAAGAGGACAAGCAGATCCTGAAAGGCGTCGACCTTGACGTCAAGGCCGGCGAGGTGCATGCGATCATGGGCCCGAACGGGTCCGGCAAGTCGACGCTGTCCTATGTGCTTTCGGGCCGCGACGGCTATGAGGTGACGCAAGGCGCGGCGACGCTGGAGGGCGAGGACGTGCTGGAGATGGAGCCGGAGGAACGCGCCGCCGCCGGCCTGTTTCTGGCGTTTCAGTACCCGGTCGAAATTCCCGGCGTCGGCAACATGACCTTTCTGCGCACCGCGCTCAACGCGCAGCGCAAGGCGCGCGGCGAAGACGAGGTGAGCGCGGCCGATTTCCTCAAGCTGATCCGGGCCAAGGCCAAGGAGCTGAAGATCGACGCCGATATGCTGAAGCGCCCGGTCAATGTCGGATTTTCCGGCGGTGAGAAAAAGCGTAACGAGATATTGCAGATGGCGCTCTTGGAGCCGAAGATGTGCATTCTGGATGAAACCGACAGCGGTCTGGATGTCGACGCGATGAAGCTGGTGGCGGGCGGGGTCAATGCCCTGCGCGACGCGGGCCGGGCGTTCCTGGTGATCACGCATTACCAGCGGCTGCTGGACCATATCGTACCGGATTTCGTGCATATCATGGCCAATGGCCGCATCGTCAAGACCGGCGGCGCCGATCTGGCGTTGGAGGTCGAGCGGAACGGCTATGCCGATATTCTGAACGAGGTGGCGTAAATGGCTTTGCCACAAGTGAAATCCGACGCCACCGAGGCGCGCGTCGCCGCGCTGGCGATGCCCGACGGTGCAGCCTGGGCGCAGACCGCGCGAACCGAGGCGCTTGCGCGGCTGCGCGCGATGGGTCTACCCGCCCGGCGGGACGAGTACTGGAAGTACACCCGCCCCGATACGCTGACCGACGCGGCCGCGCCGCCGGCCGCGACCTTCGATCCGCGCGAGACGCCGGTCTTCGACACGCTCGACCGGATCAAGATCGTCTTCGTCGACGGCGTCTTCGATGCCGAGGCGTCCGACGATATCCTTGCGCTCAAGCTGAAGGGCATAGCCATCGTTCGTCTCTCCGACGCCGAACGATTCGATCTGCACTGGTCCAAGGACATCTACGGCGTATTGGAAGCCCGCGGTCAGAACCCGGTCGAGCGTCCGCTGGCCGCACTGAACACGGCCTTTGCGACCGATGGCATCATGATTCATGTGAAGGAGAAGATCGATAAGCCGATCAATCTGATTTACCTTCACAAATCAGATCGTTCCGATGCGATCCTGCATCATTGCATCAAGTTGGAGCAGGGTGCCGATCTGACCGTTCTCGAAAGCGGCCCGGCGGCGGCGCGGTTCAACAAGGTGATGGAGGTCGAGGTCGCCGACGGCGCCGCGTTCCATCACGTCCGCGTGCAGGGCCGCGATCACGAACGCCGTGCGGCCACGCATATGTTCGCCCGGCTTGGTGCCGAGAGCACGTTCAAATCCTTCACGCTCACCAAGAACGGCGTTCTGACCCGCAACGAATGCGTGGTCGAGTTCACCGGGGACAACGCGGTGGCCCATGTCGCCGGCGCCTGCGTCGGCGATGGCGATTTCCACCACGACGATACCGTGTTTGTCACCCATGACGCGGTGAACTGCGAAAGCCGGCAAGTTTTCAAAAAGGTGCTGCGGAACGGGGCGACCGGCGTTTTCCAGGGCAAGATCCTTGTCCAGCCGGGTGCGCAGAAAACCGACGGCTACCAGATCAGCCAGGCGCTGCTGCTGGATGACGACGCCCAGTTCTTTGCCAAGCCCGAGCTGGAGATCTACGCCGACGACGTGCAATGCAGCCATGGCTCGACCAGCGGCGCGATCGACGAGGACGCGCTGTTCTATCTGCGTTCGCGCGGCGTGCCGGACGGTCAGGCGCAGGATTTGCTGGTGCTTGCCTTCCTGGCCGAGGCGGTCGACGAAATCGAGGATCCCGCCATCGCCGAGGACATCGTGTCCCGGCTCGAGGCCTGGCTGGCGCGCCACAGGGGCTAGATGGCGGTCGCGACCGATATCGCGGCCATGTACCGTGCGCCGCGCCAGACGGTCCGCCGGCTGCTGACGATGGGCGTGCGCGAGGATCGGGCATTGCTGTATCTGATGCTCGCCTGCGCGCTGATCTTCGTGGCGCAATGGCCCCGGCTTGCCCGCGAGGCGCACCTGGACGCCGCCGTTCCGCTGGACGCGCGGATCGGCGGTGCCCTGCTTGCCTGGTTCTTCCTCGCACCGCTCTTGCTTTATGCCGTCGCCGCGATCACCCGGCTCGCCGCACGGTTGCTGGGCGGGCGCGGCACTTGGTACACCGCCCGCCTTGCGCTGTTCTGGTCCCTGCTTGCGGCCGCGCCAATGTGGCTCTTGAGCGGTCTTGCCGCAGGGTTTCTTGGCCCCGGCGGCGCGTTGCAGGGGGTCAGCGCCCTTGCACTCGGGGTGTTTCTGGTGTTCTGGGGCCTCGCGCTTTTGGAAACCGAACGCCCGACGATGCTTGCATGACGCTTGATCTTCCCTCTCTTCTGCGGCTGGCCTGGGGCAGCGTGCGCGCCCCGCGTGACGGCGCGCGGGCGGTGATGCGCAGCGACATGCCCCGCGGCGCGCGCTGGGAGGCGCTGCTGCTGGTCGTCGTGGTCAGCGTCATCCTGGGCCAGATCAGCACGTATCTGATGCCGGCGCAGGTGGATTCGTTCTTCGCTCCGTTTGTGAACAACCCGGTAATGGCGGGCATCGTGCAGATGTCGCTGACCGTGATCATGGTGTTCGCGGTGTTCTGGATCGGCCGCGCCATGGGCGGCAGCGGCGGTTTCGGCGATGCCATCCTGCTGATCGCCTGGATGCAGTTCATTCTGATCTGCCTGCAAGTGATACAATTCGCCGCGATGATCCTTCTGCCGCCTTTGGCCAGCCTGATCGGGGTGGCGGGCTTTGTCCTTTTCTTCTGGCTGCTGACCAATTTCGTGGCCGAACTGCACGGGTTCAACTCGCTTGGGAAGGTGTTCGTCATGGTGATCGCCTCGATATTGGGCATGGCCTTTGCCTTGTCGTTGCTTCTATCGATCGTCGGCATCGCGATCCCCGGAGCACCCTGACATGTACGATGTGACGAAGATCCGGCAGGATTTCCCGATCCTGGCGCGCGAGGTCAACGGCAGACCGCTGGTCTATCTCGACAACGGCGCGTCGGCGCAGAAGCCGCAGGTGGTGATCGACACGGTGACAAATGCCTATTCCCATGAATATTCCAACGTTCACAGGGGGCTGCATTACCTTTCCAACGTCGCGACCGAGAAATACGAGGCCGTGCGCGGAACCATCGCGCGCTTTCTGAACGCTGCCGGCGAAGATGAGATCGTGATGAACTCGGGCACGACCGAGGGTATCAACATGGTGGCCTACGGCTGGGCGATGCCACGCATGCAGGCGGGCGACGAGATTGTCCTCAGCGTGATGGAACACCACGCCAACATCGTGCCCTGGCATTTCCTGCGCGAGCGGCAGGGGGTGAAACTGGTCTGGGTCGATGTCGATGCGGCCGGCTGGCTCGATCCCCAGAAGGTTCTCGATGCCATCACCCCGCGGACCAAACTTGTGGCGATCACCCACCTTTCCAATGTCCTGGGAACCAAAGTTGATGTGAAGGCAATCACCGAGGGCGCCCATGCGCGCGGCGTTCCGGTGCTGGTCGACGGCAGCCAGGCGGCGGTGCATATGCCGGTCGACGTGCAGGATATCGGCTGTGATTTCTATGCCATCACCGGACACAAGCTCTATGGTCCGAGCGGATCGGGCGCGATCTATGTCCGGCAGGACCGCTTTGCCGAGATGCGCCCCTTTCTCGGCGGCGGCGACATGATCCGCGAGGTGCATAAGGAGGAGGTTACCTGGAACGACCCGCCGATGAAGTTCGAGGCGGGAACGCCGGGCATCGTGCAGATGATCGGCCTTGGCGCTGCGCTCGATTACATGATGGACCTCGGGATGGAGGCCATCGCCGCCCACGAGGAGACGCTGCGCGAGTATGCGATGCAGAAATTCGCCGGGCTCAACTGGCTGAATGTCCAGGGAACCACGCCGGACAAAGGGGCGATTTTCTCGTTTACGCTCGAGGGCGCGGCCCATGCCCATGACATCTCGACGGTGCTCGACAAAAAGGGCGTGGCGGTGCGCGCCGGCCACCATTGCGCCGGGCCGCTGATGGACCATTTGGGCCTCAACTCCACCTGCCGCGCATCGATGGGGCTTTACAACACGACGGACGAGATCGACGTGCTGATCGAGGCGCTGGAACTTTGCCACGAGCTTTTTGCCTGAGCGATGCCCTGGGCGCTTGACGATTTCCTGACCGCCTTCCGGTCGATCGAACCGTTCCAAAGCCGGCTCAGCCCAAGGTTCTGGCCGGGTCCATTGCGGTTGCGCCTGCAACCGCCGGGGCTTGGGCCGGTCGCGATCAGATTCGATGCCGCGTCGGCCGCTTGGGTCCGCGCGCGCACCAAGACGGGTCTGGGCGTGCACGAGCCCGGGCTTGTCAAATCCTTGATTGCGCTTCGCCGATTGCACGGACCGTTCGAGGGACATGACTTCTACGATGTTGGCAGCCTGCACGGCTATGTCGGCCTTCTTGCGGGGCGGATCTTGCAGACCCGGCGGGTTGTCGGCTTTGAGATGAACCCGCAGGCCGCCCGGCTTGCCGGGACGAATGCCGCGTTGAACGCGACCGCCGGTCAGGAAATCACCGTTCTTCACGCCGGTGTCTCAAACGAAGTCGCGCGCGCGGTCCCCTGTCTCTACAAGGACTTCGCGTTGGCCGTGCGGCCGGATCCGGCGACAGCCCGGCGGCTTCGCCAGCAAGGGTACCAAGCCGTCGATATCGACTTGCTGACCCTCGACGATGTTTCAGAAAAACGGAATCTGTTCCCGAAGGTGATCAAGATCGATGTCGAGGGCTCGCAAATGTCGATCTTGCGCGGGGCCGGCAAGATCCTTCGCGAAAGCGCTCCTGTACTGCTGATCGAGGCGGACGGACCCAACGCGTCGAACAGCGACGGCACGCCGATGGCCGACCTGTGTTCGCATCTGATCCGCAACTATGACTACCGGATTGCGGCGACGAACCATCGGGATTGGGAGGCGCCGCTCGTCGTCGTGACCGACGCGGCGATCGCCTCCGGCAAGTTGAAGCTGGAGCGCAACCAGCTTTTCGTCTGCCTGCCGCCACGCTAGGTACGGCACCGCGGGGATATTTGCATTGCGGGGGCGGGGCCAGCCCGCTATATCCGCCCCAAGCACCCGTAGCTCAGCTGGATAGAGCGCTGCCCTCCGAAGGCAGAGGTCATAGGTTCGAATCCTATCGGGTGCGCCAGTCTTTCCAGTCAGTTACCGATGCCGCCGCTGCGGATTGCCGCGTTCTTTCAAAACTCATCCCTCAAAATTGTCCTGGACAATCGGCCAAAGCCCGGCCTCTTGCCGCAATGTTCTCAGTAGACAGAAAACTGGTCCCGCAAGTCTTCAAGGCGGCCTGTCGAGGTGTATGTCTCGATAACGCGCTGTGCTTCGACGAATGCCAACATCTCGTCGGACAGCTGGTTTTCCCAGATCGTCACTTTTTCCAGCACTTCGACGACCTGTAATGTCCATAATTCATCGCCTTGCAGCCGGAAGATCTCGACGGCGAACGGGGCGCCGCCCTTGAATACCCACTGCGAAAATCCAGACGAAACAATGTCATAATTTGTCACGGGCGTTGCCTCAGAACCTAGAACCAGGAAACGCTAACATAAACTGACCCGGCGTCAAAAGCATTCGGCGAGATGTGGAATTTGTGCGGTCTATTGCCAACCGGCCAGGGCCGTGAGCCGTACCAAGTTTCGGGCACGGCGGTGGAGACGATGGTAAGTCTGCAAGTGACCGTTACGTATTCCGCGTTGTCTCAACTGGTCGGCTGGGACGCGATAACAATGGCAGTAAAGTAACGCTAAGTATGTTTCGTGAACAAATGTACCGTCCCGCAATCGCGGACGCTTGAGTGAGTCGCCGACGCGGCTTAAAAGGTCGAACAACGCTTGTAAGGCGAGAAGACCGTGGGGCAATGATCGAGCTGGAAATTACCCGTCGCGCCGCCGGGTATCTCGCCGCGCTGAATCACGATGGCTACGACATATATGTTCCCAAAGAATTCTCTGAGGTTCCTGGATTGGTTTCGGCCACCGGCCGGAAGGTACAGACGCCAATGCTGTCTGTCACTCGAAACGACTTTACTGTCGGCTCGGCATTCTATCAGTTTTTGACTAAGAATAACCGATATGTGGGGGGATGTGCCGCCTGCTATTACGATTTGGGCGACGAACCATTCGAAGCATTCATTCGGCGCACATCGAAGAACCAGTACCGCAGAACCAGCGACCCGATCCACCACATCGCGGCGCCGGTCGCCGAGGAGATCGGCGGGCGGCTGATCTATCTCGGCGAATTGGAGTTGAGCGGCGGGGAGAGGGGGCGGATGTCCGTGCTGCAGCCGTTTTTCCGGATATTGATGGGGCTGGCCGCGATCAAGTGGTGGCCGTTTGACTGGATGTACGCCTTTGTGCCCGACCGGCACATAAAGCTAACCGACCATTACGGCTTCCGGTGGAAATGCGAACATGCGATCACCTGGTCCGAACCCGTGCCGGAGGGTCGGCTGAACGATCACTGGCTTGTGGCGCTGAACCGCCGGCAGTTCACACATTCCTGGACGCAACACTCATAGGGCGCAAGTAAACGAGGGCGCCGTCACAAGATCATGCCGCGTGGAATACATGACCTAAATCAGTTTGCTGTGGCATAGCGTGAACCTGTTTCCCTTGTTGTCACGCACTGGCGCGAGGATGCGGCGATATCTTTTCTGCACCCGTTCGCCACCAAGGGTGACGTCGATCTCACAGTCGGACACGTCGTAGGTCACGTCTGATGCCCTTATGTGGGCGGAAATGACGGCTTCGATGATCTGATGATCGAATCGGCCAACCTTGTCCAAGAAATCCTGTTCGCTTTTGATATGAAAGCTTCGCGTGGCCAAAGATCTGGCGCCGACCCGAACCGGATGGAACATTCTGTCACCCGCCTCGACCGGATAGAACAGGTCCACGCTCTCGCGTAGCGTGTCGAAATCCTCGAGACGCCCGTTGTGCCGGTTCAGCCAGTCGAGAACCTCATCGGTGCCGATGGCGAATCCTTCGGCGAGGAGCCTGTCGCGTTCTTCGCGGAAGATGTCCGTGTAAACCCGGGCGACCCGGCGATGCAGAGTGCTGTTGGCCTTGTCCGAGCTTAATGAGATCTCGGCCCGGTCATCGGTGAAATACTCGAGCGGCACGTCAAAGAAACGGGCGAAATCGCGTACGGTGGCGAACGGCATCCGTCTGTTGTTCTTAATCTGATTGTGCACGGTGCCATATCTCTGGCCGGCTCCATCGCACGCCTTTCGAAGGGACATCCCCCGCCGTTCACAAAGATCAAGCACACCGACAGCTTCCGGGCTCATATTCATATCCAATTTATTAGATTCACTATCCATAAGCCTGAAACAACTTAAACGCGTATGTCAATATGTAAATGTTGAGGGTGATTGTTGGCCGTGCCGCAGGCAACAGGTCTCAAAACCAACAGGTGCGTGAGCGGCTGCCTGCGAGATGTGTGTTGTCAGACAACACATCTTGGCAAGGACGTCCGCTGCGCGCCACCAGAACCCGAAAGTTGCGGACTTTTTTCCATTGGCTCAGATCGCACCAGTGACCGGTTCGACGTAGCAGAGCCAATATGCGCGCACCACGAACTATTTATTGGCTGACGCGTTCTCGCACTTCCGGATCAACGTCAGAGACATATGCGTGTGGCCTGTGGTATCGAATGCCCCCGGAAGTCAGGGGCGGGCATTGGACCATTCAATCATCCACCGAAGAGCGAAATGGGCCTTCGGGCGGCGCGAGGCAGCGCGCGCGACTCCAGCAGGAAACCCATGATGCGCATTGCGGCCATATCATTCTACGCCATTACCGGCATCGTCAGTATCACCATGGGCGCGATCTATCTGTTTTCACCTGAGTTCATGCCCTACCACGCTGACGCGGTCGGGCGGTCGTGGCAAGACCTGCGAGACAGCGAACAGGTCCTGTTCGGCGCGCTGCTCGATGTTGCCGGAGCGGGGTGGATTGCCCTCGGTGCCGCGGTGATCGTTCTTGCCATCATTCCCATGCGTCGCGGGGAAATGTGGGCGCGGCTCCTGGTGCCTTTCTTGCTCGTCCTGTTCTACGTGCCGAACCTTCTCGCCACTCTCTCGGTCCTCGTACAAACACCGGCCAGCCCACCCTGGTACGGCAACGCATTCGCGCTGCTGGCAACGGCAATCGGTCTTGCGCTGGATCGGCCATGGCGTGGGGAAAACGTGGCGCAGGCCTGAGGTGTCGACGCGTTGGGCACCGAGACACCAGGGAGAAGACGCCCACGGCGAGAACGTGACGTTCTTCAGGACCGACGGTACGATCAGCGCCGCCGGCCCAGAGACGTGGCGAGTCGTCGTGGCGCACCCTCATGGATGGTCCGGTCTTTACGATGCCCGGTCGGTCTTCTTGGCAAGGAGCCGCGTTTTCAGGCAACAGACGTGAGCGCGTTCTGTGAATGCAGCCATTCACGCGCGGCGGCGCCTTGCACAGATTGAGCTCCCTGCCGTCCCCGATGAGGCGCTCGGCATGTGTCCGGTTCCGGAAGACGAATGGCTGGCCCCTTTGGCCGGCTTCTCGGACACGCCCTGTAGCGGCCCGCTTCGAAGCAAAATCCGCCACTGCCCATGCGTTTATTGCCGAATTGACCGGATGGTGACGAATAAGAAGGTCAGCGCGAAGAAAGAGTACAGAAGGACCATTGCCCAACCCGAGACATTGGCCCCTGCGGCCTGACCCCTCACCGCCAACACCGCGTTTGTCGCGTTCAAGACAGCCAGGGCGCCCCAAAGGGCCTTCGATTCCTTGGTGCCCGAAGTGTCGCGAAGAAGCCAACATAAGACGCCGACCGCCGCCATCGACGCGCCCCAGAACTGGTATATGACCAATCCCATTGGCGGCATCGCAACCCCAAACGATCCAAGCATCATCGAAGGTACGGCGATACAAGCTATTCCGCCAACGAACTGGGCGGCTGCGAACACGGTGATGAGAAATCGCGGGCTCAAGGTCACGCCCCGGGATTGGGCTGCGAAGCCTCGCCGTAAGCGAAACGCAATCCGACGTACCCAAAGACAAAACAAGCCAAGGCCGTGACAACGGCGATAAGGGCCGAACCCGCACTCGCTGCGCCTACGAAATAGCCGACGACGATCGCGCCAGACACGCAAGCCACCGCCAATACCGTCGGCAACAGGGCCCAGGCGCGCTCAACGGGCCGCGCCAGTGCGAAAAGCAGCATCACGCCCCACGCAAAGGCAACACCGGCAAATTGCAGCCGCGGTACAATGCTGCCGTCTTCAACGCCTGCCATCCGCACGAGCGTCAATCCGGCGAGAATGAAGTCGGCCAATGCCGGCAGAATGAGAGCAATGCGCAGAGCTATCATGCAACCCTCCAGAGCAATTCCGATCACGCAATTCTATGCTGCCGCCTCGCAGGGTCCTTGACGGAAACCAACCGCACGATTGCAGCTGTATGCGCCCAACTCCTGCTCTGCGGGACATGTCTCACGGCGCTGAAGGATTGGCATCCGAAACTCAGGGCGCCTCGCCCTTGCCATACCCGACGATGACAGCCTCACCCGACATGGCTTCGGTCACTCCCGTGCCGGTGCCGAGATCCTCCAGTGTTTCACGGAATGTGTCGAGCGCGCCGATCATGACCGGGCCAGCTTCGGCAATCGCCTCGGCGTCTTGCCATTCGCCGATGAGGCAATAATTGCGGTCACCGGTACTGACGATCGATATTTTCTTGAGACGGTTCATCGCCTCGGGGTCGACCTTCCAGTTCAGGTCAATGAAATCCTGCTCACGTCCCTCTTTCACACGCATCCGAACGACATTGTAAGCTGTCATGATCGTCTCCTTCGATGTCTGTTACTTCGCGGGCACTTGGGGTGCCGAAACACTACCCCGGCAGGCGAGGCGAGATGTTGACACAAATCAATCAGACGCGGGGATGAGCCGGATCGGCTTGATGTGCTCTAGCAAGAGGCCTCGCCCAGATCCCGGTCAGGGATCACACAGGCCGGACGTACGCACCATTCAAGTGTCTCGGTTCAATGCCGAGCGGAGCGTAACGGCGCCGACGATCAACAACACCACGACCCAGAACCACCACGCGGCGTCCCATGCGCCGAGGCCAATGACCAAAAAGAGAACACCGAAGATCAGAGAGAACAGCCACTTGGACCGATACTCCGGCGTCTGAAGCCGGACCACGGTGCAAACAAGCGCGACGACTCCGATCCCCACGAAAAAGACACCCCAGCTATCCCACCAATTTGCGGACCCCGGCCATCCGGTGTTCGCAAAGAGAAGCACCATCGCCCCCCAGATAAAGGCTGCACCCCACCAGATGCCGTCAATCCGGTCCACACGCATCCAGTCGAATTCGCCGCTGTTGGAATTTTGCTTATCTGACATCCTTCGAAATCTCCCCGCAGAAAAACTCCCGAAGCTAGAATAAGATTAGCGCACAGAGGCTCGATCCGAATTGACGCACGTCAATGCCACGGCCTGGTCGGTGTGTAGCCTCATCGAGCCTACATGCATGCAATGCGGAACCAAAGTCATGCCCATATTCCTAGAGCCGCTGGATGTGATCGACGACCTGAAGGGCTTTCAATCCGTCTTGATCGTTTCCTGCCCGATCTGTCCGCCGATGTGCGTGTCCATCCAGCAAGGAAAGCCCTTTCTGCAACCCTTGAAACACGGCGTGAAGACCAAGGCGTTTGAAGACTATATCTCCTCGATCGAGGATGCGCTCGCGAAACACGGTGTCCGCACCGACGCCTTCACCATGCGTTTCCCGGTGCCGATGATGTGCCTCTGGACCGAGCGGCAACGCGCCCGGATCATGAAACGCGCGCGCGACTTCGAGGCGGTCCTGGTTCTGGGATGCGATTCGGCGACTTACACGGCGATCGACGCACTGAGAGAGACCAATTGCAAAGTCTTTCAAGGCATGCAGGTCAAGACGATCACGAATGCGACGATGACATTCCCGTCTCGGGCGACCGTGACGCTTGACTGGCACCCACTGCCAAGCAAGCCGAAGATTGGTGACCTCACCGGCCCCCGCGCAGAAACCTAGAGGCGAAAGGCAAGCGGCAGTCGACCGTGCGATCATTCGGCGGCGCAGGGCTTTGGTAGCTGAACCGCGGTCTGGACGTTATGCGCGGATACTAGACAATGATGCGCATGTGGCGAATTCAAACGTCCGTCCGCGGGGGGCTGATTTCGTTGAAAAAGTCGTTCGAACACTTTGGATTGGGCTAAGCGCGAGCTTCGCTCGTGGCCTCTTTCAGGCTGGATTTGGAGCCAGTTTGGCGAGTTTGCGAA
>JAAUYH010014232.1_pt1 | contig 37435 bp, 33 predicted proteins | sample 7278061 | NCBI WGS metagenome assembly JAAUYH01 (sample SAMN14350203, study PRJNA611818) | marine sediment metagenome | isolation source: surface marine sediment (0.6m) | place: French Polynesia: Moorea | collected 2018-08
ATGCACTCGGCCACGAAGTTCATCGGCGGGCACAGCGACCTTCTCGCCGGTGTGCTCGTGACCCGCAGCGACTCCCTGCACGACGATCTCTATGACCGGCGGGTCAAGAACGGGGGCACGATCGGAGGGCTCGAGGCCTACCTGGCCGTCCGGGGGGCGCGCACACTGTCGCTGCGGATGGAAAAGGCCCAGGAGAATGCGATGGAGCTGGCCAGGCGGCTCGAGACGCACGACGAGATCGCGCGGGTTCGCTATCCGGGGCTGCCCTCCCACGACACCCACGACAACGCCGCCGAGTTCATGCAGGGCTTCGGCGCCATGATGAGCTTCGAGGTAGCAGGTGACAGCGACCGGGCCACGGCGTTCGTCGAGGCGGCCCAGGTCGTCAACCACGCCACCAGCCTCGGCGGCATCGAGTCGACCATGGAGCGGCGGGCGGCCATCCCGGGCCAGGAACGAATTCCACCCACGCTGATCCGTTTCAGCGTCGGCTGCGAGGCCGTGGAGGACCTGTGGGCGGACCTCGACGCCGCCCTGCGCAAGACCGCCTGACCGATGTCGATCCCGCTCGTCGCCGACACCAGCTACGACTGGCTGGCCGAGCTGCCCCTGCCGCTGGGTTCCCCGCACCTCCGGATGGGCCTCCGGTCGTTGCCGCGAGACCGCTGGTTGCCCACGGACCCGCTCACGAGTGCCGAGCTGCGCCAGCGGGGCCGACTGCTCGACGAACACGACGACCTCGTCATGCTCGATGCCGGCTGGGATCACGCCGTCGACGAACTCCTGTCGTTGATGGAGATCCATCTGGGTCGCCGGGTCGAGCGCGGCCCCTGGGGACCGTTGGAGGCGGCGGCCCGGGCGGTGCCGGACGATATGTTGCTGATGGCCGATTCCGGTGACGGGTGGCGACTGGTCGGGGGAGCCCTCGTCTTCCCGAACCACTGGCGCCTGAGCGACAAGATGGGCGGCACCCTCACCCAGATCCACTCACCGGTCGACGGCTACGACGAACTGCTGGCCGCAAAGACCGATCGCTTCTTCGATCGGCTCACGCCGAACCGGGTGGTATGGCGCCGCAACTGGTTCTTCGAGGACGACCCGAGCTTCTATCGGCCCGAGAAACTCGAACCGATCGAGTTCGCCGAACCGGAGCGGGCCGGGGGGCTCTACATCCGCAGTGAATGGCAGACGCTGCGCCGGCTGGCCTTCAGCGGTGTGATCGTGTTCACCGTCAAGACTCAGATGGCGCCGACGAGCGAACTGGCGGCCCGACCCGACCTGGCCCGACGAATGATCGACTTCCTGGAAGCCGCCTCCCCTCGCTCGCTGGCCAACAAGCAAGCCCTCGGCCGGCAGGCCGCCATCATCGAGTATTTGAGGCTGGCCCTACCGGAGCCCGCACTGGCGATGCCAGACTTGTGACATGAACCCCCCGACGGATCAGATCACCCACCTCACCACCGCTGAGCTCGACGCCGCCCTCGACCACATCACGGCTGCGCCGACCGACGTCGGCACGCTCGAACTGATCGTGCGGCGCCCGGCCGAAGACGAGCGCGAGGTGCTGGCCGAGGGCGAGCTCGACGTCACCGTCGGGCTCGTCGGCGACAACTGGCTCCACCGGCCGAGCTCTCGGACCGAGGATGGCTCCGCCCATCCCGACATGCAGCTCAACATCATCAACAACCGGGTCAGCTCGCTGATCGCCCAGGACCCCGACCGCCGGCAGCTGGCCGGCGACCAGCTTCATGTCGACCTCGACATCAGCGAGGCCAACCTGCCCGCCGGAACGCGGCTGGCCATGGGTTCGGCCGTCGTCGAGGTGACCGATCAGCCCCACAAGGGCTGCGCCAAGTTCACCCGCCGGTTCGGTCGCGACGCCCACCGCTGGGTCAATTCCGAGCGCGGTCTCGAGCTGAAGCTGCGGGGCATCAACGCCAAGGTCGTGCAGTCGGGCACGATCAGCACGGGCGACGAGATCCGCAAGCTCTGACTGCGTCGCCGACCCCCTTCCCAAGTGGCGGACCATCCGTACACTGGGAACCCGTACCGGTTCTCCGAGCGGGAGGTGGACCATGACGAAAAGGCGAGTAAGCGTGATGGCGATCGCCGCCGCGCTCTGGCTCTGTGCGCCTCTCCTCTTAGGCGTCGCCGCTGGCCAGGATGACCCCAACCCTGCCCTCGACGCCATCCGGCAGCAGATCCCCGAGGGCGAGCCCGGAGAGTGGGACGAGCAGGAGGGCATGGACACCTTCCTCGCGCTCGTGGATGCGACCGGCGATGACACGATCGTCAGCGAGTTCGGCGATGGCAGCACGTTGCGGGGACCGTGCGGCGGCTTCGCCTACTCCTACGACAAGGACGGCAACGTGATCGACGGGGCTCTCGACGCCGGCACGGACCTGCCGCCGGTCGACATCGCCGGTGACAACATCGGCCAACAGGCCTTCACCAGCGCCAACAAGTTCCAGGTCGACAGTGAGGGCGTGGTCACCTACTACGGGTTCATGCCGATCGAAGGCGATGGGCCGATGAATCACGACTGGGAGATCACGACCGAAGGAATCAGCCTCGATCGGGGCGGCGACCCGAACTCCGGTGGGGACAATCGCAACTCCGGGCTCGTCGACCTGGCGAACGATCTTCCCGGACCGTTCAAGACGAACTTCATCGCCCGCGTCGAGGGCAAGCTGACATCGGACAACCTGGCTGACTGCGTGGGTGCCGGGCACGTCGAGTTCCGGGGCCCCGGGCTCAACGCCGTTTCAGTCACCGGGCTCGCTTTGGCCGGCGCCGGTGTCATCGGTCTCTTGTTCAACTCCCGTCCGGCGATGACCTGGAGGGAGGACTGATGGCCGAAGCGACCAAACAGACACGTCCCGTGCGAGGCGCGTTGTGGGGGCTGCTTCTGGGCCTCGGTCTCGCTCTGCTCTCGATCAACAGCAAGATCATCTCGCTGGCCATCGTTCCGATCGTGATCGTCGTGATCATCGGGATCGCCCTCGGCGTTCTGTGGAGCATGTTCGGTCCCGCCAAGCAGCCGAGCTCCGGTTCTTGACCCAGTCCTAGTTTCGGCCCGCTTGGCGCGTCGTCTCGTCGACCCGGTCGGCGTACACGAACCGCACTGCGGTCGGGTCCGGATTGCCGGCGTCAGCGCCGGTCCAGACGCGGTGCATGCCGATGTGCTCGGCCACCTTCCACGAACCGACGTTGTGCTCGAGCATGTAGGCGACGACCGGCCAGGTGGGAACGACTTCGTGGGCGGCCTCGATCGCAGCGCGCGCCAATTCCGTCGCGTATCCGTTTCCTTGACTCCCGGGCGTGAACCTGTAGTAGAGGTTCCAGCGCTCCTCGGCGGGTACGGGTCGGCAGCCACCGCAGCCGATGATGCGACCGTCGCGTTCGCTGCGTACCGACCAGTAGCCGAGGCCGTGACTGGCCCAATCCTCGGCGGCGGCAGCGAGCGTCGCCTCGGTCTGATCAAGTGTTGAGTGGCGCCCGCTCGGGAAGTGCTCCCAAACGCGAGGATCGGCGTGGATGATGTGCCAGTCGTCGATGTCATCGGGTCGGGGGCGCGAGAGCAGCAGCCGGGCGGTGTGGTGATGCTCCCACCGACGGGTCACCGACTCATCCACTCTCGGGCGCCCACCGGGGCGGCCGCCGCTCGAGGAAGGCCGCCATCCCCTCGGCTGCTTCCTCGCTCTCGAACAGCTCGGCCGATCGGCGGGCCGCCCACGGAAAGGCCTCGTCGGGATGCATCGTCGGGATCCGGTAGACGAGGTCTTTCGCCACGCCCAGGGCAGTCGGTCCGCCCAGCAGCAGATCGCCGACGATCTCGGCCACCATCGAGTCGAGCGCATCGGCCGACACGGCGTGATTGACGAGGCCGAGCCGGGCTGCCGTCGCCCCGTCGAACCTTCGCCCCCGTAGGAACTCCTCGAGCGCCTCGCCCCGCCGCATCTTGGGCAGGCAGATCGTCGAGATGATTGCCGGCGCCACTCCCAGCCGCACTTCGGTGAAGCCGAACTTGGCGTCGTCGAGAGTCACCGACACGTCGACTGCGGCGGCGAGGCCGGTGCCGCCGGCGATGGCGTGGCCGGCGATACGACCCACCCACGGCTTCGAAGACCGCTGAATACGACGGAACAGTGTGAGCGGGTCGATCGAACCGGTCACCCCCGCCGACCGCTCCTTGAGATCGGCCCCGGCGCAGAAGACCGACCCGGTGTTGGTGATGAGAGCGAGCCGGATGTCGGAATCGGAATCGACCCGATCCATCGCCGCCACCAGCTCGGCTGTGAGGGCGACTCCGAGGGCGTTCCTGTTCTCGGGATCGTCGAGCGTGATGGTGTAGACGCCCCGGTCGTCGAGGTCGGTGGTGATGGCTGCCATGGTCGATGGACCCTCCGGTACCGGCGTGGAGCCGACGGTACCACCGGCACTAGCTTGGCCCCGGACGCCGTGGGAGCGGTCGCCGAGGAGGGGTGGCTTTGGATTTCGACATGCCGGGCGAAGACGATCCCCGTCGGGTCGCCGTGCGGGAATGGATCGCATCGCACCCCGACCCGACCGATCGAGAAGTCGCCGACGCCGGATATGTCGTGCCGCACTGGCCGGCGCCGTGGGGCATCGACGCCGACCCCATGCATCAGCTGATCATCGCCGAGGAGTTGCACGCCGCGGGCATCAGCCAACCCCGCAACGTGATCGGCATCGGGTGGGCGGCGCCGGTCATTCATCTGGCCGGGACCCGCGAGCAGCAGCAACGATTCCTGCCCGGCATCTTCAGCGACGACGAGCGCTGGTGTCAGCTGTTCAGCGAGCCCGACTCGGGTTCGGATCTGGCCAGCCTCTCCACGCGGGCCGAGCGCGACGGCGACGAGTACGTGATCAACGGGTCGAAGATCTGGAGTAGCGGAGCCCACGATTCCGATTGGGGCATCCTGCTCGCCCGCACCGACCCCGACGCTCCCAAGCACCGGGGCATCTCTTACTTCCTCTACCCGATGAACACGCCGGGAACGACCCTCACGTCGGTCATCGACATGACGACGGCGCACTCGTTCAATCAGGTCTTCTTCGAAGACGCCCGAATCTCTGCCGACCTGCTCGTCGGTGAGGAGGGCGATGGGTGGCGGCTGGCGAAGGCGACTCTGGCCAACGAGCGGGTCGGCCTGTCGTCGGGGGGCGCTCTGTGGGGAGCGGGCCCGACGGCGGGCGATTTGTTCGACCTCGTGAGGAGGTCGGGTCCGGTCGCCGACCCGATCGACCGCGACCGTCTGGCTCAGTTGTACGTTCGGTCGGAGGTGCTCCGCCTCAACCAGCTCCGCACGCTCAGCGCCCGGCTCAGCGGACGAACTCCGGGCCCGGAGGCATCGGTGCAGAAGATCATGTCGGACGAGCTCGGTCAGGAGATCATGACCCTCGCCAAGGACCTCGTGGGAGCGGCCGGAATGCTCGAAGGGTCGGGACCGCCCGGCGAGATCCCCCCGACCCGCCGTGGTGGCGCAACAGAAGTCAACTTCCCCAGGGGGCCCGCCAGTCAGTTCCCCGAAGTCGATCCGATCTGGCACTACGGCTACCTGTTCTCGCCGGCACTGACGATCGGGGGTGGCACGTTCGCCATCCAACGCAACATCGTCGCCGAGCACGTGCTCGGCCTGCCCCGGGAACCCGATGTCGAGAAGGGCCTCAGCTGGTCCGAGACGCGAGGAGTGCGACCATGAAGACCGCCATCACCGAGATGTTCGGAATCGACGTGCCCATCCTGGCCTTCAGCCACTGCCGTGACGTGGTTGCGGCGGTCAGCAAGGCGGGGGGCATGGGCGTGCTCGGCGCGGTCGCTCATTCGCCGGAAGGACTGGAGATCGATCTGGCCTGGATCGAGGACGAGATCGGCGACCGCCCCTACGGCGTAGACCTGATCATCCCGGCCAAGTACGAGGGTTCCGACTCGGGTGGACGCTCCACGCAGGACATCGTCGATGCCATCCCCCCCGAGCACCGTCGCTTCGTCGACGAGCTGCTCGCCCGGTACGACGTGCCGGCTCTGCCCGAGGGTGAGTCGGGCGGCACGATGACCCGGGGTGAGGACGCCATCTTCTCGGCGGCCAGCGCGGCGCCGCAGCTCGACATCTCGCTGGCCCACAGGCCGTCTCTGATCGTCAACGCCCTGGGACCGCCGACACCGGAGATGATCGAGCGGTCGAAGGAGTCGGGGCGGAAGGTCGGGGCTCTGGCGGGGCGCCCCCAGCACGCCGAGCGCCATGTCAACGCCGGCGTCGACATGATCGTCGCCCAGGGATCGGAGGCCGGTGGGCACACCGGCGAGATCGGCTCGATGGTGCTGATCCCCGAGATCGTCGATGCCGTGAAAGGGACGCCCGTATTGGGGGCCGGCGGCATCGGCCGGGGTCGGCAGATGGCGGCAGCGATGGCGCTGGGGGCCGAGGGTGTGTGGTGCGGGTCGGTGTGGCTGACGACGGAGGAGGCCGAGACACACCCGACGGTCAAGAAGAAGTTCCTCGGCGCCTCGTCCGCCGACACGATCCGATCGCGGTCGCGCACCGGGAAGCCCGCCCGGCAGCTCAAGTCGGCGTGGACCGAGGAATGGGACGACCCGGCGACACCGATGCCGCTCGGCATGCCCGCCCAGCCGATCCTCGTCGACGAGGCCATTGCCCGCATCGATCGGGCCGCATTCAATGAAGACAGCGGGGCCGCCAAGCTCGCCAACTACTTCGTGGGGCAGGTGGTGGGCACGATGAACGAGACCAAGCCGTCCGCCCAGGTCGTCTACGAGATGGTCGACGAGTTCATCGACGCCACCCGCACGCTCGCCGGCCAGCTCGACACCGGTTGATCAGGTTTTCCAACCGGGGCCTCACTCGGCCGAGGGTCGTCACATAGACCGACTATGCGTATGGTTAGTCGGTAGGAGTCAGCCTTCGAAGGACGGCTGGCGGCAACTACAGCGGGGTGCGGGAATGAGCAGGTTCTGGTTGGCCATCGGCTTGGCGCTGATGCTCGTGGCCACGGCGTGCGGAGGATCGGATTCTGACGTCTCGTCCGACGCCGGAGCCGACACGAGCTCGACCGATGACAGCGGTTCATCTGGCGCCGCCTCGGACGACGACGGCGACTCGGGTGCCGCATCGGACGGAGACTCGAGCGACGGCGGCGACGATGACACCGACGACACAGCCGACGAGCCTGCAGAGGACGACGAACCCGAGCCCGATGACGACTTCAGCGGATCGGACGGCGACGACTTCTGTGGACTGGCCGAGGAGTTCGACGAGAACGACCCATTCGAGGGCCTGACTCCGCTGGACGGCCCGGCCTTCGCCGATGCCGCTGACGAGACCTGGGGTCGGGTCATGTCGGTGGTGCCCGACGAGATCCGATCGGACGTCGAAGTGATTCGAGACAACTTCTTCGCCCTACGAGAGATCGGCGAGAAGTACGACTGGAACTTCTTCAGTGAGGAAGCCTCGACGGAGCTCGAAGCCCTCGATACTCCCGAGATGGACGAAGCGACCGCTCGGTTCGACGCCTACCTCGAGGACGTATGTGGGATCACCTCGTTCGTGACCGAGGAAGAGGCCACCAGCGAAATCGACATCGACCCGACCGAGCTCACTCCGGAGCAGATCGAGACATCGGCGGGAATCATTGCCCAGATCTTCGACCTCGACATCGAGACAGCCGAGTGCTTGGTCGAGGAGCTCGGCGACTTCAGCGACGGCGCCGTCGACTTCGACAACCTCAACGAACCTGTGTGCGGCACCACGTTGAACGAGGTGCTGTTCGGCGCAGGCTGAACCTGGCCTCGGAGCGGTCCGGGGCGTCCAACTAGCCTTGCCGGGTGCCGAAATCGACGTTACGCGGCCGCACGATCAAGCCCATGAAAGCGGTCTCGGGCGAGCTGCCCACGGGCAACGACTGGACCTACGAGCTCAAGTGGGACGGCATGCGCATAATCGCCTTCATCGACGAAGCCGGCGTTCGCCTCCAGAGCTCCAACCTGCTCGATGCGACCGCCAGCTTCCCCGAGCTGGCCGGGCTGGCGGACGCCACCGAAGGGCTCGAGTCGGTTGTGCTCGACGGCGAAGTCGTGGCGTTCGACGCTGACGGCCGCCCCAGCTTCGGTCGCCTGCAGGATCGGATGCACGTGAAGGCCCCGGCCGAGGCGGCCCGCCGGGCCGCCACCAATCCGGTTAGCTTCGTGATCTTCGATCTTCTGCACCTCAACGGCACCGACACCATGACCCTGCCGGTCGAGGACCGCCGACGCCTTCTCGAGCAAGTGATCGACCACGGCCCGCACTGGCGTCTGACCGATGTGCACGAGGATGATCCTGCTGCGTTGCTGGCGATCGTGAGCGAGCAGGGTCTCGAGGGTCTGATCGCCAAGCGGGCCCGATCACAGTACCAGGAGGGACGTCGTAGCTCGGCGTGGCGCAAGATCAAGCCTCGACTCCGACAGGAGTTCGTCGTCGGCGGCTGGACCGAGGGTCGTGACGGCCGGGCCGGGTCGATCGGCTCGCTGATCGTCGGATTCTACGACGACGATGTGCTCGTCCCGGCCGGCACGGTCGGGTCCGGCCTCACGGCCGCCGAGATCGCGACCTGGCAGGCGATCGTCGACGCCGAGGGCCGAGACGACTCGCCGTTCAGCGGGCCGGTGCCGCCGTCGCTGGGCCGACGGTTCCACTGGATCGCGCCGAACCACGTGGTCGAGGTGGCCTTCGGCGAGTGGACGTCCGACGGATTCCTGCGCCACCCCAGCTACCTGGGTCGGCGAACTGACAAAGATCCGCGGTCGGTTCGGCGGGAGCAGTAGACCCGGCCTTCGAGGGCACAGCTCGAAAAGCCTCAAGAATCAAGGGTTTTGGGCCGATCTGATCATCTCTCGATTGGATATGAGGTAGCACCCGCATGGACGGGGCCGACGATCGGCTGCACAAGCAGCTTCGCGAGTTCAGCCAACTCGCCGAGGCGGTGCCTCTCGGCGTGTTCCGGATGGCCCCCGATCGAACCATCACTTACGCCAACGTCCGATTCACGTCGATGTTCGGTCTTGCCCCCGGTGACATGCTGCCTCGAATCCTCGAACCCGAAGAGGAGGAGAGCGTCGAGACCGAGCTCGTTCACCAGCTGAAGCGAGCCAGCCAAGGCGACCCCGGTGTCGGTGCCGATGGAGTCGAGTTCAACTTCGTGGCGCCCGGAACCTCTCAGTACATCCACGTGCACCTGTTCGCCACGATCAACGGGATCGGCGAGCCCGAGGCGCTCGGATACTGCGAGGACATAACCGACCGCCACAGCCGCCGAGCCGACCTGCTCGCCGAAGCCCGCACCGACCCGCTGAGCGGTCTCGCCAATCGGAAGGCCATGAACGAGTTCTTCGACCTTCATCCTGATCGGTCCATCGCCGTTGTCCTGTGCGACCTGGACGGGTTCAAGCAGGTGAACGACATGTACGGCCATGCGGCCGGCGACGAGGTGATCAAGGTCTTCGGCGAGAGGCTGAGCGATGCCGTTCGGCCCGCGGACATGGTGGCGCGGATCGGAGGCGACGAGTTCGTCGTGGTCGCGCCGGGCGTCAACACCTATGAGGACGCCAAGCTGATCGCGGATCGCGTCCACCCTCTCTTTCGGTTGCCCGTCATCTTCGAAGGACACCAGATCGAGCTGTCCTCGACGATCGGGGTCTCGCTCGGTCGTCCCGGCGACGATGTGGGCGAGCTTCTCAGGCTGGCCGATCAGGCCCTCTACGACGCCAAGCACACGGGCCGCGACCGGATTGCCGTCCATCGGGGCGACACCAACTCCGAGACTCTGACTCCGATCGTGCTGAGACGGGAGCTGAGGCGGGCGCTGGAGGAGGACGAGCTCCACCTCGAGATCCAACCGATCGTCCGGCTCAACGGCGGTATCGGAACCGTCAGCGGCGAGGCTCTCCTCCGGTGGGATCACCCGGTCTTCGGTCGGATCTCGCCCGCCCAGATCATCCCAGTCGCTGAGCAGACCGGCATGATCAGGCCCCTGGGTCGCTTCGCTGCCGACGCCGCAGCAGCAGCCGCCGCCGCTCTTGGCGCCGGTACGACCATGCCCGTGCGGGTGGGCCTGAACCTGTCGGCCACCCAGATCTCCGACCCCGGGTTCCTGGCGGCCTTCGACGAATCCCTCGAGCGTCACGGTGTCGGAATCGAGCAGCTGCCGATCGAGCTGACCGAGAGCCATCGGGTGCACGAAGTGGAAGGCGCCCTCGTCGTGCTCGACGAGCTGGTCCGGAGGGGGGCCAGCATCGTGATCGACGACTTCGGCGCCGGTGTGTCGGCCTACGAGTACATCCTGAGTCTTCCCGTCGACGTCGTGAAGGTCGATCGGATCTTCACCGAGCACGTGACCGACAAGCGCGGGTTCGAGATGCTCCGGAGCTTCGCCGACGCCTGCGCCAACCTCGGCGTCGACGTGGTCGCCGAAGGCATCGAGACCGTGGAGCAGCTCGAAGCGGTCGCGGCGGCCGGAATCGCCCAGGGCCAGGGCTACCTGTTCTCGAAGCCGGTAGCGGTCGACCGATTCCTCGATGCGGTGTCGGCGAGCTACGACTTCGTCATGGGCCGCGACCTGGCCGCCTGACCCCGGGCGCCTCGTCCGGTCGCGCCCTGGCCCCTAGTGTCGGTCAGCGAACGGACCTCGAGGAGGCGCCATGTCCGAGTTCGATCTCGAGCAGACGGATCGTCTGCTGATGACCACCAAGCAGGTCCGCAAACGCCTCGATCTGACGAGGCCGGTACCCCGGCAGGTGCTGCTCGACTGCATCGAGGTCGCCAGCCGGGCGCCGATGGGCTCGAACCAGGAACGCAACAAGTGGATCATCATCGAGAAGCCCGAGCTCAAGGCTCAGATCGCTGAGTGGTACCTCGAGACCGCCCGGCCATACCTGTCGGCGAACCCGGCCATGACCCAGAACGAACGCGGGGCCCGAGTCGTCGACTCGGCGACTTACCTGGCCGAGCACCTGGGGGAGGTGCCCGCATTGGTTCTGCCGCTGCGGCTCGATCGGGTCGAGGGGCTCGGGGTGATGGACCAGGCCGGCTTCTGGGGTTCGGTGCTTCCCGGCGTATGGAGCTTCCAGATGGCCCTGCGGTCCCGGGGAATCGGGTCGTGCTGGACGACACTGCACCTGCCACATCACGACGACGTCAACGAGCTGCTCGGAATCCCGCAGACGATCACACAGTGCGCTCTGCTGCCGGTGGCCCACTACACGGGCGAGACTTTCACACCGGCGCCTCGCCGACCCGCGGCCGAGATCACCTTCCTCGACACCTGGAAGAACCCGGTCACAACCGACTGACCCTGTGCCGATCAACGTGCGGGTCGCTGCCCCGATCGCCTGCGCCATCGGCGCTGTGCTGTTGTTTGCCGTACCTCGGCTGACAGCGCTGCCGCAGAATCCTGACGGCTGGGGCTTGGGTCCGTACCAGACAACCCCTGTCTTCACGGGGTTGGCAGCTGTGCTCGTCGTCGGCGCCGCCGTTGCCCGCTGGTCGCCGGTCGGTGCGGCGATCGCCGCCGGATCCGTCGCCGTGGTGATCGTCATGGTCGTGGTCGTGTCTCTGCGGCCGACGGCCCTGCTGCTCGGAGGCCCGGCGCTCGCCGCGGTGATCCTGGCGCTGCGAGGCCGGGGCATCGTCGACGTCGCGCTCGTCCTCATTGGCGTCGTCGTCGTCGCTGGAGCCTTCGGTTGGTGGGCGCACGACTACTACGACGAGCGGTATGGACCCACCCACCCGGCGTCGACCGTACCCGGACCGGACTGGCCGGCCGACTGGATGTGGGTCGGTGGAGTCTTGCCCGACCGCGCCGTCGTGACGGCGGGCGGTCTCGACTCCGGAAGTCACCAGTTGCGTTACTGGCGAGACGGTGACACCGGCGACGTGAGCTCGGCATCCGATGAGGTGGCCCGCTACGGCGTCGCCCGATTCGAGCTCGACGGGCTTCGGCCCGGGACGCTCTACAACTACGAACTCGTCGCCGAGATCGTGCCCAGGGCGAATCTGCGCCGGCACGGGAGCTTCACGACCCCGGACCGGGGTCCTCAGGATCTGACGATCGTGCTCGGCGTATGTGCTCGCACCGGCTCCAACGGCGCCGTGTTCGACTCCATGAGGGCGGAGGAGCCTGACATGTACCTCAACCTGGGTGATCTCCACTACGGCAACCTCGTATCCGATGATCCCCAGGATCATCTGCGAGCGCTGTCCCGAGCCCTGTCCGCACCGGCTCAGGCGGCGCTGGTCAGTACCGTCCCGACGACCTGGGTGTGGGACGATCACGATTTCGGCGACAACGACTCCGACTCGAGCTCGCCGTCGCGCGACGCCGTGTCCCAGGCGTACCGGATTGCCGCACCACATCACGACGTGGATCCGGATCCGGCGGCCTCGATCGCCCAGGCCTTCACTATCGGTCGGGTTCGGTTCGTCGTGACCGACACGCGCTCGATGCGGACATCCGAGTCGATGCTCGGAGCCGATCAACTCGAGTGGTTCATCGACGAGCTGATCACATCTTCGCAGTCGCACGCGGCCGTCATCTGGGTGAACCCGGCTGCCTGGATCACCGGTGGTCCACCGGGCGGCGACCAGTGGGGTGGTTTCCCCGAGGAGCGACGAACGATCGCCGATGCCATCGCCGCGGCCGGCATCGAGAACCTCGCCGTCATCAGCGGCGATTTTCACATGACCGCCATCGACGACGGTTCGAACACCGGATTCGCCACGGACGGGTCTCCGGGGTTCCCGCTGCTCCACGCCGGCCCACTCGATCGGCCCGGGGGACCTGCCGGAGGCCCGTACAGCCACGGCGCCTTCCACGAGGGTGGCCAGTACGGCAAGGTCGAGATCACCGACGACGGAGGCTCGACGATCGCCGTTCGCTTGAGCGGCCACCGATGGGACGGCGCCGAGCTCGTGGCCCTCGACCTGACGTTCCCGGTCGGAGGGGACCTGCCGGCCGAGTAGCGGGACGTCCGCCTCTACCGATTCCGGGTGCAGCAGGACACGGTGACCCCATGTCCAGGTATGAATCCGGTCCTCGACGGCGTTGGCTGCAATGGCTGCGGCCCGAGCGTCCCGACGATGATCCGGCTCACGCCCCCGGCAAGTCGCGTCGGGGACCGCCGCCGGATGAGGGGCGAAATCCCGGCGTAGGGGGGAAGCGATCTCAGAACCAGCCCTGGGTGCGCCGAACCCATACAGACAGTCAGCAGCGCCGCTTCCGCCGCTGACCGGCCTCGGGCGGCGAGTGATCGGTCACCGCCCGACCCAATCGGCGATCACCACTTGGCGGGTCACGGCTTGGCGCGCCACCGCCAGGCAGACGACGACTACGGACACCGTCACCGATCCGAGCACCAGCAACATCACCACGAGCTGGATGAGCACGGCGTCGATCGGATCTACGCCGGCCAGCAGGAGTCCTGTCATGGCGCCCGGAAGGGCGATTATGCCGACGACCTTGGTCCGCTCGATCTGGGGCAACAGGGCGAGCCGGATCACCTCGGTCGTCAGGGGATGGGTGCTGCCGGGTCGGTCGAAGCCGAGCGACAGCATCGCCTCGACTTGACCCCTCTGCTCGGTCAGGCCGGCGACCATCCGATCGGTGGCTTGCACCACCGAGGGCATCGTGTTTCCGATGGTGATACCGCTGATCACAACCACCGCCACCGGTTCGGTGTCCAGAACGCCGAGTCCGAAGATCACGGCCAGGACCACCGCGACGGTGACGGCGATGGCCGCGAGACCTATCACGAACAGCTTCGGGACCTCGGCCGCTCGTTGGCGTACGACGACGGCGGAGACGGCCACCATCACTCCGACCCAGATCCAAGCCCACAGCTCGGCCAGATCCGATTCGAAGATGATGGTGAAGAGCCCACCGACCGCCAGGAGTTGGGCCGTGGCCCGAATCGTGGCCCAAACCACTGATCGCTCGACTCCCAGTCGCCGCCACCAGGACAGGCCGACGACGAGCGCAACCAGGACGAGAGACGCTGCCACCTGTAGCGGCGACACGTCGGTGATCACGAGCCGACCCTAGGCCCGCGATATCTCCCCTTGCGCCCGACGGGGGGTATTCGTTAGCGTTACTCACGGTCTTGCTAGAGGCCCTAACTCGCCATCGCAGGAATTGCAGGGGGAAACGTCGATGACGAACGTCGATCGCCAGCTCGCTCACGCCCATCTGTTGCCGCACTACACGAAAGGCGCGGCCTGGAGCAGCCCTGACCTGCCGATCATCGCAGCTGGCAACGGGTGCTACGTCGAAGACATGGACGGCAATCGATACCTCGATGGACTCGCCGGGCTGTTCTGTACGAACATCGGTCACGGCCGGGCCGACCTTGCTGCTACTGCGGCGAAGCAGATGGAGCAGCTGGCGTTCTTCCCCAACTGGGGCTTCGCCAGCCCATCGATGATCGAGGCGTCCTCGCTGATCGCCGAGCTCGCACCGGGTGATCTCGACGCTGTGTTCTTCGTCAACTCGGGGTCCGAAGCGGTCGAGAGTGCCGTCAAGTTCGCCCGCAACTACCACGTCGGCCGAGGCGACGACCAGCGCTACAAGGTGATCGCCCGGACGTGGGCGTACCACGGCACGACCCTCGGTGCCCTCGCCGTCACCGGCATTCCCAAGTTCCGGACGCAGTTCAAGCCGCTGTTGTGGGACGGTGTGCGTCACGTACCGAACACCCTCGATGGGGGCGGGCCAGCCGGCACTCCGGTCACCGATTGGCCATGTCTCACCGAGCTCCGCCAGACGATCATCGACGAAGGTCCCGAGACGATCTCGATGATCATCGCCGAACCGGTGCAGAACGGTCGGGGAGCAGTAGTACCGCCTCCCGGCTATTGGGCCGAGCTCCGGCGCATCTGCGACGAGTACGGCATCCTCCTCTGTGCCGACGAGGTCATCAACGCCTTCGGCCGGTTGGGCCGGTGGTTCGGCAGCACCCGGTTCGACGCCGACCCCGACATGATCACCTTCGCCAAAGGCGTCACCTCCGCCTACCAGCCGCTCGGCGGCGTCGTCATCAGACGGCGCCTCGTGGAGGAGACGTGGGAGTCCGAACTCGGCATGTACAACCACGGTTCGACCTTCGGCGGACACCCGGTCGCTTGTGCCGTTGCGGTCGCCAACATCAACGCCATGAGAGACGAAGGGGTCATGGAGCACGTGCAGGGCCACGAGCACCTCTTCGCCGAAGCGCTCGACGCCCTCACCGACCGACACGACCACGTCAAGGAGTGGCGCGGCTGCGGCTACTTCTATGCCGTCGAGCTGATGACCAGTCGCTCCGCAGGTCAGGAGCTGTCGGACGAAGATCGGACCGCCTTGCAGGGAGGCGTGCTCAACGGGTTCGTACGCGAGTCGAGGCTTCTCATCCGCCCCGACGACCGCGGCGCAACGATGCTCACGCTCTCGCCGCCTCTGATCGCCGACCGTCCCGTGATCGACGACATGATGCAGCGGCTCGACCAGATCCTCGAGCGCACCGGAGCGTGGCTGTCGGGCCAGAGATGACAGGACTAGGGTCGTTCGTCGGCCCTGGAAGGACCGCCGCACCCGACGAGGGTGCGACATAAACCCCGGAGGGGAGAAATCAACAATGAAACTCAAGGTATGGCTGCTTCTTGCGGTCACACTCGCTCTCGGAGCGATCATGTCCGCCTGCGGCGGCGACGATCTCGAAGAGCTCAATGTCGCGTACTTCCGTGAGTGGCCTACGCCCAATCAGATCGGTCAGGAAGACGGCTCGTTCGGTGACGCCGTCGGCTTGCCGATCAACTGGATCCCGTTCGGCAGCGGCGGTGAGATGGCCGAGGCGATGGAAGCCGGCGAGATCGACATCTCCTACTCCCAGGGCCTCACGCCCTTCGCCAACTTCGTGAACAACGGCTCCGACCTGAAGCTGGTCGGTATCGCCGTGTCCTACGCCGAGGCCGACAACTGCGTCGTCCGGGGTGATCTCGGGGTGACCAAGGACAATGCCGCCGAGACACTGGTGGGTGCCACCGTGATGACGCCGTTCGGCAACGTGACGCACTTCAAGATGCTGTCGATGATGGAGCATCTCGGTGTCAACCTCGACGACTTGAACATCGTCCAAGCCGAGGGCGGCGCCACCACCGCAGCCGCCTTCGAGACCGGCGAGATCGACGTCGGCTGTGCCTTTGGCGGCTCGGTCGTCACGATGCTCGAGTCCGGCGGCAACCTGATCATGACGGGAGCCGAACACGAGAGTGAGATCGGCATCTTCACCTACGACATCGTTTCGATCCCGACCCAGTTCGGCGAGGACAACCCGGACGTCGTGACCGACTTCCTGAAGGCCACCGAGGAGTTCAACGACAAGTGGCGTTCGGATCCCGACACCAACAACCCGATCATTGCCCAGGCCGCCGGCATGGAGGACGTCGGCAACTTCCTCGGCGGCGAGCTCTGGTTCGAGTTCCCGACGATCGCCGAGCAGCTCGGCCCTGACTGGCTGGGTGGCAACGTCGCCGCAACCATGCAGGAGCAGCTCGAGACCTTCGAGCGTTTGGGTCAGATCGACTCGGTCAACGCCGACTTCGCATCGGCGATCGACACCAGCTACCTCGAGGACGCTCAGTAGAGCCGGGTCCGAGTCAGCTCATGATCGAGAATCGGCGTCGGGCCTTTCGGGGTCCGGCGCCGATTTCGTATCGCCCCATTTCGGGGCGGAGGAAGGTACAGGGGGAAATCAGATGAAGGACCTGTCGGTCAACAGTGTCGACATGGTGTATCAGGTGCCGAAGGGGGCGCCGGTTCACGCACTGAGCAACGTCTCGTTCGATCTCGAGGCCGGTCGGCTGCTCACACTTCTCGGTCCGTCAGGGTGCGGGAAGACGACGTTGCTCAACATCCTCGCCGGGTTCCTGGCGCCAACGGGTGGCTCGGTCGAGCTGGGGGGCGAAGCGATCACGGGACCCGGCCAGGACCGCGGCATGGTGTTCCAACAGGGAGCGCTGTTCGAGTGGCTCAACGTCGAGAAGAACATTGCGTTCGGGCCCCGCATGAACAAGGCCGACAAGGCCGAGACGGCAGCGAACGTCGAGCATCTGCTCCAGACCGTCGGCCTCGCCGGGTTCGGAGACAAGATGATCTATGAGCTCTCGGGCGGTATGCAGCAGCGAGTCGCCCTCGCTCGATGTCTGGCCAATGACCCCGACGTGATCCTGATGGACGAGCCCCTCGGTGCTCTCGATGCACTCACGCGCGAGAAGATGCAGGGCCTGATTCTCGAGCTGTGGAAAGAGACCGGCAAGACGGTCATCCTCGTGACGCACAGCGTCGAAGAGGCTCTGTACCTCGGCGACCGATTGTTCGTGATGGCGCCCCGGCCCGGTCGAATCGAGCGCGACTACAGCCTGCCCTTCGCTGAGATCGGCCTAGAAGTGGAGCCCCGCGAGCTGAAAGCCTCTCCCGAGTTCATCGAGAAACGGGAAGAGGTTCTCTCCCTGATCTGGGAGATGGAAGAGGAGATCATGGGTCGACAAGGAGAGCCGGTATGAGTGATCCCGGAGTGATGGACCAGGAGACGCTCGATCTCGCTGACAAGTCGATCGACACCTCATCGTGGGGACTGTTCAACCGCGGCAGGCGAACCGACGATCGTAAGACCGTCCACTTCGGCGACTCGGCTTCGGTTCGCAGCATGCCGGTCTGGAGCCTCGTGTCGCTCGTGCTGCTCATCGTCTTCTGGTGGGCGGCGACCAGAGCTTGGGGATTCCCCTCCGAGTTCGTCGACTCGGAGCTGAGTGATCAGCAGCGGATTGCCGCTTGCGACACCAATCCCGAGTGCGAGGGCTCCTACAGTCAGTGGATCGGGTCCCGGAAATTCCCGACGCCTCGGGACACATGGAACGGCTTCGTCGAGCTGTGGACCGACGGCTTCCAGAACATCAGCCTGTGGCAGCACACCTGGGCGAGCCTCTATCGGGTCATCCGCGGGATGTTCTGGGGAATCGTCATCGGAGTGCCGGTCGGCTTCGCCATGGGTCTGTCGAGCCGGGCCCGGGGCTTCTTCGACACGATCGTCGAGCTCTTCCGGCCGATCCCACCGTTCGCCCTGATCCCGCTGTTCATCCTCGCTTTCGGCATCGGTGACCCACCGGCGGTCCGCCTGCTCATCTTCGCCTCGGTCTGGATCATGATCATCGCGGCCCGCTCCGGCGTGCGGACGGCCAACCTGTCGAAGGTCCGGGCGGCTTACTCCCTTGGCGCTTCCAAGTGGCAGGTTCTGACCCGAGTGCTGGTTCCCAACGCTCTACCCGAGCTGTTCACCGGTGTCCGGGTGGCCCTCGGGGTCTCGTGGGGCACGCTCGTCGCTGCCGAGCTGGTCGGAGCCCGCGATGGTCTCGGCCAGATGATCTTCGCGGCGCGACCGTTCTTCCGCCTCGACATAATCGTGGCCGGAATCATCATCATCGCCGTTCTCGGCGTCTTGATGGACGTGCTTCTGAGGGCGCTCGAGGCCAGGCTGATCCCATGGAGAGGCAAGGGCTGACACCTTGAAGGACCACTCGCCGGTACAGCGGGCCTGGTTCGAGAAGGCCGCCGACGACCCCCAGCGCATCGTGCTGGCCGACGTCGGTGACGAACGGGTTCTCGAAGCCGCTCGCCGGCTCGAGAGGATGGGTGTTGTCGTGCCGGTGTTGCTCGATGACCTCGACCCGTTCCGGACCGAGGCGGTACGGGCCGCGGGCGATGCCCTCGGCGAGCGGATCGACATGAACAACCCGCTCCACGTGGCGACCCTGATGGCGCACGTGGGCGAGGCCGACGGAGTCGTGGCCGGAGCGGCCCACACCAGCGCCGACGTGTTGCGATCGGGTATCCGGGTGATGGGCACCGCCGCCGAGTTCGACGTCATAAGCAGCTGCTTCTTCTTCGTGATGCCCGATGGTCGACCCGTCGTCTACGGCGACTGTGGAGTCATACCCGACCCCACTCCCGAGGAGCTGGCCGCAGTTGCTGTCGCATCCGCTCAGACCTTCCTCGAGCTGGCCGAGGAAGAGCCGAGGGTAGCGCTGCTGTCGTTCTCGACGAAAGGCAGCGCCGAACACCCGAAGGTCGAGAAGGTGCGCAAGGCCACGGCGATCGCGATGGCGATGGCGCCTCATCTGCACATCGAGGGCGAGCTTCAGTTCGACGCGGCCTTCGTGCCCGAGATCGGCGCGAGCAAGGCGCCCGGCTCAGCCGTGGCCGGTGCCGCCAACGTATTCGTGTTCCCCGATCTCGTCAGCGGCAACATCGCCTACAAGATCACTGAACGCCTCGGCGGGGCCAAGGCGTTCGGACCGCTCCTCCAGGGTATGAACGGTGTGCTGCACGACCTGTCACGGGGCAGCTCCGCCGACGACATCGTCAACGTCGCGGTGATCGCTGCCATCCAGGCCCAACGCCGCCGCCTCCAGATCTGAGCCTCCCGGAGCGGCAAGAAGGTGCCTGGCACCTTTGGGGGTCATAGGTGCCAGGCACCTTTGGGGTCGGGGTGGCGAAAGACGTTGATGCGATGGGCGGTTCTGGTCTAACGGAAACGTGAGTGTGTCTAACTAGAGTGGGGTTGTGGCCAAGACTCTCGATGAGGCAGCGGTTATCGACGCGGCGGCGACCCTGGCCGACGACCACGGCCTCGACGCCGTCACCCTGACCCGGGTGGCCAAGGAGCTGGGCATCACCCAGCCCGCTCTGTACCGCCACGTCGACGGATACGACGGCTTGCTCCGCGGCCTCGGCCTGCGGGGCCGCACCATCCTCGCCCAAAGACTCCAGGCCGCAGCGATGGGCGTCTCCGGATGCGACGCCGTCCGGGCCCTCGGGCATGCCTGGCGCCAGATGGTCCGCGACCACCCCGGCCTGTACGCCGCGACCGATCGCTACCCCTGTGCCGGCGACGCCGAGCTCGAGGCCGCCGTCGACGCCGTAGTCGCCATCATCGCTCAGGCCCTGGTCGGGTTCGAGCTCGATGCCGAAGACGAGATACATGCCGCCCGGGCCCTCCGGAGCACATTCCACGGCTTCAGCCATCTCGAGGGGGGCGATGGCCATCCGGAGGCGCTCGACCTCGACGACACATTCGAGCACATCCTCGTCCTGCTCTGTGCAGGAATCGAACGGCTCTCCTGACGAGCGTTTCGGGTAGAAGCTGCCGCGACGAGAATAACGCTCTAGACCACCTCACGGTTTGGTTATAGGCTCTCACTTCGCAGGACAGCGGTCCAGATGGGACCACGACCAGGGGAGCTGTGATGACCCGCATGACGCCGAGTGAGGCATTCGTCGAGACGATGGTGGCCCACGGGGTGACGACCACCTTCGGGATCATGGGATCGGCGTTCATGGACGCCATGGACATCTTCGCCCCGGCCGGCATCTCGATGATCCCGGTAGTCCACGAGCAGGGCGCCGCCCACATGGCCGACGGCTACAGCCGGGTCTCGGGCAAGCACGGCGTCGTGATCGGCCAGAACGGACCCGGTATCTCCAACTGCGTCACGGCCATCGCGGCTGCCTTCTGGGCGCACAGCCCGGTCGTCATCGTCACTCCCGAGACCGGAACGATGGGCATCGGACTGGGTGGCTTCCAAGAGGCCAACCAGCTTCCGATGTTCGAGGAGTTCACGAAGTATCAGGGCCACATCAACAACGAGCGGCGCATGGCCGAGATCACCAGCCGTTGTTTCGACCGGGCGCTGTCGGAGATGGGGCCGACCCAGCTCAACATCCCCCGCGACCGCTTCTACGGCGACATCGACGTCGACATTCCCCAGCCCATGCCGCTCGATCGCGGCCCCGGGGGCGAGAACAGCCTGAACGCGGCCGCTGATCTCCTGGCCAAGGCCGAGTTCCCGGTGATGATCAGCGGCGGGGGAGTCGTCATGGGTAATGCCACGGCCGACGCCGTGGCTCTGGCAGAACGCCTGGGCTGCCCGGTGGTCAACAGCTACCTGCACAACGACTCCTTCCCGGCCAGCCATCCCCAGTGGACCGGTCCGCTCGGGTACCAGGGTTCGAAGGCGGCGATGAAGCTGATCGCCCAGGCCGACGTGGTGTTGGCGCTCGGCACTCGGCTCGGCCCGTTCGGCACGCTGCCTCAGCACGACCTCGAGTACTGGCCCGAGAATGCCGAGATCATTCAGGTCGACGCCGACAACACCATGCTCGGGCTCGTGAAGCCGATCTCGGTCGGCATACACGGCGACGCGGGCGCCGCCGCTCGGGCCCTGCTCGATCGGTTGGCCGACCGGACACTCGACTGCGACGCCAGCGCTGACGAGCGCATGGCCCGCATCAACGCCGAGAAGCAGGCCTGGGAGACAGAGCTCGACAACTGGGCCCACGAGACCGACGACTTCTCGATGGCGATGATCGCCGAGGCCGAGGCCAACGGCGAAGCGCTCCTCCACCCCCGGCAAGTGCTGCGCGAGCTCGAGAAGGCGATGCCGCCTCGCGTGATGGTGTCGACCGACATTGGCAACATCAACTCGGTCGCCAACAGCTACCTGCGTTTCGACGAGCCTCGCAGCTTCTTCGCCGCCATGAGCTGGGGCAACTGCGGCTACGCCCTCCCGACCATCATCGGGGCCAAGGCCGCCGCTCCCGATCGACCAGCAGTCGCCTACGCCGGCGAGGGCGCCTGGGCGATGAGCATGGTCGAGGTCATGACCGCCGTGCGCCACAACCTGCCGGTCACGGCCGTCGTGTTCAACAATGGTCAATGGGGGGCGGAGAAGAAGAACCAGGTCGACTTCTACGGCCACCGCTTTGTCGCCGGCGAGCTCAGCCACCAGGAGAACTTCGCCGAGATCGCCCAGGCCATGGGCGCCAACGGTGTGAGAGTGGACAAGCTCGACAACGTCGGCGCCGCACTCACCGACGCCATCGACGCCCAGATGAACAAGGGTGAGACCACTGTTCTCGAGATCATGGTCACCAAGGAGCTGGGCGACCCGTTCCGGAAGGACGCGCTGTCGAAGCCGGTCCGCCACCTCCCCAAGTACAGAGACTTCGTCTGAGCGCCGAACCGCCATAGCCTCCTCACCATGACCGCGGTGACGGAAACAGAGGGCTCCATACTCGGCAACGCCGTGCTCCGGCGGGAGGACCCGGCGCTGCTCCGAGGGGCCGACCCCTACTTCGACGACTTGGCCCCCGAAGGCGTGGTCTACGTGCACTTCGTGCGCTCGACGGCCGCCCATGCGGTGGTCGCCGGCGTCGACATCGCTGATGCCGAGGTCATGCCCGGCGTCATCGGCGTGTTCACCGACGCGAACACTTCAATCCCCGACATACCGAACTCGTTCGGACCCCAGGAACTGGCCCGTCCGATCTTCGCTCGTGACCGCGTTCGTCTCGTGGGCGACATCGTCGCCTGCGTAGTGGCCGAGACGAGAGCTCAGGCCGCCGACGCCGCCGAGATGGTCTTCGTCGACTATGACGACCTCGACGTCGTCCTCGATGCCGAGGCCGCTCTCGCCGACGGCGCCGCTCTCCTCTTTCCCGAGCACGGTTCCAACAAGTGCTTCCACACCGCCCTCGGCGAGGAGGTAGATCCACTCGTAGGGGCCGATCACGTGACCGAGCTGACCATCGAGAGTCAACGTCTCGCCGGAGTGCCGATAGAGGCCAACGGCACGCTGGCCGTTCCCGATGGGGATGGGCTGACCGTGTGGATTCCGTCGCAGAACCCCATCTCGATCGCCGGCCGTATGGGCAAGCATCTTGGTATGGAGGTCGGATCGGGGTTGCGGGTCGCGGCTCCGCCGGCGGTCGGGGGTGGATTCGGTTCGAAGGCCGGCCTGTATCCCGAGCATGTGGCGACTGCATACCTGGCTCGCCAGCTTGGCCGGCCGGTCAAGTGGACCGAGAACCGCAGTGAGAACATGGTGTCGATGGCACAGGGTCGTGCCATCACCCTCCACGCCAAGCTCGGGCTCACGAGCGACGGTCGCATTACTGGCCTCGACGTTCATGCCGTCGCCGACGTCGGCGCCTACCCGATGGTCGGAGTGGTGCTCACCACCTTCACCCAGATGATGATCCAGGGCGTCTACGACATACCCAACGTGCGCTACACCGCCGATTCGGTTCTCACGAACACGACGCCGATCGCCGCCTACCGCGGCGCGGGTCGACCCGAGGCCACCCAGATGCTGGAGCGCACGCTCGATGTCGCCGCCGCCGAGCTCGGCATCGACCCGATCGAGATCCGTCGCATGAACTTCATCGCCCCCGACGCCTTCCCGCTCACGGTGCACAGCGGTCAGTCCTACGACAACGGCGAGTACGCCGAGACGCTCGACGCCGCGCTCGAGGCGGCCGGATACGACCAGCTACGCGCCGACCAGTCCGCCCGCCGCCAGTCGGGTTCGCCCCGGCAGATCGGCATCGGCATCTCGTCCTACGTGGAGGTGACGGCGCCGGCCGGACTCCACAAGGAGTTCGGGGCCGTCGAGATCACGAGCGAGGGAAAGGTGATCGCTCGGGTCGGCACGAGCGCCCACGGCCAGGGCCACGTGACCGCATTCTCGATGATCATCGCCGACAAGCTCGGCGTGGCGATGGACGACATCACGATTCTGCAGTCCGACACGGCCGATGTTCCCAAGGGGTCGGGCACGATGGGCTCCCGTTCCCTCCAGACGGCGGGCAGTGCGGTGTACGTGGCCAGCGACACGGTGCTCGACAAAGGCAAGCGGCTGGCGGCGCACCTGCTCGAGGCGTCGGTCGACGACATCGTGGTCGGCGATGGAGCCCTCCACGTCGCGGGCGTGCCGACCAAGACCATGAGCTGGGCCGCGCTGGTGGCCGCTTCCGACGACGACAGCCGCCGTCCCGAGGACATGGACGCCGGGCTCGCCCACGAGCTCGACTTCGACGGAACCAACGCAACCTTCCCGTTCGGATCGCACATCGCGGTGGTCGAGGTCGACACGGAGACCGGGGGAATCGAGCTCTTGCGCCACGTCGCCGTCGACGACGCCGGCCGCATCCTCAACCCCATGCTCGTCACCGGTCAACAGCACGGGGGCATCGCCCAGGGAGTCGCCCAGGCCCTGTACGAAGGCGTGCAGTACGACGACTTCGGCAACCCCGTCACTTCGAATCTCGCCGACTATGCCGTACCCGCCGCCACCGAACTGCCGTCTTTCGAGACCCACAACACCGAGACCCCGACATTCCGGAACCCGCTCGGGGCCAAGGGCATCGGCGAGTCCGGCACCATCGGCTCCACGCCCGCCATCCACAACGCCGTGCTCGATGCACTGTCTCCGTACGGCGTGCGCCACCTCGACATGCCGCTCACCCCGTACAAGGTGTGGTCGGCCATCAGCGGCTGATCGTTCGGCGCTAGCCGCTCCAGGCCGGCGAGGCGAGCAGGTCCTCCCAGAGCTGTCGGTTCTCGGCGGGGACGGTGCTCGCGTCGACCGGATGGTGCACGAGGCCGGAGTCGACGACGCCGGCGGCGGTCCCGGAGACCGCAACTCCCAGGGTCTCGAGCCACCTGCCGATCTTGTCGATCTCGGCGGTCTGATCGGGCCCGGTCAGGTGGTCCTGGCGGATCACGAGGGTGGTCCCGTCGATGTGCGGCAGGATCGCCTGCATGTGCCAGCGCCAGAAGCGATGACCGAGCACCGGCGGGAGTCGGTTGCGCCGGCGGAGCGAGGCGACCGATGCCGACGGGTGGCGAAGGGCGACGGCGAGCCCGCCGACCCGGCCGTGGCGACGCCAGCCGTCCAGCGTCAGGCAGAATCGAGGATCCTTGACCACGAAACCCTCCACAGACCGGCTCACTTGCGACAGATCGGCCGCCATCGAGTCGAGGCGCCGGTCGATCCTGTCAGCCGAGGGCATCCGCAGGTAGGAGAGCTGCGACGCCGCGGCGCGGGCTCGGCCCTCGGTCCGGGCGAAACCTGTGATGGCTTTGCTGTTGACGTCGACGACGTCGAGCCGTTCCAGGTAGCCGTTGGCGTTCCAGTCGTCCGCTCCGTAGAGGCGGTCGGCCGGGCCGAAGTCGGCGCCGAGAGCCTGCATGACGAGCGCGGCCAGCGACGTACCGGACCGGTGCATGCCGGTGAGCACGATCATGTCGTCGACTCGAATGTTCCCGGCGCGATCCGGGCCAACACCACTCCGAGCGTGGCCGCGACGGCTCCGAGGGCGACGAACGGGTGCAGCCAGTCCGCTCGGCTGGCGACGGCAAGAACGACGACGAACACGCCGATGGCGGCGCCGATGGCCATGGCCCCCGTGTGGGAGGCGGCGAGATGGGGGAGGGACCGGAGCACCAGCAGGTACACGGCGGCGGCGGCCAGGCCGGCGAGCACCGTCTGGACCACCAGCTCCGATCGCGAGCCCTCGTCGGTGACCAAGCCCACTGCGGCCTGGGCGACGACGATGGCCAGCGGAACGACGCTCCAGAACGCCGGTAGGGATCGCGTCGGGCCGACCACCCATCGTTCGAGCAGAACGGGTGCAAGGAAGGTCGCTACCAGCAGCGGCCCCCGCAAGAGCGATGCAGCAATGGCTATGGCCCCCAGGTCGTCGGTGCGATCGAGCAGGGACAGGCCCGGGACGACCGCATACGCGGCCAACGCGGGCAATCCGGTGAGGACGCCTCCCACGATCGAGGTGGGCCGCTCGACAGGTGGTCCGTCGGCTTCGACAGGAGACCCGCTCTCGATGCGGTTGGCGAGCAGAGCCATCGACACGACGAACGGAGCCACGATCGCCACCGAGCCCCAGTCGAGCAAACCGTTCGAGTCGCTGGCGGCAATGAGCAGCATGATCACGACCGCCGAGCGGATCGAATTCTCGAGGGCGGCGATCACGACAGCGGTCGTGCCGTCGAGCCGCCGGGCCAGCTCGCCGCGCTGACGGCCTATGACCGCAACGGCGATGACCAGTAGGAAGCAAGCGATCCACCAGTTGGGATGTCCCGGGAACAGTCGATCGGACACGAGGATCGTGGCGACGGCCGTGCCGACCGCCACCGGGGGCACGATGCGCAGACCCCGCCAGTCCGTCCAGGACCGTCCGTCCAGGACGGCACCGACCTGGGTGACCTGACCCAGCAGACCCTGGGCGATACCCCACAGTGCCCACAGGTTGAGGAGGGCCACCTTGTCATCGCCGTTCGCCCCGATGGTGATAGCCACCAACCCCGCGAAGACGACCGGGAAGTTGACGAGCGTGGCGGTCAGTCCGGCCATCTGCTGGGACCGGGAAAGGCGAGAGGCGGGTTTCACAGCGTTCAGGGCGGCGGAGATGGCGAGTGTTCGAAGTAGCTGCGCAGCTCGGCATCGCTGGAACGATCAACGGCAAAGTACGACGGTTTGCCCCGCAGGTGCAGCGCCGACGACACCGCGTACTCGGTCAGCACCACCAGCTGCAGGGTGATTATTCCACCGAAGAACATCAGCGCCGAGAACGTCGAAGGCCAGCCGACTGCGGTTCGGTCGAGGTTGCCGGTCGCCCACTGGACGAGCAGGCGGATGCCGAGAATGGCCGCGGCGGTGACGCCGACCAGGCCCAGTCCGCCGATCAGCCGCAGGGTCTTCATCTCCCCGGAGGTGAGAGCCCGGCGCAGGTGCCCGAAGAGACGCCGGACCGAGTAGCCGCTTCGCTCGCCGGCCTGCACCCTCGGGTCGGTGATGTCGAGCTCGACCCGCGTCGCCCGATTCGTGTACCAGGCCAGTGAACTGTCGAGGTACGTCTCGTGGCTCGCCGTGGCCGCGGCGGCCCGGGCGATCGGTCCCCGCATGACCCGGAAGCTCGAGGCCAGCGTGATCTGCGACGACCCGCTCACCAGCGCCACGAACCGCTTGGCGACACGCGAGGCGGCGTCGCGTAGAGCCGAGTGAGCTCGGCCGGCCGGGTACCCGTAGACCACGTCGAGAGAGTCGGTCGCTGCGGTACGGAGTAGCTCGGGGATGAGCTCGGGCGGATGCTGAAGGTCCTCGTCGAGACTCACCACCCAATCGCCGCTGGTGTGGACGATGCCGGCAATCGTGGCGCCGTGCTGACCGAAGTTGCGAGACATCGTGACGACCTGAACGAAGTCATGTCGGGCGGCCAGCTCGGCTAGCACTTCCGGAGAATCGTCGCGGCTGGAATCATCGACGAACACCGCCTCGACGAGACGAAGGGGCGCTTCGGTCGATTCGAGGTCCGCAGCCAGCTTCGCCAGCTCGTCGACGAGGCCCTTCAGGTAGTCGGCGCCCGCGTACACGGGCACGACGACCGACAACTCGAGCACGACGGCCAAGCTACCACGGGCCTATCGGGCCAGGATTCCGTCGTAGACGAGCTTGATGCCGCTCAGCAGACTGCGCTCCGGGACGAGCGGAGAGCGCAAGCGCGGGTCGAACACCATGTCGTGGTCGTTGGCCGGGGGGCGGTAGCAGATCGGCACGGGGCGCCTCGTGACCTGACCGACCAACGAGATGACCTCGTACATCGGATGAGAGCGAGAGGCGGTGACGAGCACACTCTCGTCGCTGTCGACGGCCCGGTTCCGCAAGATTGCCTCGGCGACGTCGGCCGCATGGAGGTAGTTGCGCATCGTCGTCGACCGGGCGTAGATGTGCGTTTCGCGACCGCGAAGTGAGTTCTCGACCAGTACGCCGATCGCGCCGGCCCGGGCTCCCGGCCGCGGTGCCCCGAACACCGAGCTGACGCGGTAGACGACGGAGCTGTCGACCAGCTCGGTCAAGGCTTCCTCCTCGAGAGCCTTGAGCTCGGCATAGGGGGTGTCGCCCGTGGCGAATCGGTCGGTACCCCCGGGCGGACCGAGAGCACCGGCCGAGCTGACGTGGTGCACACGCACGGGTCCGGCCCAGGCCTCGATCAAACCCCCCAGGGCCCTCTCGAATGATCGGCGGCGAGCTGGTGCGTCGGCGGAGGTCATCGTGGTGCCCGTACCTCCGGCCGACCAGATCAGATCGAGCGGGCGATCGCGACCGACCGGATCGACCGCCGCGGCCAAGTCTCGTCCCAGGGAGTCGGGGTCGGCCCACGCGGTCGGCCTATACCACTCGCCCGGCGTGCCGAGACGCTGAAGCCGGGCGGATACGGCACTGCCGATCAGCCCTTCGCCGACGACGATGGTCGCTCGCCGGTCGTCGTCGAGGCTCGTGAAACCACGCACTGCGCCAACGCTAGCAACCCGAGTCCGGCCTCGATTTCGGGGGTGAATCACGCCCACCGCGCGGGCGCCGCCACGGGACGCAGGATTTTGGAGGTGTCGTCGGTCACCAGCCGCGCGGGTGCGGATTCCACCCCCTACCCTTCGGTCGGTCATGGATAGTTACGGTTCGATTACAACGGCGCGACGCTTCGTGGTCGTCGTGGTTATCGCGGCTTCTGCCGCCGCGCTGCTCATCACCGCTCAGGGGTCGGCGGCCCAGACCACCGACGTGCAGATCGGAACTTCGGCGCAGGCGACAGCGCCCGGCATCGAGGACCTCCAGCGCGAGCTCGCCGAGAGTCGGGCTCGTATCGCAGTCCTGGAGGAACAGCTGGCGCTGAGCCAGCAGGCGTCGCTGCTCGCCCACGAGCGAGTCGGCCGCCAGCGCGACACGATCCTCGCCATGCAGGATGCCGATGACGGGTTCATGAGCCCGCTCAGCACCGAGTACCAGGCCCGGGCGATGGATGCCTGGCGTGTTGGCTACCGCATCGGCGGAGGCCAGAACCTGGCGGCGTTCGAGAGCACGATCCTGCCTTGTGAGTCAGGCGGGGAACCCGACCCCTTCGCCGCCATCGGCCGTACCGATGACTGGGGTCGAGCCCAGATCAACCGGCCGACGTGGCGGGTCCGCTTCGCCGAGCTGACCGGGCTGTCGTTCGAGGAGTGGATCCTCGACCCGACCCTCAACGGCTACATGGCCGCGGTCGTCGAGCGAGAGCAGGGCCTCAACGCCTGGACCTGCTGGCGCAAGCGCTGAGTCGCCACGCGACTCAGGCCGTCGAGCTCCGGTCGCCGACGACATCGAGGACCGATACCCAGCGAGCGATGTCGCTCGGGGCCACGATTCCCACGAGCCGCTCGTCCTCGACGACGAGGATCCGCTCGCCGGCGTCGAGGCCCCGGGCCGGTAGGACGTCGACCAGCGCGGCGTCGGCGTCGACGATGAGGAGCTGCGGTTGCGGCCGAGCGATCGCACCGACCTCGACCGTGCCCCACGAATCCCGGGGCACGTCGCGCACCGCCGCCATCGTGACGAGACCGATCGGACGATTGGTGCCGTCGACGACCGGATAGCTGACGTGCCGGCTCTCGGTGAGGAACTGACCGACGAACGCCTCGACGGACATCGACGGCTGCACCGTCTCGGGGAAGGGCGTCATCAGGTCGGCCATCTTCGTCGAACGCATCGGCCCCTCGAGACGCCGCTGCCGCAGTTCGGCCCGCGCCGCCTCCCGTACGAATACGCCGATCATCATCAACCAGAGTCCGCCGGCGAAACCGCCCACCAGAACCTGCAGCAGACCGAGAGCCACGAGACCGGCACCGATTCCGGCACCGAGCTTGGCCGCGCGCTCGGTGGCGGCGACCGAGTCTCCGGTACGGGCCCACAGCCAGGCGTGGTAGAGGCGACCTCCGTCCATTGGATAGGCGGGGAGGAGGTTGAAAACGGCCAGCCCGAGGTTGATGAGGCCGAACCAGAGCAGGGTGGCGCCGACCAGACCACTGAGGAGAGCTCCGAGCAGCAGGCCACTCAACCCGATGATTGCGCTCACGGCGGGCCCGGCGGCCGCGATCCTGATCGAGGCCTGAGGCGTCGGCGGGGGTGAAGCGAGTGCGGCGACGCCGCCGAACAACCAGAGGGTGATGCTCGAGACCTCGACGTCCTCGGAGAGGGCGACGATCGAGTGACCCAACTCGTGGGCGAGCAGGCCGGCGAAGAAGGCCAACGTGGCCGTCACTCCGGCGAACCAGTACGCACCCGTGGAGTAGCCCTCGGCGATCTCGGGGAGGATGCTCTCGGCCAGCGACGCCGCCACCAGGGCTCCTATCACGAGCACGCTCCAGTTGATGCGGATCTCGATGCCGCTGATCTCGCCGACGCGGAAGCCGTTCATTGGCCAATCCTCGAATGCCGGTCGTGGCCGGGGCTAGGGGCAGAGGTCATCGGCGTTCTCCCCCGTCGCCATCGCGTCGCAGGTTCTCGAGGAGATCGACCGCCAGCGCCGGTAGCTCCCTCGCGCGGGGCCACACGGCTCGGAGTCGGCGAGTCACGTCGAGTCCGTCGACGGTGATTTCGACCAGTTGCCCCCGCTCGAGCTCACCGCCGACCGCGAGCCGACTGATGACGGTGGGCGAGTTGCTGCTGAGAACCGTGGCCCGCACGGCGGCGGTCGACCCGAGCTCCAGGACGGCGGGAACCAGACCGAGGTCGATCTCGCGCAGAGCCGACTCGAGGGCCAGTCGGGTTCCCGAGCCCTCCTCGCGTAGAACCAGGGGGGTCGACGCCAGCTCTTCGACGGTGATCACCCTCCCGGCCCAGGGATGTCGCGCCGGGACGACGGTGACGAGTCGGTCGACGGCCACTGCTTGCTCGGCCATGCCGGGCGTGGTGGACGGGGTCTCGATGAACCCCAGGTCCGCTTCGCCGTCGCGAACCCGGGCCAGGACCGTGCTGCTGTTCGCTACGTCGAGGGCCACACTGTCGCCCTCGTGGTCGCGCATGAAGCGATCGAGCCAGCCGGGCAACAGGTACTCGGCGATGGTGTAGCTCGCGGCGATTCGCAGCCGCCCGGCCCGTTCGGCCCTGAGCGCCGCCAGCCCTCGCTCGAGCTCACCGGCGGCACTGAGGACGGCATCCGCCCAGCCCGCTACCACCACCCCTTCCGGAGTCGGCGTCGAGCCGGTCGGTGAGCGATCGAGCAGACGCAGGCCGAGCTGGCGTTCAAGGGTGCGAAGCCGGCTGCTCGCCGACGGCTGGGCGATGCCGTGGGACCGGGCGGCCCGACCGACACTTCCGAGCTCGATGACCGAGGCATAGAGGTCGAGGGCGGCGATGTCGGGGAACGAAGGGGACAAAGGCATAGGTCGAGCCTATGACCCCATCGGTCAGAGCCCTCTTCTATGGCCCGGATCGCCTGCTAAGACTGAGGGGGATGACTCGACTCGGCTTCGTGCTCGACAGCGACAACTGCATCGGCTGTCACGCCTGCACGGTGGCCTGCAAGAGCGAGCACGACGTGCCTCTCGGGGTCAATCGCACCTGGGTCAAGTACATCGAGACCGGCTCTTTCCCGAACGTGACCCGGCACTTCTCGGTAATGCGCTGCAATCACTGCGAGGACGCGCCGTGCATGGCGATCTGCCCGACGTCGGCGCTGCACCGGGCCGACAACGGGGTGGTCGACTTCGACGACGGCAACTGCATCGGCTGCAAGGCGTGCATGAATGCCTGTCCCTACGACGCCATCTACATCAACCCGGAGACCAACACTGCCCACAAGTGCAACTTCTGCAATCACCGGATCGAGATGGACCTCGAGCCGAGCTGTGTGGTCGTCTGCCCGACCCAGGCGATCATCGTCGGCGATCTCGACGACCCCACTTCGAAGATCAGCCAGATCGTGGCCCGCGACGATGTAGCCGTGCGGGCCCCTGAGCAGAACACCAAACCCAAGGTGTACTACCGCGGTGCTGATCAGGCCTCGCTAGACCCCACCCGAACCGCCATCGCCAACGACGGCATGATCTGGGCCGACACCACACCTCAGCACCCGACGGTGGCGGTCGAGCTCGGCAAGAAGCCGCTCGACGTCGACGGTGTGGTTGCCCGCACCACCTACACGACCAAGCACAAGCGCACCTGGGGCGCCATGGTCTCGGGATATCTGGTAACGAAGGCCGTAGCCGGGGGAGTGATGCTGCTCGCTGCCCTCATGGTGCTGCTCGGCCACTCCGATGCCCAGGGCGCCGTCGGTGTGATGCCGCCGGTCGTGGCCGCTGTGTTCCTCGGCATCACCAGCGCCCTGCTGATCGGCGACCTCAAACAGCCGAGCCGCTTCTACTACCTGCTCACCCGCAGCAACACGAGCTCGTGGCTGGTCAAGGGCGCCTGGGTGCTCGGCGCCTTCGGGGCCATCGTCGGGCTGTGGTTCATCGGCGGTGTGGCCGACGCCGGCGGCTTCCTCGAGGTTCTCGCCGTGCCCGCCGCCATCCTCGGCGCCGCCGTCGCCGGATATACAGCGTTCCTGTTCGCCCAGTGCGAAGGACGCGACCTCTGGCAGACGCCGCTGTTGTTGCCGATGCTTCTCGCTCGTGCCGTCGTGGCCGGGGCCGCGGCCTGGGCCATCGCCGACCTGTTCGCAGACGTGCCCGAGCCCGACGCTGTCCTGTGGGCGCTGGTCGGCGGAGCCGCCGCCGTGATCGCCCTCAGCTGGATGGAGACGGTGAGCCACGGCACCCGCCATGTCGAGCTCGCAGTCCACGATCTGGTCAAGGGTGAGCAGGCCTCGCTCTTCTGGGGCGGGCTCGCTATCGGCTGTGCCGTGCCGATCGCCCTCGCAGTCATAGCTCTGGCGACGGACAGTGGGTCGACGGCCCTCGCCGCCATCGCCGGCGCCGCCGCCCTGATCGGCATGTTCCTGTCCGAGGACGCCTTCGTCCGCGCCGGCCAGTCGGTGCCGCTGTCATGACCGCTGGGAGGCTGAAACCGTGACCGATCTGCACAACTACCCGGCCACCGAGGACTGGCACGACGTCACCATGCTCGACGCCAAGTCGTGGCCGAACCGAGTCGAGAAGCACTACACCCTCGTGCCGACCAGCTGTTTCAACTGCGAGGCGGGCTGCGGCCTGGTCGCCTGGTTCGACAAGTCGACCGGGGAGATCATCAAGGTCGAGGGCAACCCCGAGCACCCGGCCAGCCGGGGTCGGAACTGCGCCAAGGGTCCGGCCACCCTCAACCAGATCACCGACCCCGAGCGCATCCTCTACCCGATGAAGCGGGTCGGCGAGCGGGGTTCGGGCGGCTGGGAACGCATCAGCTGGGACCAGGCCCTCGACGAGCTCGGCGCCCGCCTCCGCAAGGCCTTCGAGGAGGACCGCCACAACGAGGTCATGTACCACGTGGGCCGGCCGGGCGAGGAGGGCTACACCAACCGAGTCCTCCAGGCTTGGGGCGTCGACGGGCACAACAGCCACACCAACATCTGCAGCTCCAACGCCCGCATCGGCTACCAGAGCTGGATGGGCCACGACCGGCCCTCGGCCGACTACGCCAACGCCGAAGTCATCTTTCTCATCTCGGCCCACCTCGAGTCGGGCCACTACTTCAACCCCCACGCCCAGCGCATCATGGAGGCCCAGAAGAAGGGCGCCACGGTCATCGTGTGCGACCCCCGACTGTCGAACACCGGCAGCAAGGCCGACCACTGGCTGCCTACCTGGCCCGGCACCGAACCGTTCCTGTGCCTTTCGATCATCCACCAGCTGCTCGAGGACGACACCTGGAACAAGGATTTCGTCGAGCGGTGGGTCAACTGGGAGACCTTCCTCGCCGAGGAGTTCCCGGAGATGCCCCGGACGTTCGACTCGGTGGGGCCGGCGCTCAAGCAGCACTACGCCGACTACACGCCCGAGAAGGCCGAGCACATCACGGGCATCCCCGCCGATCAGATCCGCGAGATCGCCGCCGTCATCGGCGCCCACCCGACCAAGTTCGCCAGCCACAACTGGCGCTCGGCCGGAGCCGGAAACCTCGGCGGCTGGCAGGTGGCCCGCTGCCTGTTCTTCATCGCCGTCATGACCGGATCGGTCGCCACCACCGGCGGCACCAGCGGCAACGGCTGGAACAAGTTCAAGCCGTCCGCCCCTCTCGGCGCCCCCGGTATCGAGCGCTGGAACGACCTGGAGTGGCCCAAGGAATACCCGCTCGCCTACCACGAGATGTCGATCCTGCTGCCGCACTTCCTCAACGAGGGCCGGGGCAAGCTCGACACCTATTTCAGCCGGGTCTACAACCCGATCTGGACGAACCCCGACGGTTTCACGTGGATGGAGGCGCTCACCGACGAGTCCAAGGTCGAATGCCACGTTGCCCTTACGCCGACGTGGTCCGAGACCGCTTGGTTCGCCGACTACGTGCTGCCGATGGGCGTGGGCGCCGAGCGCCACGACGTCGTCAGTTACGAGACCCACCAGGGCCGCTGGATCGCCTTCCGCCAGAGTGTGTTCCGCCGGTATGCCGAGATCAGTGGCCAGGACGTAAACGAGGACTCCCGGACCCACGAGTTCAACCCGGGAGAGGTCTGGGAGGAGAACGAGTTCTGGATCGACCTGTCGTGGCGCATCGACCCCGACGGCTCGCTCGGGATCAGGCAATGGTTCGAGAGCAAGGAGAACCCGGGCAAGCCGATCGGCGTCGACGAGTACTACGGCACGATGTTCGCCGAGTCGGTGCCGGGTCTGGCCGAGGTGGCGGCCGAGGCGGGGCAGACTCCCCTCGAGTACATGCGCGACCGCAGCGCCTACGCCGTGCCCGGCGATCAGACCACCCCGTACGAGCGGCCTGTCGATGCTGCGGCCGTCGAGGGCTGCGTCAAGGACGATTCCGGCGTCTACCGCAAGCCCGGCACGGCCGGAATGTGGGACGGGACTCCAGCCGGACTGGCCGACATCAAGCTGGACTCGCTCGGCGACGGTTCACCGGGCGTCGAGGTCGACGGCGAGATCAAGGAGGGCTTCCCGACCCCGTCGAAGAAGCTCGAGCTCTATTCATCGACGCTCAAGGACTGGGGTTGGCCCGAGTACGCCACACCCAAGTGGATTCCGAGCCATGTGCACTGGGAAGACCTCGACATGGAGCCTGCTCCCGATGGTACTGGGGGGACCGAGCGCATCCTGCTGCCTACCTTCCGGATCCCGACCCTCATCCACACCCGCTCGGCGAACAGCAAGTGGCTCAACGAGATCAGCCATCGCCACCCGCTCTGGATCCACCCCGAGGACGCCGAGAAGCTCGGTATCGCCGAGAACGGACTTGTCCGGGTCAGCACCCGCATCGGCCACTTCGTGATCCAGGCCTGGCGGACCGAGGGAATCCGCCCGGGCGTCGTCGCTGCTTCCCACCACATGGGTCGCTGGCGGCTCGAGGAGGACAAGGCCCGCAGCTGGGGAGCCGGCAAGGCGGACATCACGGCTCCGTCGCCCCCGTCTTCGCCGGGGGTGGCGGATCGCGGTGACTCGTCATCCGGCGCGGCTCCAGGAAGTGGGGCGCCACCCGACACAGGCTCTCGTATATGGAGACTCCAGCGCACTGACGGCATCAACAACTGGGACTCCGACGACGACGACACCAACCGCATCTGGTGGACCGACACCGGCGTGCACCAGAACCTGACCTTCGCAGTGCAGCCCGACCCCATCTCGGGCATGCAGTGCTGGCATCAGCGGGTGCACGTCACCCCGGCCGAGGCGGGCGACGAGTACGGCGACGTCGTTGTCGACACGGCCAAGAGCCGTGAGGCCTATCTCGACTGGCTGACCAAGACCCGACCCGCTCCGGGCCCGGGAGGTCTGCGCCGGCCGCTGTGGTACGCCCGCCCCCTCAAGCCGACAGCCCCCACGTACCTCTCGCCCGACGCGTAGCGGCCAGTTGCCCCCAAAGGTGCCTGGCACCTTGACACCCCAAAGGTGCCTGGCACCTTGACACCCCGAAGGTGCCAGGCACCGCGGGTCGGTGGGCTCGTTACGATTGAAGCCGTGGTTTCTGCGATGGTTGCGCACGTGGTGACCCGCAGGGTGACCCGGCAGGAGTGCCCGTGGCTCGATCGCGACTACGCCGAGGGAGAGATCGTCTACGTCGCCGATCGTGCCGAGGTCACCACTTCCGAACAAAGCGAGCAGGACCCGCCGCTGCGAGGGTGCCGACCGACCCCCGGCACTTCGCCCACGATCGACCTGCCGGCCACCGCGCTGGTCGAGTACGAACGGACGTGGGAGCAGACCTGCTACATGCCCCATGATCCGGAGCTCTGACGGGAGCGGGCGGGTGATGCAAGGATCTCTCGAGCAGCACGGCTCGCTGGCCAGTCGACTCTCGACACTCGAGGGAGCCGCCGTCGCCTTCATCGTCACCTGGATCGTGCACACGGCCGACCATGTTCGCTCCAACGACTTCCGGATCGCCGGCTCAGCGGCATAGAGGTCTACGACTTCGGCAGAGCCCGGGTGGTGGACCCGTAGACTCGCCGGATGCCTACGCCGCTCTACGATGCCAACCTTACGACCGAGCGCCCGACGTTCGTCACACATCTCGAGTGTGCAGCCACGGGTGAGCACTACGAAGCTGACCAGGTCCACAATCTCTCCGCCGCCGGTAAGCCTCTGCTCGTCAAGTACGACCTGGAAGCCATCGCTGGTGCGGTGAAGCGCGACGATCTCGACGGTCGACCCCAGGACATGTGGCGCTACCGCGAGATGCTGCCCGTGCGACGGGCCGAGAACATCGTGTCGCTCGGCGAGGCGGTCACGCCGATCGTGCCGCTCGACCGCTTCTCCGCCGAGCTCGGCGTGGCTCCGATCCTCGTGAAGGACGAGGGTCGTTTGCCCACGGGCTCGTTCAAGGCGCGAGGCGTGGCGATGGCGGTGTCGATGGCCAAAGAACTCGGTATCGAGCGGCTGGCCATGCCGACCAACGGCAACGCCGGCGCTGCGCTGGCCGCCTACGGGTCACGGGCCGGAATGGAAACCTACGTCTTCTGCCCCGAGGACACCCCCGAGGTCAACGTGCGAGAAATCGCCCTCCAGGGAGCTCGGGTCTTTCGGGTCAATGGTCTCATCAACGACTGCGGCAAGATCGTCGGCGACGGGAAGGCCGAGATGGGCTGGTTCGACGTCTCCACCCTCAAGGAGCCCTACCGCATCGAGGGCAAGAAGACGATGGGCCTCGAGCTGGCGGAGCAGCTGGGCTGGGAAGTGCCCGACGTGATCTTCTACCCGACGGGTGGCGGAACCGGCCTGATCGGCATGTGGAAGGGTTTCAACGAGCTCGTCGAGTTGGGGTGGTTGCCCCCCGGCAAGCTGCCCCGCATGGTTTCGGTGCAGGCCGCCGGCTGCGCCCCCATCGTCAAGGCCTGGGAGGAAGGAGCTGACCACGCCGAGCTCTGGACCGACATCCAGACGATGCCTACCGGCATTCGGGTCCCCGCCGCCATCGGCGATTTCGTGATCCTGCGGTCCGTTCGGGAGAGCGACGGTTTCGCAATGGCCGTCTCCGACGAGGAGATCGTCGACGCCCAGTCCCGGGTGCCGGCCGCCGACGGCCTCCTGCTGTGCCCCGAAGGGGCCGCCACGGTGGCGGCCTACCTC
>JAAUYH010032074.1_pt1 | contig 37435 bp, 36 predicted proteins | sample 7278061 | NCBI WGS metagenome assembly JAAUYH01 (sample SAMN14350203, study PRJNA611818) | marine sediment metagenome | isolation source: surface marine sediment (0.6m) | place: French Polynesia: Moorea | collected 2018-08
ATGGATTACGAGGGATTGTTCCGTGGGGCGCTGGAGGGTCTTCGGTCCGAGGGCCGGTATCGTCTGTTCGCGGAGCTGGAGCGTCATACCGGATCGTTTCCGCGGGCTCGCCATCACGGCCTGACGCCGCTGCCCGAGGGGGCGGCGCCGATGGCGCCGTCTGACGTGACGGTGTGGTGCTCGAACGACTATCTCGGCATGGGCCAGCACCCGGCGGTGCTGCGGGCGATGGTGGATGCGGTCGAGCGCTACGGGGCCGGGGCCGGCGGCACCCGCAACATCTCCGGCACCCATCATCTGCACGTGCTGCTGGAGCGCGAGCTGGCCTCGTTGCACGGCAAGGAGGCGGCGCTCCTGTTCACCTCGGGCTACATCTCCAACGAGGCGGCGCTGTCGACGATCGCCAGGCTGGTGCCGGACTGCGTGGTGTTCTCCGATGCCTTGAACCACGCCTCGATGATCGCGGGGATCCGCGCCTCGGGGGCGGAGAAGCACATCTTCCGGCACAACGACCCGGTTGATCTGGAGCGGCTGATGAGCCGCTATGCGCCGGAGCGTCCGAAGCTGGTGGCGTTCGAGAGCGTGTACTCGATGGATGGCGACATCGCGCCGATCGCCGAGCTGTGCGACGTGGCGGAGCGGCACGGGGCGATGACCTATCTGGACGAGGTGCATGCGGTGGGCATGTACGGGGCGCATGGCGGCGGGGTGTCGGAGCGGGACGGTGTGGCGGACCGTCTGACGGTGATCGAGGGCACGCTGGGCAAGGCGTTCGGGGTGATGGGCGGCTACATCGCGGCCTCGTCGGCGCTGGTGGACGTGGTGCGCAGCTTCGCGCCGGGCTTCATCTTCACCACCGCGCTGCCGCCGGTGGTGGCGGCAGGCGCCCTGGCGAGCGTGCGGCACCTGAAGCAGAGCTCGGCGGAGCGGGCGAGCCAGCAGGAGCGCGCCGCCACGCTGAAGCGGCTGCTGGCGGAGGCGGGCCTGCCGGTGATGGCGTCGGAGAGCCACATCGTGCCGGTTCTGGTCGGCGACCCGCGGCTGTGCAAGCAGGCGTCGGACACGCTGCTCAGCGAACACCGGATCTACGTGCAGCCGATCAACTACCCGACGGTGCCGCGGGGCACCGAGCGGCTGCGGCTGACCCCGGGCCCGCTGCATGACGATCTGCAGATGGCCCGGCTGGTGGACGCGCTGAAGGACGTCTGGAGCCGCCTCAGGATCGAGGTCGCGGCCTAGGTCTGGACGGCAGACCGGCCCGACCGGCCGAAGGTGCCGTCACCTCCCTCGTCATTGCGACGAGCGCCAGCGACGCGGCAATCCATTGTGTCCGGACAGTGTGGACCGCCTCGCCTTCGGCTCGCGATGATGAGGTCGAGCATCCCGTTGACGCGTACGCCCGGGCTCGGGGCCGGAAGCTGGAAGAAGGGCCTGGATCTTCGCACTGCGCTCAACGATTTTGCGGCTATGCTCTGAGCTGACAACGCCAGGTGGATAGCGATGACCCAGGACAAGGCCCTGCTGCCGAAACAGGTTCTGCGGCTATGCGCCCTCGGCAAGCTGCTGCAGTCGGGCGCGATGACCTATCCCGATCTGGCGGAGTCGGTGACCGACTTCACCGCCCATCTGATCGGCCCGACGCTCGACATGATGGGGTCGTCGCTGGAGTTGCTGCGCTATGACGGGCTGATCGCGCCGGTCGAAAATGACCGGCTGACCATCACCGACGCCGGCGAGGCGGAGTTCCGTGAGCTGATGGCGGCGCAGCTGCCGACGCCGGCCAGCGAGCTGTCGAAGCTGGTGGTGGCCCTGAAGATCCGGTTCCTGCACCTGCTGGAGGCGGAGCGCCGGCGCGAGGAGCTCTCGGCGCTGGTCGGCCTCTATCAGCAGGAGATTGCCCGGCTTGAGGACCTGCGCGAGCGGCAAACGGGCGAGCCCGGCCATCTGGATTGCTGGCTGGAGCACGACATCGCGCAGAATCGCAGCCGCCTGGCCTGGCTGCGGGCACTCGAATCCGGGCTGTAGCCGCGGTCAGACCAGGTGCTGGCCGCCGGTGACGTAGATCTCCGTGCCGGTCACATAGCCGCTGTCCGGCGAGCACAGATAGAAGATGACCGAGGCCACGTCGGATGCTTGCCCGAGCCGGTGCAGCGGGATGCGCGGGATCAGCGCCTCGGTCTCCGGCGACAGCATGGCGGTCTCGATCTCGCCCGGCGCCACCGCGTTGACCCGCACGTCGAGCTCCGCGAACTCCACCGCCATCTCCCGGGTCAGCGAGGACAGCGCCGCCTTGGACGTGGAATAGGCCGAGCCGGCGAAGGGGTGCACCGAGTGGCCGGCGATCGAGGTGACGTTGACGATCACCCCCGGCCCCTTGGCCAGAGCCGAGGCGAAACCGCGCGCCAGGATGATCGGCGCGAAGAAGTTCAGCTCGAAGACCTGGCGCCAGTCGGTGATGTCGCCATTGAGGCAGCCCAGCCGCTCCTTGTAGGGCGTCTTGGGTGACATGCCGGCATTGTTGACCAAGGCGTGAAGAGGCGCCCCGGCCAGCGCGTCATTGGCAAGCCCGATGAAGTCGGACCGGCTGGCCTCGTCGCCCAGATCGGCGGTGATGTGGTGGGTCCAGTTCGGGTCGCGCTTGCATTCCGCCGGCACCGCCTCGCGGCTGACGGTGATGATGCGCCAGCCGGCATCGCTGAACCGCTTGACCGTGGCATGGCCGATGCCCCGGCTCGCCCCGGTGAGGATCATGGTCTTGGTGTCATCCGCCATGGTGCTGACGATAGCACCGCTTCATGGCAATGGCATGTACTCCGGCGGCCTTGCGTGCGTACCCGGCGGATTGTCAAATCCCGCAGGCCGGGTTTTGATGGCGACAAGCCACAGGGGGCATTGCCATGAAATCAGGCAACGAGTCGAAAGGAATCCTGGGAACGCTGATGTACCTGGCCTTCGGGCTGCTGGTCTACGTGGTGCTTTTCCAGCCCGAGACGGGCTTCAGCTGGGCCAATCCCTGGACCTACATCGTCGCGGTCTTCTGGCCGTTCGCGCTGATCTACAAGTTCACCGTCGCGATCGTCGTGCTGGTCCTGATCGCGCTCGCGCTCGCGTTCGTCATTCGAAAGCTGTCCAATTGGCGCCACCGCCTGTCAGATCCCGGGGGGCCGGACAGACGCTGACGATCGGCCGGGCGCGTCGGACCGGGATCGCTCAGCGGACCTGCACCACCCGGAACGGCAAGGCGGTGCCGTCATGCTCGGTGATGGTGACGTATTCGCCCTCCACCATGCGGTGACGGTCGAACTTGAAGATCGGTTCGTCCTCGTCCGGGTCCGTGCCGTCATAGTGGAAGGCCCAGGTCCGGCTGCGGGTGTGCACCAGATGGCCGTGCTCGTCATCCTCGCGCGGCCAGAACCGGCGGACCGTGCATTTCTTCCGATTGCCGCGCCATTCCTCGGGATCGAAATGGCCGTCATCGCTCAGCGGCGCGACGAATTCATAGCCATGGGCGGCGCTGCCCATTGGGAAATCCGGCGTCCGGGCCAGTTCCAGGCGGATCTTGTGTAACGGCACTCTAGCGGCCTCCCTGTTCCGGTCGCCTTGTCATCTCGCCGCGAGCGACTGGGTATGCTCCTCGAGGAAATGCTTCAGCACAAGCTTCAGCTTGGCGGCATGGACGTGGTCGCCGCGGGCGCTGGCCATCTCGATGTCCTCGCGGATCATCCGGCGAATGCGACGTTCGCCGGTCGGCGTCTCGACCAGATACGCCGCCATCTCCGCCGCCACCATCTTGGGAAGATGCTCGTGTTCCGCGATCGCCTCCACCTCCTCGTCGGTGAGACCACACAGCGCAACACAATCCTCGATCGTCAGCATCCCGTTTCCTCCGAATGCGGCGCCTCGCCGGGATAGCCCCGGAGCGCCGTCAATGCGACATCAGCACCGAAATCTCGGCCTGATCCAAGACGTGGCGGGTCACCCCACCGAGAATGAGCTGGCGCAGCCGGCTGTGGGTGTAGCCGCCCATGACCAGGAGGTCCGCGCCAAGGTCCGTGGCGGTCGTCAACAGCGCCGCCCCGACCGACGCCTCGATCGGCTCGACCGGCTTGGCGGCTGCCAGGATGCCCTGCCAGGCGAGGTAGTCCGCGAGTCCGTCGGCCACCGAGACCGAGGTCTTTCGCGTCGGTGAGGTGAGGATGTGAACGGCATCGGCCTTGCGCAGGAACGGGAGCGCCCCGGCCACGGCTCGCGCCGCCTCGGCGCTGCCGTTCCAGGCGATCGCCGCAACTCCGCCGATGCGCTGCCCAGGCTGGACCGGCGCGACCAGGACGGGACGGCTGCCCTGAAACAGAGCCGCCTCCAAGGTCAGGAGCTGTTGCGCGTCTTCGGCATCGCCGCGCGCATGGCCGAGAACCACCAGATCGGAAAGATGGCTGGCCACCACCACTGCGTCCTCTTCATTGGCCACAATGTCGCGCCAGGCCGCAGTCACCGTGGTCGGTCCCGGCGGCTCCTCGTGCAGCGGCACGTCGAAGGTGCCCACGGCGCGCTCGAACGCATGGCGCGCGGTCTCCTCCCGTCGTGACCATTCCTGCTCCGCTGCCGTCATCAACTGCTCAACCACGGCTCCGGAGATCCCTTCCCCGACCATCGGGACCGCGGCGCTGGCAGGCTGCCGCGCGAACAGAACGTCGACATGAGAATCGAAGTCTCGCCCCACCGTCAGCGCTGCGGCAAGGGTCAGATCGTCGCGGGCGGCGCCCGATACCGGCGCCAGGATCGTCTTGTAAGTCACGGCCAGCTCCGTGGTCGGTCGAGTGACGGGGCAATCCCTATGATTCCAACCTATTCCGTACCCTTTCCACCTTCATTGACCTGCGTCAACGGTCTCCCGGCCGACGGTCGATCCGCTCCCCGTCTCCGCGTCCCGGTTTCGCACCAGAGCGGCCACCGCCTCAGGATCACCCGAGGCCTCGACCTGACGCCATTCCATGTCCCCGACATCGTATCCGGCCTGTACATCGACGATGCGCGCATCGGCATCGGACGCGTCAGCCGACCGCCCCGTGACCCGCGCCTTCAGCACGGCCGGATCGGCTGTCAGCCACACCGCGTCAAAGGGGGCCTGCCCCGCCTTTCCGGCGATCGCGGCCCGCTCGTCCGGCCGGGCGAACACCGCATCGGCGATCGCCGCGTGGCCGGCATCGAGCACGGCCTGGACACCCTCGACGAGGTCGCCATAGACCACCGTGCTCGTCTCCGCGGCATACGCCTCGTCCGGCAGGCGGTCGAATTGTCCGACGCCGAACCGGCGCTTGCGAAGGACATCGCTGCGCAGGATCACGGCGCCGGGCGCGGGACCGAGCTCCGGCGCCAGCAAGCGGGCAACCGTGCTCTTGCCCGTTCCGGAGAGGCCGCCGATGGCCAAGAGTTCCGGCCCGGGCGGGCTGAGATAGCCGATCGCCATCTCCAGATAGTCCCGCGCCAGCTGGCGGAACCCGGCGACTCCGGCGGTGTCACCATCCTGCCCGGCAATGGCCTCGGCAATGCTGGCGCTGACCTTGGCGCGAACCGCGGCGCGCGTGGACAGGAACAAAGGCAGGGTCGCCAGCCCTTCGTAATCGGCGGTTGCTTCCAGATAGCGGTTGAGAACCCGGTTGCCGAGCGGCCGCAGGCGGCAGTGATCGAGATCCATCAACAGGAAGGCGAGGTCGTAGAAGACATCGATCACCGCCAGGTCCTCATTGAACTCGATGGCATCGAAGATCGTCGGGCGCCCGCCGAATTCCACGACATTGCGCAGATGCAGGTCGCCGTGGCAGTGGCGGATGAAGCCGCTCTGCCCTCTGCGATGCAGCAGCGGGGCCAGATGATCGAGGATCGCACCCGCGAGGTCCGCCAGGTGGTCCACCCGCTCCTTGGCAAACAGGTCCGGGCGTTCGCGCAGTTCCTCGATATTCTCATCCACGACCCAGCGCATGGCCCGCTCCGCGTCGATCTCGCGGCGCTCGGCGGCGGCATGGAACGCCGCGACTTCCTCCGCGAGGTGCTCGATGTGGGTCTCGCCGAGGACGCCGCGCTGCGCCATGCTGTCGAACAAGGCGTCCTGGCGAAACCGGCGCATCACGACGCACCAGTCGACGATGCCGGCGCCCGATCCGGGCTCCCCCAGCCGCAGCCGCCCCTGACGGTCCCGGCAGATCGGCTCGGCACGCAGGTAGAGATCCGGAGCCGTACGGCGGTTCAGGGCCAGTTCGGCTTTGCAGGCGGCCTCGCGCAACGCGACCGTGGCGAAATCCATGTAGGGATAGCGCACCGCCTTCTTGATCTTGTAAGCGCGATCATCGGCCAGGAACACGATTGCGCCATGGGTTTCGATGCGCGTGACCTTGGCGCCGCCATGGCTTTGGGGATCGGCCAGGAAGGCAATTGCTTCGGATTGGTCCTGAATGACGTGGGGGTCGGTCATCGTCGGGCTCCGGCATCGATCTCACGATCTTAGGCTCCACGCTGTCCATCGTTGATGCGCCAGATCAATCGCCCGACCGGATGGCCGCGCGACCGTCTTGCCGCGGCGCTGGACGACATTCGCGCCCTGCCGGTCGATGCCTTCGTGGAGAGGTATCGCCCCTGAAGCGTCGCTCAGGCGACCCGCCGGCCGGTCCGCCAGGCGGCCAGGACCACCGGATGGCCATCGGTCAGCCGGACGTGCAGGAGGTCGGCACGCAAACCCTCGGCAAGGCGGCCGCGGTCGGCGAGCCCGGCCGAGTGAGCCGGGTGCGCCGTCGCCATGGCGACGGCCGCGGGAAGATCGGCGGCGATGTCCGGGTCCTCGGCAATGCGGAACACCGCATCGAGCATCGACCGGGGCACATAATCCGACGCCAGAATATCGACCAGGCCCTCCGTCAGCAGGTCCTTGACCGCCACATTTCCCGATTGCGATCCGCCGCGCAGGTAGTTCGGCGCCCCGGCCACCACGGTCATGCCGCGAGCCCGCGAGGCGCGGGCCGCCTCCAGCGTCGTCGGGAATTCGGCGATGGCCGCACGATCGCGGATGGATTCCTCGACATGGTCGACCGTGGTGTCGTCATGGCTCATCAGCGGCAGGCCGTGAGCATGGACCAGTTCGACCACCTCCCGCCGAATGACGTCGGCCACCGCCGTCGAACTGGCGATCGCCTCCCTCATTTCTGCCTCGATGACCTCACGGGTCCGGCCGGTACCCTCGATGTTCCGCTTGATATAGGCCTCGACATCGCGGCTCTGACGGCCGCCCGGCGTGTGGTCCATCACCGAGGCAATCCGGACGATGGGCCGGCCGATCGCCTGCCGAGCAAGGTCCGGCGTGGCGGGGTCGATGACCTCGCAGCGCAGGTGCACCAGGTGTTCGGCCCTCAACATGCCGCCCGCCTCGGCCCGTTCCAGTGCCTCGATCATCGGCATCAGAATCTTCCGGCGCTCCGGGTTCCTCCAGGCGGTGCCAACGCACAGCGAATCGAAGACGGTGGTGATGCCGCCGCCGATCACCTGGGCATCGTGCGACAGGGCCGCCGTCAGGGCGTCCCAGCGGACATGGGTACGCGGAAAGATGTGCTTCTCGAAATGGTCGGTGTGCAGATCGATCAGCCCGGGCATGACGATATCGCCGCCGCAGTCCTGGGCCCCCGCCGGCACCGAGCCACCCTCCTCGATCTCCACGATCCGGCCATTCTCCACGACCAGCCGGCCCGTCACGACGCCGTCTTCCAGCACCAATCGTGCATTGGCCAGGACAATGGTATCGGAAGCGGTGCTGGCGGCCACGCCGGTATCCATGGGCAATTCCTCTGCGGCGCCACGACGCCGCGGTCGCGGACTGTCTGCGTTGCCGAAACGGTGACGAGCGTCAAGCGATAGGTTGGTGTCGTTTCAATCTAGCCATTGCCCTGTGACGATTTGACGACAATGCATCGGTGCTTCCATTCAACCGGCGCGGTCCGCCGGCCGGCCGCGCGCGATCGCGTCATCGAGCCGGTCGTCCTCAAGCCCCGCCGGTTCCTGATGGATGATGATTGCGGCCCCCGGGAAGGCCTCGGTCAGCGCGGACTCGACCGAATCGGCGATGTCGTGCGCCTCGTTCAGCGTCAGCGCGCCGTCCAACTCCAGGTGCAGTTCGATGAAGGTGGTTGTTCCCGAACTCCGCGTGCGCAGGTCGTGCAGTCCTCTTACGCGGTCGTCGGACAGGATCACCGATTTGATGCGCTCTCTCTCGCTCTGTGCCAGCTCGCGGTCCATCAGAAGATCGAACGCCTTGCGGCCGACCACGACCGCATTCACCAGGAGATAGGCGGCAATGGCCATGGCGACCAGCGGGTCCAGCCAGGCGATGCCGGTCGTTGCGAACAGCACCAGCGTCGCGATTACCGTCAGGTTGATCAGCAGGTCGCCCTTGTAGTGCAGGCTGTCGGCCGCGACGGCCAGAGAGCCGGTTGCCCGGACCACGTGGCGCTGATAGGCGACCAGACCGGCCGTCGCCAGGATCGACAGCACCATCACCGCGATGCCGACGGTGGTGGACCGCAGCGGTTCGGGGTCGATCAGCCGGTCCACCGCCTGGAACACGACGAAGAGCCCGGAACCGGCGATGAAGGCCGCCTGGGCCAGAGCCCCCAGCGGCTCGGCCTTGCCGTGGCCGAACCGGTGGGAACGGTCCGGAGGGCGCAAGGCGTGATGCACGCTGACCAGAATGACCGTGGACGCAGCCACATCGACAAAGCTGTCGAGCAGCGACGAAAGAACGGTCACCGAACCGGTGATCAGCCACGCCGCCAACTTGGTGACGGCCAGGACAGTCCCGACCGAGACGCTGGCATAAGTTGCCCTGCGCCGAAGTTGATCGGCGCGGGAGACATCGGGTCCGTCGTGTGGGGGAATGGCCACGTTATTGCCCCGGATCGAGGATGGGCCGGTCGTTCGCCGACCGGTTGCGCGCCATCTTGCCCCTGTCAGTCCTGATCGTCATTCCCGCCAATCTAGGGGCGAATGCGGTGATCGCGAAAAAAAGTCCTGACCCCCCTTGAAAAAAATACGAACGATCGTATTATTTCCTCATGAGAAAAGGGGAAAGGACACGGGCCGTGGTGCTCGACCACGCGATGGCATTGGCCAGCTGCAAGGGGCTGCAGGGCCTGAGCATCGGCGCGCTGGCCTCGCAGGCCGGCTTGTCGAAAAGCGGGCTGTTTGCCCATTTCGGGTCGAAGGAAGCGCTGCAGCAGGCCGTATTGGAGGAAGCCGTCGAGGCCTTCGAGCGCGAAGTCGTTGCGCCGGCACTGTTCGTGCCCCGGGGAATCGGCCGCATTCGCGCCTGTTTCGAGAAATGGCTGACCTGGACCAGCAACAGCCGCTTTCCGGGCGGATGTCCGCTGATGGGGGCGACCTTCGAACTCGACAGTCAGCCCGGGCCACTGCGTGATTACGTGGCGGAGCAACAGGGCCGCTGGCTTGACTCGCTGGCGCGCATGGTGCGCTCGGCGATCAAGGCGGGCGAGCTGTCGCCCGATACCGACCCTCGGCGTCTGGCCTTCGAGATCAACGGCATCGGCCTCGCGCATAATTTCTCCTGCCGCCTGTTGGAAGACCCCAACTGTTCCGACTACGCCCGCGAGGCGTTCGACGGGCTGATGGATCGCGCCAGCATCCGCCAGTCCTGAGCAATCATCAGACCGAGGAAACCAGGATGATCCAGACCCTGAAAGCATCGCCCAATAAAAGCACGATCGTTCGTTCATATTTCTCGCGGAACTCCGATGCGGTCACTCGCGGTGGCCGGACGGGTCGGATGGTTCGGCACCACGGCCGCCGGATCGCGGCGCATTTGGCCCGCCAGCCGGACCTGCTGACGCGTCGGACGCAGTCCGGCCGAGACCGCCTGGTCGTCGGCGCGCTGTCATTGATCGTGGCCGGTTATGCGGTGGCCGTTCTGGCGCGGATTGCCGTGCAGTATGGATTGTGATCGGACCCGCGCGGCGACTCCGCGCGCTAGGGGTAGAGGCGCTCGGTTCGCCAAGCGGAACCTTCGGCGGAATACACCAGCCGGTCGTGGAGGCGAAACTGCCGGTCGCGCCAGAACTCGATGCGCCGGGGCAGCAGCCGGAATCCGGACCAGTGCGGCGGCCGGGGGATCTCACCGATCGGATGCCGGGCCGTGACCTTGGCGACCGCCTTGATCAGTTCGGCCCGACCGCTGAGCGGCCGGGACTGCGCCGAGGCCCAGGCCCCAATCTGCGACCCGCGCGGCCGGCTGTGGAAATAGGCGTCCGCTTCGGCATCGCTGACCGGTTCGGCCACGCCTTCGACGCGGACCTGCCGCCGCAGGCTCTTCCAGTGGAAACAGAGGGCCGCATTGGCATTCGCCAGCAATTCGCCGCCCTTCCGGCTTTCCAGGTTCGTGTAGAAGACGAACCCACGGGCCGATGATCCCGGCCCGTCGACCCCCTTCAGCAGCACCATGCGCGCCGACGGCACGCCATCGGCGGTGGCGGTCGCCAGGGTCATGGCATTGGCATCGTTGGGCTCGCTCTTCTCCGCCTCGGCGAACCAGGCCGCGAAGAGGTCGAACGGGTCGTCGGCGGCAGCCAGCTCAAGTTCGGAATCCGGGTCGGCCACGATCTCGGTCTGCTCGGCCATCACTTAATTTCGTCACAGTTGCGCCTATCTTCGTCCGTACAATAAATTGACGCGTGTGATTATCCAACGCGGTACGGGCTGGATAGTTTGCCCATCGGCGTTTGCAACGCGGCACAGCATTACTCGTGCTCCAGGAGGCACTTAGATGTACGCAAAAGCCATCGTCCCGGCCGTGCTCGCGGCCTTCATCTTGGCCGGTTGCTCCGAAGGTTCGGGCAACAAGCAGACATTCGGCACCATCGGCGGCGCGGTCGCCGGCGGTCTTCTCGGTTCGCAGATCGGCGGCGGCTCCGGCCAATTGATCGCCACCGGTGTCGGCACCTTGCTGGGTGCCTGGGCCGGCAGCGAGATCGGCGCATCGCTGGATCGGGCCGACGCGGCCTATGCGCAGCAAGCCGCGCAGACCTCCCTGGAGTCATCGCCGACCGGGACGTCGACCACGTGGCGCAATCCCGACACCGGCCATTACGGCACGGTGACACCGACCAACACCGTTCCGCGTGGCAACAGCTATTGCCGGGACTTCACCCAGACCATCTATGTGGAAGGGCGGTCCGAGACCGCGACCGGCACCGCCTGCCGCAATCCGGACGGAACCTGGAGCATCGTCGACCAGTAAGCTCATGCAGGGGCGATCAAGCGCGATCAACCCCCTGCGATCTTTGGGTCAATTCGGGTGACGGGGGATTGCGGGCACGGGCTCCCGTCGCCATCTGATGATACGGGCGCGCCGTCCAAGGGCGGCGCGCCGGCAGTTTGACCTTGGCATTGCAACAGGTTTCCTGGGGGCTGAATGCGCGATCCTTACGAGGTTCTCGGCGTATCCCGCTCGGCGAGCGACGCGGATATCAAGAAGACCTATCGCCGCCTCGTGAAGGAGACCCATCCCGATCTCAATCCAGGCGACAAGAAGGTCGAGCAGCGCTTCAAGGAACTGTCCGCGGCCTATGATCTGCTGAGCGACAAGAAGAAGCGCGCCCGCTATGACCGCGGCGAGATCGACGCTGAGGGCCGCGAGCGTCCGGAATACGCGTTTCATCGCGCCTATGGAGACGCCGGCCGAGCCGGTCGGGCCAGCGCCGGCGGCGGCGGCACGTTCTCCGCCCATGACATCTTCGACGAGTTGTTCGGCCGCACAACGCTCAAGACCAAGGGCGCCAACATCTCCTACACGCTGGCGGTCGACTTCCTCGAAGCGGCGCGCGGCGGCAAGCGCCGTGTGGTGCTGTCCAGCGGCCGCAGCCTGGAGGTCAACATCCCGCCGGGCACCGAGAACGGTCAGACACTGCGGCTCAAGGGCCAGGGCCTTCCCGGCATGGGCGGCGGCCCCAACGGCGACGCGCTGATCGAGATCCAGGTCGGCAGCCACCCCTATTTCAGTCGCAAGGGCCGTGACGTGGTGGTCGAGGTGCCGGTGACGCTGCACGAGGCGGTTCTGGGCGCCAACATCCAGGTTCCCACCATCGACGGCAAGGTCGCGGTCAAAGTGCCGCGCGGCGCGAATTCCGGCACCCGGCTGCGGCTGAAGGGCAAGGGCATCGCCGGCGCTGGCGGCGCCCGGGGCGATCAATATGTCAAGCTGACCATCATGCTGCCCGACAGTCCGGACTCCGACCTCACCAACTTCGTCGGCCGCTGGAAACCCGGCACCAACTACAATCCGCGCAAGAAGGCCGGCCTGGACTAAGGCCGACGGTCGCGGCTCCCCGGCCTCAGCCGCCCGCGCGCTGATCCAGCCGGACGGGCTCGGCGGGCAGTGGCTTGTCCTCGGCGAACAGGTCGGCCAGCGGAATCGCAAGCACCTCGCGCTGGCCATCCTCGGCCGACTTCAGAAGGGCTTCCACGCGCTGCTCATGCGACGGATGTCCAGGCACCGTGCCTTCGGCTCCACGCAGCCCGACATCGAGGGCCGACAACAGGTCCTGGAGCGTCGCGACCGATGGGTCCCGCGTCAGCAGCCAGCGATCATTGGCGGTCTTCTCCACAAAGCGGGCACGGCGCAACCGCGCCAGCAGGTCCTCCAGGATCGCGACCTGCACCGGGAGCCGTCGCAGCAACGCCTTGCGCTTCAGCCCGCCGCCCGACCGCGCAGCCAGGGACAGTTCGCGCAGCACGGCGAATCCCAGCATGACGCTCTGGGCCGGCGCCATCGCCCCTGACTCGTCGCGAAACAGGCGGTCGGCGCGCCAATCCGGCAGGGCGGCGGCCACCAGCGCGCCGATCAATACGATCGACCAGGCGACGTACAGCCAGACGAGGAAGATCGGCACCGTGGAGACGGCACCATAGATCGTCTCGTAGACCGGGAACGAGGTCAGATAGGCGGCGAACCCGGCCTTCGAGATCTCGAAGAAAATCGCCGCGACCAGACCGCCGGCGGCGGCGTCGCGCGCCTGCACTGGCCGGTTCGGAATGATCCAGTAGAGCGCGGTGAAGCCGACGAACTCGAACACGGCCGGCATCAGGCCGACAAAAGGCTTGAAGCTCAGAACCTGGGTGCCGATCTCCGTTTCGCGCACGAACTGGCCGGTGATCGACAGGCTGGCGGCGAACATCACCGGGGTCAGGGTCAGGATCGCCCAGAACGACAGCAGGCGCACCAGCCAGGGGCGCGATTCGCGCACCCGCCAGATGCCGTTGAAGGCGCTCTCGATGGTCGCCAGCAGCAACACCGCCGTCACCACCAGCCCGACCAGCCCGACCGAGGTCAGCCGCCCGGCATTGGCCACGAAACGTTCGAGATATTCCTGCACCGCGGTGCCGACCTGCGGCACCAGGTTGTCGAAGATCAGCGCCTGGGCGCTGGCCTCGATGTCCCGAAAGGCAGGAAACGCGCTCATCACGCCAATGGCGATGGTCATCAACGGCACCAGCGCCAACAGGGAAGTATAGGTCAGGGCGGCCGCCGCCTGCGGGCAACGATCCACGAGGAACCGCTCCGCCGCGTAGCGGAGGAAGCGGCCCGATTCGGCCACCATGCGCCAGGCCCGCGGCCGCGCCTCAGGGCTGTGTGACCCGCTCAAACCATCGGCTCCCGCCGCGTGGCGAGGCCCCGCCGGCCCGGTTTGACCGCCCTATCCATTGGTGTAGGATCAGCGCTCCCAAACTGGGCACCGTACCCGTCACGAGGCAGTCGCATGACCGTTCCTTCCCCCCTTATGGCCGGCAAGCGCGGGCTGATCATGGGCGTCGCCAATGATCGCTCGATCGCATGGGGCATCGCCAGCGCCTGCGCCGCACAGGGGGCCGAATTGGCGTTCACGTTCCAGGGTGAAGCCTTGGAGCGGCGTGTCAAGCCGCTTGCCGAGTCGGTCCGGTCGGAGCTGGTCCTGCCCTGTGACGTCACCGACGAGTCCAGCATGGACTCGGTCTTCGAGACGCTGGCCGGGGCCTGGGGCTCGCTGGATTTCCTGGTGCACGCCATCGCCTTCTCCGACAAGTCGGAACTGGACGGGCTGTACCTCGACACCTCGCGGGAGAACTTCCTCAAAACCATGGATATCTCCTGCTACAGCCTGACCGCCGTGGCGCAGCGGGCGGTGCCCCTGATGGCGGCAGGCGGCAGCATCCTGACCCTGACCTATTACGGCGCCGAGCGCGTCATGCCGCATTACAACGTGATGGGCGTCGCCAAGGCGGCGCTGGAGGCCAGCGTGCGCTATCTGGCGGTCGACCTCGGCGGCCGCGGCATTCGCGTCAACGCCATCTCCGCCGGCCCGATCAAGACGCTGGCGGCCAGCGGCATCGGCGATTTCCGCTACATATTGAAATGGAACGAGTTGAACGCGCCGTTAAAGCGCAACGTCACCACCGACGAGGTCGGCGGCTCCGGGCTCTACCTGCTGAGCGACCTGGGCAGTGGCGTGACCGGCGAGGTGCACCACGTCGATTGCGGCTACCACACGGTCGGCATGGTCGCCGTCGACAGCGCGGCGGCGACGGCCGAACTGCTCCAGGGCCTGGCGCCCAAGGACTGATGGCGATCGATATCCGCCACGCCACGGCGGCGGACCGGGACGCGCTGGCCGAGCTGTTCCATGACATGGACCGGCACTATTGGGGTGACGACGCGCCGTCTCCAGAGGACTGGGGCCGGTTCCTGGACGCGGTCGTGTTGCCGGCCGCGAAAACCTGCGAGATCGTGATCGCCGAGGATGACGGCCGGCTGGTCGGCGTCGCCACCTTCGCCATTGTCTATCCGGCGGTCGATCTGTCGGGCCAGATGTTCATGAAGGAGCTCTATACCACCGCCGCGACTCGCAGCCAGGGTGTCGGCCGCCGGATCATGGCGTTCCTGGCCAGGCTGGCCCACGAGCGAGGCTGTTCGCGCATCGACTGGGTGACCGAACGTAGCACGCCCCGCGCCATGGCGTTCTATGACCGGCTGGGCGCGGAACGCCTGGACGAGCGGGTCTATTATCGCCTCACCGGCAACGCCCTGTCGGCCCTGGCCGGCGAGATCCATGGCCAGTAACAGCTTCGGCGACATCTTCCGCTTCACCACCTGGGGCGAGAGCCACGGGCCGGCGATCGGCTGCGTGATCGATGGCTGCCCGCCGCTGATCCCGCTGGACGAATCCGACATCCAGCCCTGGCTCGACCGACGCCGGCCCGGCCAATCGCGCCACACCACCCAGCGCCGCGAGCCGGACCAGGTGAAGATCCTGTCCGGCACCTTCGAGGGCAAGACCACCGGCACGCCGATCTCTCTTCTCATCGAGAACAAGGACCAGCGGTCCAAGGACTACAGCGAGATCGCCCGCAGCTTCCGCCCGGGCCACGCCGACTACACCTACTGGGCCAAATACGGCATCCGCGACTATCGCGGCGGCGGCCGCTCCTCGGCCCGTGAGACGGCGAGCCGGGTCGCCGCCGGCGCCGTCGCCCGCAAGGTGCTGGGCGACGACATCACCATCCGCGGCGCGCTGGTCTCCATGGGCACCGAGACGATCGACCGCGACAACTGGGACTGGGACGAGGTGGCCCGCAACCCGTTCTTCACGCCGGACGCCGAGGCCGCCGGCCGCTGGGCGAAGTATCTCGACGGCATCCGCAAGAAGGGATCCAGCGTCGGGGCGGTGATCGAGGTGGTGGCGTCGGGCGTGCCGACGGGCCTGGGCGACCCGATCTACCGCAAGCTCGACTCCGAACTCGCCACCGCGATGATGACCATCAACGCGGTCAAGGGGGTGGAGATCGGCGCCGGCTTCGCCGCCGCGGCTCTGACCGGCGAGGAGAACGCCGACGAGATGCGCTCCGGCAATGACGGCCCGGCCCGCTTCCTCTCCAACAACGCCGGCGGCATCCTCGGCGGCATCTCCACCGGCCAGGACGTGGTGGTCCGATTCGCCGTCAAGCCGACCAGCTCGATCCTCACGCCGCGCAAGACCGTCGACATCGAGGGCCGCGAGACCGACATCTTTACCAAGGGCCGGCACGACCCCTGCGTCGGCATCCGCGCGGTGCCGGTGGGCGAGGCGATGATGGCCTGCGTGCTTGCAGACGCGGTGCTGCGGCAGCGGACGTTGGGCAACTCTTCCTAGACTGCGATCCGGCCCAAGCGGAACAATGGGCGCGGCGCCGCGCCGATGCCGCGATCAAGAAACATTCGACAGGAGCCATCCATGACCTTCGCTGCCTATCCCAGCCTGAAAGACGCCGTCGTCTTCGTCTCCGGCGGCGCGTCCGGAATCGGCGAGGAGATCGTGCGCGCCTTCGCAGGGCAGGGCTCGCAGATCGGATTTGTCGACATCGACGCCGAGCGCGGGAGTGCGCTGGCCGAGGAGTTGGCAGGGAGCGGGACGACGATCCGTTTCGAGGCCTGCGATCTGCGGGACATCGACGCCCTGAAACGGGCCTTCGCGGCGCTGCAGGAGGCGCTGGGCCCGGCGACGGTGCTGGTCAACAACGCGGCGCGAGACGACCGGCACGGCTGGGAGGACGTGACGCCCGAGTATTACGACGAGCGCATCGCCACCAATATCCGGCACATGTTCTTCGCCACCCAGGCGGTGGCGCCGGGCATGATCGCGGCCGGCAAGGGCTCGATCATCAACATGGGTTCCAATTCCTGGTGGGAGGCGTCCGGCGGCATGCCGGCCTACACCACCGCCAAGGCGGCGGTGCACGGCATGACCCGGTCCTTCGCCCGCGACCTCGGGCCGCACCGCATCCGGGTCAACACGGTGGTGCCGGGCTGGATCATGACCGAGCGGCAGAAGACCCTGTGGGCGACGCCCGAGGCGCTGGAGCGCCACCGCGAGAACCAATGCCTGCCGGACCTGATCGAACCGGTCTACGTGGCCCGCATGGTGCTGTTCCTGGCCTCCGACGACGCCGCCATGTGCACCGCCAACAACTACATGGTCGAGGCGGGTTCGATCTGATTCCTGGATCGCAGGGTGGCTCCCGCCCGCCGGTCTCCTGATTGCCCCGTGAGGCGAGAGCCTTCAGATGTGGTGGACGTTCTGATTGGGGTAGCACTCCAACCGCTCGTTCTCATCCGGCTGGCTAGAGCGCTCGGGACCCTCGGCTCGGCGGGGAATGTCGTCACCATTCCGCCAGGCGACCCTGTGAGTACCATCCCGGTGAAACTCGTAAACGGTGCCCTGCCATCGTCCAAACCGGCTCGACCGGTAGGTCGTCACGCCGGTGCGGTTGTTGGTGGTCCCCTGACTGTGCACCAGCTGAATGCTGGATGACGCGAAAACCGGAATCTGGGCGCCCATGGCCAACTGGCTGCAGATGCGCCGGCCATCTTCGGTCGCCGCCATGGCGCAACCAAGCACTCTGATCTTCTCTGCGATCGATCCTCGGATCGACATTCCAAATTCTCGCGCATTGTCGGAATGCAGGCATTCGCGCCCCATCTGCAATGCGGTGTCACGCCCCTGGTCATCCTCGCGCACCGCCGCGCCATGCGCGTAGAAGGACAGGACTGGGATAGACCGCATCGCTGGCCTTATGTAGCGGCGGTTCGCGGTAAGTGTGTTCGCTGGCGTGGACACCCCGCGTCCTGACGACCGCGCGGACGTGCGGACAAGCTCGGAGATCCGCGACAGCGGAGTCGATTCATTGACGACGAACAGCTGCGTGCGGCCGTGAGGCTGGAAGCAGGCTTCCAGCCTATCGTCGTGGATGATGATGTGATCGATGGTCATGGATCCGGGCCGGCGCTTGGTTGCAGCGAAGAATTCTGTCGCGGCCGGTCAATGCCGTCGGTGCGATTCGTCACACGGCGATGCCGCGACCGGCGGGCACCGATGATGCATTCGGACCGACAGCCTCGAGGTATGGCCAACCGCAAATGCCTCACTCCAGGGCAACCTTGCCACCTTTCCGATCGCCGCATGGACGGCGGCAGCCCGTCATGGTTTAACTCTTCGCCCGATGACACCGCCAAGCCGCGAAGGGTCGCGCTGATGCCCCAGCCGGAACACGTCATGGACCTGCCCGTCCCCGATCCAGAAGGGCTCGAGGAGGATCTGCAGGCCTATTTCGCCAAGTGCCAGGAGAAGCTGGGCCTCGTGCCCAACGTGCTGAAGGCCTACAGCCTGCGGCCGGCGAAGCTGCGCAACTTCATCTCGCTCTACAACGAGCTGATGCTGGGCGACAGCGGGCTTACCAAGCTGGAGCGCGAGATGATCGCGGTCGTCGTGTCGTCGGCCAACCACTGCTATTATTGCCTGGTGGCGCACGGTCAGGCGGTGCGGCATTTCTCCGGCGATCCGGAACTGGGCGAGATGCTGGTGATGAACTACCGGGTGGCGCCGCTGGAGCCGCGCCAGCGCGCGATGCTGGACTTCGCCTGGACGCTGACGACGGCGCCGCACACGATCGTCGACGCCGACCGCGCGCGCCTGCGCGAACACGGGTTCGCCGAGGAGGACATCTTCGACATCTGCGATGTCGTCGGCTTCTTCAATATGTCGAACCGGGTGGCGACCGGCGTCGATATGATGCCCAACCGAGACTATCACGCGATGGATCGATGAAAATCTGGCGCATTGTGGTCGGCGGCTTCGCCGTCATCGGATTGCTGTCCGTGCTGGCGGTGATCGCGATCTTCGCCATTGTCTTCAGCTTCCTGGGATCGGCCGGCGTGCCGCCGACCCCGCCCGAGTCCATCGTGCTGCGGTTGGATCTGCGGGAGGGACCGGCGGACCGGCAGCCGGGGGACCCGCTGTTCGGCCAGCTCGGCGGCCGCGGGGCCACGTTGCGCGAGCTGGTGCAGGCCATCGACCTGGCGGCGGAGGACCGGCGCGTGGCCGGCCTGGTCGGCCATTTCGACGGCGACGCCTTCGGCATGGCGACGGCGCAGGAGCTGTCGGCGGCGCTGTCCCGCTTCCGCGAAAGCGGCAAGTTCACCATCGCCTACGCCGACACGCTGGGCGAGTCCGGCGCCGGCAACATCAGCTACTACCTCGCATCCAGCTTCGAGGAGATCTGGATGCTGCCGCTAGGGACCCTCGGTCTGACCGGGCTGAGGGCGGAAACGCCCTTCGCCCGCGAGGCGTTGAACGAATTCGGCATCGACCCGCAATTCACCCGGCGCGGCGACTACAAATCCTTCTCCGAGATGTTCACCGAACGGGATTTCACCCCGGCCAACCGAGAGATGACGGAGAGCCTGATCGGCGACCTGTTCGACCAGTTGATCGCCGGCATCGCCGAACGCCGCAGCATGGTCGAGGGCCGGGTCCGTGGTCTGGTGGACGGCGCGCCCTTCACATCGGCAGAGGCGCTGGAATTCGGCCTGATCGACCGGCTCGCCACCCGCCAGGATATGCGCGACGAGATCGACGACCGGGCCGGAGAAGAGTCCGGAACGCTGTCGGCGCGCGAATACCTTGCGGTTGCGCCGCCGGACGAGGCCGAGGAGCGGACCCGGATCGCGCTTGTCTACGCCAATGGCACGATCGCGCTCGGCGCCAACGGCGATTCGGCGTTTTTGGGCCGGGTAATGGGCGCCGATACGGTGGCCGGAGCGATCAACCAGGCGATCGACGATGACGAAGTCAAGGCGATCGTGCTGCGTATCAACAGCCCCGGCGGCTCGCCGGTCGCCTCGGAGATCATCGGCGGTGCGGTGGACCGGGCGGCGGCAGAAGGCAAGCCGCTGATCGTCTCCATGGGCGAGGTCGCGGCCTCCGGTGGCTACTGGATCGCCGCCGGTGCCCGCCAGATCGTCGCCCAGCCGGCTACCATCACCGGGTCGATCGGCGTGGTGTCGGGCAAATTCGACACCGCCGAGCTGTGGGACGATCTCGGCATCAACTGGGGCGGCGTGCAGCGCGGCCGCAATGCCGACATGTGGTCGCCGACCTCGGGATTCTCGGTGACCGGCGCCAACCGGCTGAACGCGCTGGTGGACGACATCTACACCCGCTTCCTGGACCGGGTCGCCGCCGGCCGCGGCATGGACCGCGCCGACGTCGACGCCGTCGCCCAGGGCCGGGTGTGGACTGGCGCTCAGGCCCAGGCGCGCGGTCTGGTCGACCAGCTCGGCGGCCTGTCGGTGGCGCTGGACGCCGCCCGCGCCGCCGCCGGCGTGGCCCCGGGGGCCGCCACCGACCTCGTCATCCTGCCGCGCCGACCGAGTCCGTTCGAACAGCTCTTCGAGCTGGCCTCTGGCGGCGGCTTGGCCAGCGCCCGACAGCTCGAGGCGGCAACCGAACGGCTCGAGCCGTATCTGCAGACAGTCGCTCCGGTTCTGGAGGAGCCGGGGTCCCGCTTGCTGCGCATGCCGGAGCTGGTGATCCGCTGAGAGCGGGGCCTAGTCGCGCGCTCCGGCGATCAGGTACTCGACATTGCCCTCCGGGCCGGTAATCGGGCTCTCGGTGATCCCAAGCACGGTCCAGCCGGGCTGGGCCTCCAGCCAATCGCGAATGCGGGTGCACACCGCGGCGCGCTGGGACGGATCGCGGACCACGCCGCCCTTGCCGACCTGCCCGCGCCCAACCTCGAACTGCGGCTTGATCAGCGCGACCAGGCGGGCGCCGGGGGCGGCGAGAGCCATGCCGGCGGGCAGCACCTTGGCGAGGCCGATGAAGCTGGCGTCGCAGACGATGAGGTCCACGGGTTCGGGAACCTGCTCGGTGGTTAGGCTGCGCGCGTTGGTGCGCTCCAAGACGACGACGCGATCGTCCTGCCGCAGGGTCCAGGCGAGTTGGCCGTGACCGACATCCACCGCGTAGACCCGGGCGGCGCCGTGATGCAGCAGGACGTCGGTGAAGCCGCCGGTGGAGGCGCCGATATCGAGGCAGACGAGGCCGGTCGGATCGATGCCGAACTCGGCGAGCCCCTTGTCCAGCTTCAGGCCGCCGCGGCTCACCCAGGGATGGTCGCGACCCTTCACCGACAGCTCGGATTCGGCAGGCAGCGTGTCGCCGGGCTTGGCGACGCGGCGGGTTCCGGCATAGACCACGCCCGCCATGATCAGCGCCTGCGCCTTGCTGCGGCTCTCCGCCAGACCGCGCTCGACCAACAGCTGGTCGGCGCGCTTGCGGCCCGCCGCCGTCACGCCTTGGCGCCCGCCAGTTGCGCGACTCCGGAGATGAGGCGGTCGCGGCGGTGGAACCGATGCGTGGCGACCACCGCGACGAAGGCCAGACCGACGGCCAGGCCGATCCACACGCCCTGCCCGCCCAGAGGGGTCGTAAGCCCGAGCACCGCACCGATGGCAAATCCGACCGGCCAGTAGCCGATCACCGCAATGACCATCGGCACCCGCGTGTCCTTCAATCCGCGCAGGATGCCGGCGGCGACGACCTGCGTGCCATCCATCAGCTGGAAGACCGCCGCAACGCCCAGGAATGTGACCGCCACAGCAGCCAGCTGCAGGTTTTCGGGGTTGTCGAGATCGAGGAACAGGTCGACCAGCGTCCAGGGCATCAGCCAGAACAGCAGGATCGGCACGACCGCGTAGACGCTGCTGAGACCCAGCGCCACCCAGCCGGCGCGATGCACACCGCCCGGATCGCCGCGGCCCGCGGCCAGCCCGACCCGCACCGTCGCCGCGTGGCTGATCCCCAGCGGGATCATGAAGGCGACGGCGGCGCATTGCAGGGCAACGCCATGGGCAGCGAGTTCGGTGACGCCAATCAGCCACATCAGGAAGGCCGCGGCGGAGAACATACCGGCCTCGGCCAGGATCGCCAGGCCGATCGGCATGCCGATGCGCAGGATCTCGCGGAACCTGGGCCAGTCCGGCCGCCAGAGCCGCACCAGGATGTAGTAGCGCCGGAACTGGCGGTCGCGCAGAACGAAGGCCATCAACACGATGAACATCACGGTCGTGACGATCGTCGTGCTGACGCCGGCACCGACCACGCCCAGCGCCGGGAAGCCGAAATGGCCGAACATCAGCGTGTAGTTTCCGAGTGCGTTCACCCCGACTCCCAGCACGGTGACCAGCAGGACCGAGCGCGGCCGGCTATGGGCCGAGACCAGGCTCCGCAGCACCACGATCCAGAGCCCGGGCAGCAGGCTCCACACCGCCGGGCGCAGATACGCCTGGGCCAGTGCCGTGCTGTCGTCGGTCGCATCGAACAACCGGAAGATGGCCTCGACATTCCAGAGCAGGACCCCCATCGGCACGGCGTAGACCAAGGCCACCCAGAAGCCCTGCCGGGCGGTACGGCGTATGGCGCGGTACTGCCGGCCGCCCAGGGCCTGAGCCATCATCGGCGCGGTCGCCGTCACGATCCCCATTCCGAAGAGATAGACCGGGAACAGCATGTTGCTGCCCAGGGTCCCAGCGGCAAGATCGTCCCGCCCCAGCCATCCCATCATCAGCACGTCGGTGGTCTGCATGGCGATCTGGGCCAGCTGGGCAAGCGCCAGCGGCACCGCGAGCTTCAGGGAGCTCACGATTTCGTCGCGCCAAGCGCCAGCGCCCGGAGCCGTGAGGCCCCGGGCGGGATCGGAATACCGATGCGTCATGGCGGCCACTATGGGCTATCGCCTGCGGCAAGAAAAGCCGTGGCGGCCGTCGGCGACGGAGAAAAGTCCAGCGCCACGCTCGGACGTCACCCGGTCTGCCTGCGGCAACCGAGTGTCATCCAGGCAATGGAATCAGGCGCGGGCGGACGCCTCTTCCGCCGCCTCGTCGATGCCCAGCGCCTGCAGCGCCGTCGCCACGATCGACCGGCTGTCCAGCCCGGCCTGCTCGTATTGCAGGGCCGGCTTGTCATGGTCGATGAAGCGGTCGGGCAGGACCATCGGGCGGATCGTGACACCGGCATCGAGGACACCGCCGAGCGCCAGCGACTGCAGGACGTAGGAGCCGAAGCCGCCGATCGACCCTTCCTCGATGGTCACGAGCACCTCGTGATTGGTGGCGAGCTGCCGCACCAGATCCTCGTCCAGCGGCTTGGCGAAGCGGGCATCGGCCACGGTGGTGCTGAGCCCGCGCGCGGACAGCTCTTCCGCGGCGGTCAGGCACTCCTGCAGCCGTCCGCCGTAGCTCAGCAGGGCGATCTTGCTGCCTTCGGTGATCACCCGCCCCTTGCCGATCGGCAGGACCTCGCCGCGCTCTGGCATCTCGACGCCGACGCCCTCGCCGCGCGGATAGCGGAAGGCGCAAGGCCGGTCGTCGATGGCAACCGCGGTGGCCACCATGTGCGTCAGCTCGGCCTCGTCGGCCGCCGCCATCAGCACGAAACCGGGCAGGCAGCCGAGATAGGCGATGTCGAAGGATCCGGCATGGGTCTGCCCGTCGGCCCCGACCAGCCCCGCCCGGTCGATGGCAAACCGGACCGGCAGGCTCTGGATCGCCACGTCGTGGACGATCTGGTCATAGCCGCGCTGCAGGAAGGTCGAGTAGATCGCCGTGAACGGCTTGTAGCCTTCGGTCGCCATGCCGGCGGCGAAGGTGACGGCGTGCTGCTCGGCGATGCCGACATCGAAGGCGCGATCCGGGAACCGGTCGGCAAAGAGGTTGACCCCGGTGCCGGACGGCATGGCGGCGGTGATCGAGACGATCTTGTCGTCGCGCTCCGCCTCGCTCACCAGGGCGTTGGCGAAGACCTTGGTGTAGCTCGGGGCGTTCGGTTTCGGCTTGGCCTGGGCGCCGGTCACCACGTCGAATTTCGACACCCCGTGATACTTGTCGGCGGCGTTCTCGGCCGGCTCGTATCCCTTGCCCTTCTGGGTCACGCAGTGCACCAGGATCGGCCCTTCGGCCGCATCGCGGACGTTGCTCAGCACCGGCAGCAGATGGTCGAGATTGTGGCCGTCGATCGGACCGACATAGAAGAAGCCCAGCTCTTCGAACAAGGTGCCGCCGGTCACCATGCCGCGGGCATACTCCTCGGCACGCATGGCAGCGTTTTTCAGGGGCCGGGGGAACTTGGCGGCCAGATCCTTCATCAGGTGGCGGAGCGAGCGGTAGGACCGCGAGGAAATCAGCCGCGACAGATAGGCGCTCATGGCCCCCACCGGCGGCGCGATCGACATGTCGTTGTCGTTCAGCACCACGATCAGCCGGCTGTCCATGGAGCCGGCATTGTTCATGGCCTCATAGGCCATGCCGGCGCTCATGGCGCCGTCACCGATCACCGCGACCACGTCGTTCTTCTTGCCGGACAGGTCGCGGGCGACCGCCATGCCGACACCGGCCGCGATCGAGGTCGAGCTGTGGGCGGCGCCGAACGGGTCGTACTCGCTCTCCGACCGCTTGGTGAAGCCGCTCAAACCGCCGCCCTGGCGCAAGGTGCGGATGCGATCGCGCCGTCCGGTCAGGATCTTGTGCGGATAGCACTGATGACCGACATCCCAGAGCAGCCGGTCCTCCGGCGTCTCGAAGACGTAGTGCAATGCCACGGTCAGCTCCACCACGCCCAACCCGGCGCCGAGATGCCCGCCCGTCACCGACACCGCGTCGATCGTCTCGGCGCGCAGCTCGTCGGCGACCTGCCGCAGCTGTTGCGGCTTGAGCGACCGGAGGTCGGCCGGGGTATGAATGCTATCCAGTAAGGGTGTCGCCATTGGCATGGTCTTCATGATCCTTCATTGCGACTCATCAGGACGTCCGGTCGAGGACAAAGTGCGCGATCGCCCGCAGATCATCGGCCCTCTGCTCGAAGATATCCAGATGACGAACGGCCTGATCCGTCAACAGGCGCGCCTGCTCCTGGGCGCGCTCGACGCCCAGAATAGTCACGAATGTGGCCTTTCCGGGAGCAGCGGCATTGTCATTGTTCTGTCCATTCGCGTTCTTCCGCCGCTCGGCATCCAGCAGATGGCCGGTGATCTGGAACACCAGCCCCAGATCATGGGCGAAGGCGTGCAGCGCGTGTCGCCGGGCGGTGTCGACGCGGCCGAGGATCGCACCGCTCTCGCAGGCGAAGGCGAACAGCTCGCCGGTCTTCATCCGCTGTGAGCGGGTCACGGCGCCGAGGTCGAGTTCCTGCTCCTCGCCGATCATGTCGATCATCTGGCCGCCGATCATGCCGCGGCCGCCGGCCGCCTTGGCGAGCGCCGAGACCAGCTTGCTGCGCACCAGCGGATCGGCATGGGTGTTCTCGTCGGCGACGATCTCGAAGGCGAGGGCCAGCAGGGCGTCGCCGGCCAGGATGGCGGTCGCCTCCCCGAACTTGCGATGGGTGCTGGGATTGCCGCGCCGCAGATCATCGTTGTCGAGGGCCGGCAGATCGTCATGCACCAGCCGATGGCAATGGATGCATTCGACCGCCGCCGCCACCCGCACCGAGCAGGAATCGGCCACTCCGAACAGCCGTGAGCTGGACAGCACCAGCAAGGGCCGCAGCCGCTTGCCGCCGGTCAGCACGGAATAGCGCATCGCCTCCAGGATCGGCGCCTCGGTGTCCAGCGGCTTGGGCAACAGCCGGTCAAGTGCCTTCTCGGTCAGCTGCGCGGCCTCTTGCAACAGGGGTTCGATCGCCGTCAACGGCTTCTCCCGACTCCGGTCATTCCTGGGTTCAGCCGAGATCGGTGGGTTCGGCGGACAGGGCGCCATCGGCGGCCTTGGCGATCTTCTCGACCCGCTCCTGCGCTTCGCGCAGCTTGGCCTCGCAATGCGCCTTCAGCAACGACCCGCGCTCATAGGCGCCGATGGCGTCGTCCAGCTTGCTTTGGCCGGATTCCAGCCGCTTGACGATGGTCTCCAGCTCCTCGAGGGCATCCTCGAAGCTCAGCGCGGCGATTTCGGAAGGAGGGGATTTTTCGCCCATCGATGGACCCTGTATTCTCGGCGGCGCGGACCTTAGCAGCCCGGGCCACCCAAATGCCAGAAAAGCGAGTGCGTTGAGCGGCTTGCAAAGGCGAACAACCGGTCGTGGCGGACCAGCTAGGCGACCATCAACTCCTTGACATGAACCGCACAGCTCTCTGCCAGGGCGGTCAGATTGTACCCCCCTTCCAGCGTCGAGACGATTCGCCCCTGGCAGCACTCCGACGCCAGTTTTGCCAGCTTCGTCGTGGTCCAGGCGAAATCGCCCTCCGTCAGCTGCAGGGCCGCCAGCGGATCGCTGTGATGGGCATCGAAGCCGGCGGAGATCATCAGCAGCTCCGGGCCGAATGCCGACAGCGCCGGCAACACCGCGTCGGTGATCGCATGCCGGTATTCCGGCGATCCCGCATGGGCCGGAAGCGGCACGTTGAGGATGTTCTCCGCCGCCCCGGTCTCATCGGCCGTGCCGGTACCTGGATAGAGCGGCGATTGATGGGTCGAGACGTAGAACAGGTCGGATTCGTTCCAGAAGATGTCCTGGGTCCCGTTGCCGTGGTGGACGTCGAAATCGATCACCGCGACCCGACGGATGCCGTGCCGTGCCCGGGCATGCGCAGCGCCGACCGCGACGTTGTTGAACAGGCAGAAGCCCATGGCTCGGGCCTTTTCCGCATGGTGTCCCGGCGGGCGCACGGCACAAAAGGCGTTGCGCGCCTCTCCGGACATCACCGTATCGACGGCGGCGCAGACGGCGCCCGCCGCGCGCAGAGCCGCCTCGCGGGAACCGGGTGACACCACGGTATCGGCGTCGAGGCCCGCATAGCCGGACTGGGGTACCGCCTCCAGCACCCAATCGATGTAGGCCTGCGGGTGAACCCGGGCGATCTGTTCGATTTCCGCAAGTGGGGCCTCGCGGCGGTCGAGCAGGGCAAAGGCCTCGTCGTCGAAGCGGCGCAGGATCGCCTTCAGCCGATCCGGGCATTCCGGATGGCCCGGTCCCGGATCGTGCCGGGCACAGGCGGAATGGGTGATGAATGCGGTGTTCAATCTGCCTCCCGGGCGATGGTGTGCCGAGCCTTCCCCAGCCACGGTCATCCCGCGTGTAGCACGAATGCCGCACCGCCCCAAGTCCGCCGCCACCCCTTGATCGCACCGGAAATCGGCCGAATTTCGTATGGGACTGGTTGAATTCGGCGGGGACGATTACTCTCGTCGGAACAGGAGTCCGCGCGCGGGCGCCGAAGGGGAATTCTATGCTGGGTCGGGTAACGGGCGGCAGCGGCGCAATCGCCGTTGCGGCGATGGCATTTGCACTGTTTGCGCCGACAGCGAGCCACGGCCAGGATCAGCCACCGGCGCTGGTGCATGTTGACGCCGTCATCCAGGAGCCGATGTCGCAGACCGCGCCGGTGGTCGGTCGCATCGTCGCCCGCGAGGCGGTGATCGCGACCCAGGTCGCAGGTACCGTTTCACGCATCCACGCCGTCATAGGCGACCAGGTCGAGCGGGGCGACCTGCTGGCAGAACTGGACCCGTCGCGGCTGCAATCGGATGCCGACCTGCGCAAGGCCCAACGGGACGAGGCGGAGGCCAATCTGGAGGCCTCGGCCGCCGGCCTGGCATCAGCGGAGCAGGCGTTGGAGCGACTACGCGGCCTGCAAGGCAGCGCCGCGTTCTCGCAGGCGCGTTTCGACGAAGCCGAGCAGGAGGTGCGCCGCAACCGAGGCCTGGTGGCGGTCGCCCAGGCCCGACTGATGCAAGCCGAGGCCAATTGGGCCCTCGCCTTGATCGACCTTGAGGATTCCCAGATCCGCGCGCCGTTCGGCGGTGTCGTCGGCGACCGCGATGCCCATGTCGGTGAATTCCTGCAGGTCGGCGATCCGGTCATGACGCTGATCAACGATTCCGGCCTGGAAATCGAGGCGGCCGTGCCCTCCAATCGGCTGTCCGGCATCCGCGATGGCATCCAGGTGACCTTCGTGCTGGACGACCAGAGCCGCCACAGCGCCGTCGTCCGGGCCAGCCTGCCGATGGAAAACAGCCTGACCCGCACCCGCATCGTCCGGCTGACACCGGATTTCTCGGAGACCTCGAGCCCGCTGGCGGGCAACCAGAGCGCGATCGTGCTGATCCCGGTGGGCGAGGTCCGCGAAGTCGTGACGGTGCACAAGGACGCGATCCTGAGCCGGCCGAACGGCACCATTGTCTTCCTGGTGGTCGACGGGCAGGCGACGATCCGCCCGGTGCAATTGGGCGAGTCGGTCGGCAGCCGGATCGAAGTGACCGGCGGCCTGGAGCCGGGAGACCTTGTCGTGGTGCGCGGCAACGAGCGCCTGCGCCCGGGCCAGCCGGTGCGCCACAACGGCGCCAGCTGAGCCCCCCGGACCCATGAACCTGATCGGCACCTCCATCCAGCGACCGATCGCGGTGATCGCGGCGGTGCTGATGGTGGTCATGTTCGGCTATGTCGCGCTTCAGACCATCCCGATCCAGCTCACACCGGACATCAACCGTCCGATCATCGTCGTCACCACCAACTGGGGTGGCGCGGCGCCGGCCGAGGTCGAGCGGGAGATCGTCAACCGCCAGGAAGAGGCGTTGAAGGGCCTGGAGGGGCTGGAGGAGATCGTCTCGAGTTCGGGCACCGGGCGCGGCCAGATCACCCTGACCTTCAACATCGACACCAACATGGATCGGGCCCTGTTGCTGACCGCAAACCGGCTCGACCGGGTGAACGGCTATCCGGACGAGGCCGACGAGCCGACCATCGATACCGCCGACACCAATGACAACGCCATCGCGTGGTTCTCCTTCATCCGTGCGGAGGGCAACGAGCGTCCGATCCACACCTATGGCGAATTCATCGAGGACGTGGTCAAGGAGCGGCTCGAAAGGGTTCCCGGCGTCGCCAGTGTCGGCGCCTTCGGCGGCAGCGAACGGGAGATGCAGATCGTCGTGGACCCGATCCGCCTCGCCCGCTACCGAATGACCATCCCGGAGATCGTGTCGGCGCTCCGCGAGGCCAATGTGTCGATCTCCGCCGGCGACGTCGAGGAGGGCAAGCGCCGCTACGTGGTTCGCACCGACGGCGATTTCGCCGAGCTGGACCAGGTCCGTCAGGTGCTGATCCGCAGCCGGACCGACGAGGATGGCGGGGTCGGCCGGGTCACGGTCGGCGATGTCGCGGAGGTCCGCTTCGACTACAAGGAGCCGGGGGCCCGCATCCGTTTTCTCGGCGTGCCGGCCCTGGCGATCAACGCCCAGCGCGAGACCGGCGCCAACGTCATCGAGGTGATGGAGCAGATCCGGGTCGCCGTGGACGAACTGAATTCGGGACCGATTCCCGGTCAGGGTCTCGTCATGCAGCAGCTCTACGACGAGACGGAATACATCAATTCGGCCATCGATCTCGTTCAGAAGAACATTCTCTACGGCGGCGCGCTGGCGGTCGTCGTCCTTCTCACCTTCCTCAGATCGGGACGCGCGACCCTCGTGGTGGCGCTGGCGATTCCGGTTTCCGTCATCGGGTCCTTCGTGGCCATGGCGGCGCTCGGCCGCTCGATCAATGTCATCTCTCTTGCCGGGATCGCGTTCGCGGTCGGCATGGTGGTCGATGCCGCGATCGTCGTGCTGGAGAACATCTTCCGGCTGCGCCAGTCCGGGCTGTCCGCCAGGAAGGCGGCCTATGAAGGGGCCCGCCAGGTCTGGGGGGCGGTGCTGGTTTCGGCGCTGACCACCGTCATGGTGTTCATCCCGATCCTGGTGATGAAGTTGGAGGTGGGGCAACTCTTCCGCGACATCGCGGTGGCGATCTCGGTCTCCGTCATCCTGTCCCTGCTGGTCGCCGTCACCGTCATTCCCGCGCTCTCGTCGCGGCTGCTGACCGGCACGAGCACGAATGCCAACCGGCGGGTACGAATTCCGGTCATCGACGGATTCGCGCGCGCCTTCCTGGCCGGAGTGCTGGGCTTCACCCGGCTAGTGGTGGGCAACCGCGCGCTGGCGCTGGCCGTCGTGGCAGCCGTCTCGGTGGTCGCCATCGGCACCACCTGGGTGTTCCGGCCAGATCTGGAGTATCTGCCGAACGGCAATCGCAACTTCATCTTCGGCTTCGTGCTGCCGCCTCCTGGCTACAATCTGGAGACCAGCACCCAGATCGGCCAGAACCTGGAAGATGCGGTCCGGCCGCTATGGGCCAGCGAGACCGGCCCGGACTCGGAGCCAGGTGGCCCGCCCAAGATCCAGCATTTCTTCTTCGTGTCGTTCGAGGAGAACTCTTTCATCGGCGCGTCGGCGGTCGAGGAGCGCCGCGCCGGCGAATTGATCCCGGTCTTGAGCGGCCCGATCTATGCCGAGCCCGGCACTTTCGGCTTCATGAATCAGCTGTCGTTGTTCGGCCGCGGTATCGGCGGCTCGCGCTCCATCGAGCTCGACGTCTCCGGAGGCGATCTGGAGACCATCCTGGGCGTCGCGCTGCAGGCGACGGGCCGCCTGACCCAGGCCCTGCCGGGCAATGAGGGCAACCGGTTCCGACCGATCCCCGGCCTGGAGCTGGGAGCGCCCGAAGTGCGGGTTGTGCCCGACCCGACCCGGCTGGCCGACAACGGCGTCACCGCAAGCGAACTGGGCGCCACCATCGACGCGTTCAATGACGGCCTGCGGGTCGCGGAGATCACGGTCGAGGGCAAACGCATCGACCTGACGCTGATGGGACCGCCGGCCCTGGTGGCCGAAACCCAGGGTATCGGCGCCATTCCCGTGGTCACCGGCGATGGCGCGATCGTGCCCGTGGAGGCGCTGGCAAGGGTCGCCGTCACCTCGGGTCCGACCGAGGTGCGCCATCGCGAACGGGTGCGCACGGTGACCCTGTCGCTCATTCCCGCCGACGGGATACCGCTCGAGGCGGCGATCGACATCATCAACCAGCAGGTCATCGCGCCCCTGACCGAGCAGGGATTGCCGCCGGGCGTGACCCTCAACCTGTCGGGCACCGCCGACAAGCTGGACGTGACCTGGAACGCCATGGTGCTGGACCTGATCCTGGCGCTGGTGATCGTTTATCTGGTGATGGCGGTTCTGTTCGAGAGCTTCGCCTATCCGCTGATCATCATGATCTCGGTGCCGATGGCGGCGGCGGGGGGCATCGGCGGGCTGGTGGTTCTCAACCAGTTCGTCCTTCAGTCGCTCGACATGTTGACGCTGCTCGGCTTCGTCATCCTGATCGGCATCGTCGTCAACAATGCGATCCTGCTGGTGCATCAGAGCCTGTACCACTACCGGACCGACGGCATGGCGATCGATGACGCGATCATCGAGGCGACGCGCAACCGGGTACGCCCGATCTTCATGTCCACGCTGACGAGCGTGTTCGGGATGCTGCCGCTGGTCCTGTTCCCCGGCGCCGGTTCGGAGCTCTATCGCGGGCTTGGATCGGTCGTGGTCGGTGGCCTCAGCCTGTCGGCGGTGCTGACTTTGCTGATCGTGCCGCCGCTGATGACGGTGTTCATGGGCGCCATCGAAGGTCGACGCGAGGCGAAAGCCGAGCCGATCGCGGAGGTGGCGCCGCCGACCGTCGCCCCCGCTGCGAAGGACAGCCAGCCGGCCGCGGCGGCGGAGTAGTCAGCCCGCCTTCTCGATCCTGAACAGCGTTGCATCGTCGACGGTGTCCGTCGACAGCAGAACGTGACCGGTGGCGTCGCAGAAAGCGGCGAAATCCTTCGGTGCCGCCGGATCGGTGGCCAGCACCTCGAGCACCGCGCCGACGGGCAGCGCGTTCAACGCCTTGCGTGCCTTCAGAACCGGAATCGGGCAGATCAGGTCCCGGGCATCCAGCTGTGCAACGTGATCGGACATGTCATGGGCACCCGGATCAACCGGCGGATCTCTGGCGCGGACACTAGCGCCAAGCGCCGCGTGGCGCCAGACCGTGACCGCCATCGCCGCCGGATGATCGAGACAGGTCACAGCTACTGCTTGACCTTCCACCCGTCATTCCTGAATTTGGGCGCATGAATATGGATGAGCTTAAGGCCAATGCTCGGCGGGCCAGCATCCTGCTCAAGGCCATGAGCAACGAACGCCGCCTGCTGATCCTCTGCTCGCTGGCGGAGGGGGAGCTGTCGGTCGGCCAGATGGAAAGCATCGTCCAACTGAGCCAGTCGGCCCTGTCACAGCATCTGGCGCGACTGCGCCATGACGGGCTAGTCGCAACCCGTCGCGATGCCCAGACCATCTACTATTCGCTCAAGGGCGAAGACGCGCGGACCATCATTCATACGCTGCACGATATCTACTGCCGCGATATGCCCACGCCAGAATCCAAGACGGCGGCCGACTGAAGGCCGTGCCGGGGACTGCCGACCCGGGCCGGCGGCCGGCTAGTCGGCGAAATCGATCTTGGCAGGCAATGCCTCTGAGTTGATCGGCGATACCGACGGCCGGCGGGACTCGAACTTCGCCAGCTGGGCGGCGCGGATCATCTGACCGAAGCGGATCGCACCCTGATCAAGATTCTCTGCGACGACCGGCTGCAACACGCCATGAGCGAGAGGATCGGTATGGCCAATCGTCGCGGAAGACCAGCGCCAGGTCCGCCACGCTGAGCGGCGGAGCGACGCCTATCCTTCTTGGCCCTCGACCAGGCCGCTAGGCTTCCACCGGGGCGGATTTGCGCGCCTTGGTCCGGGCCGGACTGGTAGGCGGGACGAACGCCTCCGGCGTCTCCGAGGGCAAGGTCTCGACATAGAGCGACTGGCTCGGGAAAGCGAAGCCCGTGCCGGCCCCTTCGACGATCTCCTTGATGCGATAGGCGAGCTGCTCCTTGATGGCCAGCCACTCCCCCCAGTTCGTGGTGATCGTGAAGCAGTACAGCATGATGTCGATCGAGCTGTCGTTGAAGCTGTCGATACGCACGAATGTCGAGACCTCCGGCGGCTTGGCGAAGTCGTCGCTGCCCAGCACATAGGCCTCGATGCCATCGCGGATCTGCCGCAGCTGATCTACGCTGGTGCGGTACTCGACGCCGATCTTCCAGTAGATCCGGCGATGGGTCATCTTGCTGAAATTGGTGACCGCGTTGTCGGACAGGTGGGAATTGGGGACGTGCACCGGCGCCTTGTCGAAGCGCCGCACCAGGGTGGAGCGGAAGCCCAACGTCTCCACCGTGCCCTCGACCACGCCGTCCACCCGGATCCAGTCGCCGCGCCCGAAGCGCTTCTCCGCCAGGATCAGGATGCCGGCAATCAGGTTCTTGAACAGGTCCTGGGCGCCCAGCGCCACGGCCACGCCCAGCAGCCCGAGGCCGGCCAGGATCGGGCCGACCTGGATTCCCCAGATCTCCAGAATGGTGGCGGCGCCGACGAAGATGAAAGCGATCTTGATCGCCTTCTTCAGCCACTCGACCATCTCCGATGAAAACACCCGCTCCAGCCTGCCGAGCACGAAGCCGAGCGGTTCGACCAGCTGGTGGAAGGCCCAGAAGATCGTATAGGCGATCATCGACCGCACCAGGTTCTCGGCGCCGGTCGCAAGCGTTCCGCCCAGCGACATGTACTCCGTCGCCAGGAACACGCCCAGCACCACCGGCACGAACCGGATCGGGCCCTCCAATGCTCGCAGAATGCGTTCGTCGGCATCGGTACTGGTCCGCGCAGACCAGGCCTTCAGGCGGCCTAGAACCACCCGGGTGAACAGACGCCGCAGCAGCAGGCAGCCGACCAGGATGGCCACCGCGACCAGGATCTCGCCGATATTGATTCCCAGAACCCCGTTGTTCCAGACCGCGACGACCAGTTCCCAGAATTTCTGAAGCTGCGACATGGATGCTCCTACTCACAAACGCGGAACGCTGCGGGCGTCGGACCCCGCTCAATCCAGGCCGAACTCGATGCCCTGGGCCAGCGGCAGCTCGCGGGAGTAGTTCACCGTCTGGGTCTGGCGCCGCATATAGGCCTTCCAGGCGTCGGAGCCGGATTCGCGGCCGCCGCCGGTGTCCTTCTCGCCGCCGAAAGCGCCACCGATTTCGGCCCCGCTCGGTCCGATATTGACATTGGCGATGCCGCAATCGCTGCCGGTCGCCGACAGGAAGGTCTCGGCCTCGCGCATGTCGGTGGTGAAGATGCACGAGGCCAGACCCTGCGGCACGCCGTTGTGCATCGCCATCGCCTCGTCCAGCGACTCGTAGCGCATGACGTAGAGGATCGGCGCAAAGGTCTCCTCGCGCACGATCTCGGTCTGGCCCGGCATTTCGACGATGGCCGGGGTGACGTACCAGCCGCCCTCCGGGACGTGGTCGGAGACGCGGTCCCCGCCGGTTACCGTGCCGCCGTCGGCCCTGGCTTTGTCCAAGGCCGACTGCATGCGATCGAATGCGGCGGCGTCGACCAGCGGGCCGACCAGCGTATCCGCCTGCAGCGGATCGCCGATCCTGACCGCGCCATAGGCCTTCTTCAGGGCCGGGACCAGCCGGTCGCAGATCTTGTCATGCACGATCAGCCGGCGCAGCGACGTGCAGCGCTGGCCACAGGTTCCGACGGCGGCGAACAGAATGGCCCGGACGGCCAGGTCGAGATCGGCCGAGGGCGCAACGATCATCGCGTTGTTGCCGCCCAGCTCCAGCAGCGACCGGCCCATGCGCGCAGCCACCCTCGGGCCGACCTGGCGGCCCATGGCGGTGCTGCCGGTGGCGCTGATCAGCGGCACCCGTGGATCGTCCACCAGTTGCTCGCCGATCTCGCGGCCGCCGATCAGGACCGAGAGCAGGCCGTCCGGGGCGTCGCCAAACGTCTTCAGCGCCCGCTCGAACAACGCCTGGCAGGCAAGCGCCGTCAACGGCGTCTTTTCCGACGGCTTCCACACCACCGGATCGCCGCAGACCAGCGACAGGGCCGTGTTCCAGCTCCACACCGCGACCGGGAAGTTGAAGGCGCTGATGACGCCGACCGGCCCCAGCGGCTGCCAGGTCTCGCTCATCCGGTGACCAGGTCGCTCGGATGCGATGGTCAGCCCGTAGAGCTGCCGCGACAGGCCGACCGCGAAATCGCAGATATCGATCATCTCCTGGACCTCGCCGAGGCCCTCCTGGAGGATCTTGCCGCACTCCAGGCTCACCAGCCGGCCGAGCGGCTCCTTGTTGGCCCGCAGTTCCTCGCCGAACAACCGCACCAGCTCGCCCCGGCGCGGCCCGGGCGTGCTGCGCCAGACCGCGAAGGCGGCGACCGCCTTCTCGATGGCGGCGTCGACATCTTCGGATGCGTGTTCCCGGACCCGGGCGAGCTCCGTCCCGTCAATCGGCGAGACGACCGAAAGCGCACCGCCGCGCAACGCGGCCGCGTCGAGTCCCAGGCTGGCGAAAACCGCGTCGCGGTCCATGTGAGGTCTCCCTGGCTGCAGGATCCGGAGGCGCCCATACCTATCGCCGCCGGAGCGTCGCCGCAAGGCGAACGCACCATCGGCCGTCGACCGAACGGTCACGATTCCGAAAGGGTTGCCGCCTACACTGCGCCGGCCCCGACTCCAGGCAGAGTTCCGACGATGCAGAAGATGTTTGGCTATTCCGCTGCCGCGGCCCTTTCGCTGGCCCTCATCGCCACGCCGGCCCTGGGCGACCAGATCAAGAGGTCCAGCTATGACCGCTATGAAGGCCAGTGGTGGCGGGTCAATGCCGGTCCGCTGAACGTCCGGGCGGATCCGAGGATCGGAGCGCCGGTCATCACCCAGCTGAGCCCGGGCGATGAGGTTGCTGCCCTGGAAATGGGCCGGGAAGTGACCATCGGCGACCGCAGGGGCCAGTGGGTGTTCGTCGGCACGCCGCAATGCGTCAATGCATCCTGCGAGCACGTCATCGCCGGCTGGGTCGCCAATTTCTACCTCGACGACCCCGAAGACACCGCTCGCTCCGAACGCAACTGACCGGTCCGGCCGGTCAGCCTTCGCCTGGCGGCCACAGCCAGGCCGCCCCGCGCACGCCGCTGGAATCGCCGTGCAGGGCGCGGCGGATCGGCGTCGCGCATTCGCCGCCGAAGACCCATTTCGGCAGCATGTCCGGCACCGTGCGGTAGAGCCGGTCGACATTCGACATGCCGCCGCCGAACACGATCACGTCCGGGTCCAGCACCGTGATGATCGCCGCCAGGCCTCGGGCCAGCCGGTCCTCATAGCGGGCCAGCGCGGCCTCCGCCCGCCCGTCGCCCGCTTCGGCCCGGGCCACGATCTCCGCGCCGGTCGGACGTTCGCCCACGGCCCGTTCGTAGTCGTCCTGCAGACCCGTGCCTGACACCCAGGTCTCCAGGCATCCGGTCTTGCCGCAGTAGCAGTCCGGTCCCGGCAGCTCCTCGGGCCGGGCCCAGGGCAGCGGGATGTGCCCCCATTCGCCGCCGATCGCATTGCCGCCGACATGGGCCCGGCCACCGATGGCGATGCCGGCCCCGACCCCAGTTCCCAGGATGGCGGCGAAGACGACACCGGCGCCGGCGGCCGCGCCGTCGACCGCCTCCGACACCGCCAGGCAGTTGGCATCGTTCACGCAGATCACCGGCCGATCCAGGGCGGCAGCCAGTTCGCGGTCAATCTCGGTATCGATGAGCCAGGTGGAATTGGCGTTCTTCACCCGCCCGGTGACCGGAGAGAGCGCCCCAGGCATTCCGACACCGACCGTGCCGCGCGCTCCGGTCTCGGCCTCCAGCCGCTCGACCAGCCCGACGATGGCCGCGATCGAGCCCTGAAGGTCGAATCGCGGCGTAGGGACCCGGTGCCGACCGAGTTCCGTGCCGTCATCGTCCAGCGCAATCGCCTCGATCTTGGTGCCGCCGAGATCGATTCCGATCCTCACCCTTGCCTCCCTGCCGGCCGTCTTCCCGTAATTGCTGCCGGTTACACGGGCTCGACTGTACCACCAATCGGACAGGCGGACCGCACCGGAAGGCAGGCCGCCAGGACCCTGCACCTGGGCGTCTTCGCGGGCGCAGGGCCCATCAGCCTTCGAGATACCGCGAGGGAGACCGCCCGGTCCAGCGCTTGAAGGCATGGCTGAAGGTCGAGGCATCCGTGAATCCCAGCAGATAGGCGATCTGCGCCGAGGAATGGCAGCGGTCGCTGAGATACCGCACCGCCAGTTCACGGCGCAGGTCGGTCAGCAGATCCCGGTAGGTCACGCCGTGCTCGCTCAACCTGCGGGCAAGCGTGCGCGAACTCATGCCCAGGTCCCTCGCGACGCTGTCGATGGTCGGCTCGCCGGACTGCAGGCGCGGCGCGATGAGTCTCTGCACCGCGTGGCGGATATCGCCACCGAAGGTCTGCCGCTCGAGCACCTCTTCGGCATGCTGCTTGAGGATCGCCAGCAGCCGATCATCCGCCGTATCGATCGCGGCCGACATCACGTCCGCGGGCATGATCGTCGCGGTCCGTCCGGCCTCGAACCGAACGGGAGCACCCAGAGCCTTGAGGTATTCCGACTCCGGTCCCACCCGGGCATGGACCAGGTCCACCGCGACCGTGGTGGAGTCGGACCCGATCAGCGCGCTGCGAATATGGGCGTTGAAGCTCTGGGTGAGCTCGACCCACTGCGTCAGCCCGACC